>WLWG01002960.1_pt1 | contig 12148 bp, 10 predicted proteins | sample 6712871 | NCBI WGS metagenome assembly WLWG01 (sample SAMN12718693, study PRJNA515312) | sponge metagenome | isolation source: marine sponge | host: Mycale hentscheli | place: New Zealand: South Island, Marlborough, Capsize Point | collected 2003-05-01 | reverse complement strand
TTAGGTCGCTTATCTTTATTTCTGCCATTTTCTATCTTGTTAATATACTTTGCTAACTTCCTTATATTGTCTGCCTTTACTCTGTATTTCTTCATAGTACCCAACCTGTTACGTCAGTATCTTGATTAGGATACATATCTGGAGATTGATTTGAGTAATACTCTGGAAATAAATTGCTATTATTTACAACGTAATCAATAAATCTCTCCTTATAATGCATAGCCGTTTGACGTTGTTTCTCCATTAAAAAATCAACCTCTTCTTTGCTTACTGATTCAGAGTTTTCTGCTCCGTGTTTATATACGCCCTTGTTAGCGATTGTATAAGCAGCGTGAGGGTAATACTCCACCATTGCGAAATGGATTAAGCACGGCTTAATATAATCGGTTAGAAGCGTTAAATATGGGTCTGCTAATGTATCTGCTACAATATCTGCTTGAATCTTTTCTAATAGTCTCGTTCCTGTCATTTGTTGGATGTGGATATCCTGCGATATAGAAATATACTGAATGAATTTATCAGTATCTACTCCACCATTTACAGATGTAAATCGAACAACGTCATCTCTTGTTATTAATAATGCCTTTGCCATATCTTATGATTTATAGTTTGGGTGGTGTCCGTTATCTGGCATATCCCTTGGTGCTATCTTTGAGTCCTTGTTTCCAGATGGACTTGGCTTGTACCTCTGTGGAATGTTTGTAACCTCTTGCGAACTACTCAATGCCTTATCTTCATAGTAAGTTCCGTCCTTCTTTTTCTTCAAGCGATAGAGTTGCTCGCTCCAATAATGTCCACAATTAACTCCTCCTTTAAATCGGAACAAACTATAATTTTGACCTTTATGCCCTAACTTATTATTGACACCTTGAAATGAAGCCATATCAATATCTTCCTTTCTGTATACTACTCCACTATTAGTTCTTTGCATCATCTTAACGCAAAAGTCTCTACTATTTCCAGAGTTGTACTTCTGTGCGTATCTGTATCTTACTTTGTAAATGGATTTGTCTAAATAGCTTTGTCTACTTGGAAAGCTTTTAATAACATCTGCAAACTTCTGTAAGGTGCTTTTATTCTTTGATTCTGTTTGTTCTATCCAAGTATCTACATCCGTGTTTTCGTCATCGTATTCTCTCTCTTCTATCAACTCATAGATATCGCTAATCTCTTCGCCCTCTAATTTATCAAGTATGTGTTCGCCCTCTGTATCTGTAAAGTCTTTATTAAGGTTTACATCTTGTGGTATTTGGCTTGTTTTAAGACCTACCAAAGCACGGATTTCATCTTGTGACATATTCTCAAGTACCTTGTTAGCAACTAAAGGTGATAAAGAATTTAAAGCATTCATTGTATTCTCTGCTTCATCCGTTTTAGTTAAGTCTCCATCTGCCGTTAATGGTTGCAACTCCTCAAAGAATAAATCCAAAGTGATATCATTATAAGCTAATATATCATTAAATGAATCTATTAACATTTGTCTCAATGGATTAATTACCATATTTTGAAAAAGAATATAGCTATTTTTTAACTCATCGGCATTAGAACTAAATCCATTTTGTGATGCTATTCCGAACAATAATGGTGACGTTATTTGATGCCCTAACATCACCTTCCTTAAACACTCTTCGGCAAGTGTAGAATACAAGTCTGGAGCATCATTCACGGGCATAGAATCTACCGTTGTCTTGCTATCTTGATTGTTATTGAAACTAATTATAACTTTCTCTCCAGACGTGCCTGTTAATTGGTTTAAAACCTTTGATTTAATCAGTTGCTGCTGCTCCTCACTTGGTGAGCCATTGTTAAAATTTATTACTGCCCTTGAGCTGAATCCATTGTTAACCTCGTTAATGAGGTATTCGCTAATCGACTCCTCAAGTGTGCAGTATGGTGTCGCTCCAACGTAATCTGGTAGTGCGTAGTACTTTAATCCTACTGAATATGGCTTAACCATATACACCTCTAAAGCATCATTTGAGCATCCAAATGCACTTATTCTTTTTGGTATATATCTTTTTGTATCGCTCCAGTCATCTGAATAATAGTAAGCTTCTATTTTGCCGTTTTCCGAATTACACTTTTCGGCACGTAAAAGTTGTACAGGTATATGCTCAACTTGTGCAATCTTCTTTCTATCCTTTGTGTATATCACTTGCATAGCACATTGTCCTAACATTTTTAAGTCAGTACATAAATGCCTCACAGATTGTTTGCTAAATAGCGACATCATTGCGGCGTACTCTGACGGCTTTTTAGATGCGTTGGTAGCACTTAACCCCTTTCCGTAAATTAAACGGCTTACGTTGTTTATAATAGCGTTATTCGTGGTGCTATTGGTGTAGCAATCTATTAAGAAACCATAATAATCGTTTGAACTTCCAAACTCAACCCAATTTTCTCGCTTGGCTTCCTTAATAACTGGTGGCTCATAAGCTGCCAATTCTAATATGTGAATGTCTTTACTCATAAATTATAAATTCATTGTTTGATGGTCTACTTGTAAACTGCCCATCATTTACAGAATACGTTGCCACAGGTTGATTAGTACAAAAGATTCTATCCAAGTGTACTACATCAGTTCCGTTTTTAATTACAAGGTTATAAAAATGATTCTGCTTAATATCAAAGATAGCAGAAATTGTATCATAGTAATCTCCATTCGTGTTTACGTCTATTGTGACTTCTACCTCTGTATTAGTTTGGTCATCAGTAATAAACATACTATCATACGTCTGGCTTCTTGGTATAAAGCTAAACGTCTGTTGTGTTGCTATCTCTTGTAATATAATCATCTCTACTATAATAACTAAAATAGTGATTTTTTGTTGCCCTTTTGAATTATAGTGTAACAAAAAAGGCACTCCGAAAAGTGCCTCTTATGTTATGAAAGGTATAAGAAAGATTCTTAGTTAGATACTATATTAGCATCATCAGTACCATTGTTAAAGACTGCATCAAGACCTGTCGTTGGGTCTTCTTCTTTGTTACAATCAATGAATAATGGAGGTAGCTCCTCTTCAGCCGTGAAGGTGAGTTGATAGCCATTGAAATCACCGAGGGCAGCCCCCGTCCCAATAGTACCAGCGCTTACGTCGCATCCTTGAGCAAATCCGAGTAAGAAAAATTGGTCAGTCATAGACCTTGCAATAATTCTTGGTCTGCCATAAGAAAGTAGCTTCACTTGTTTGTGAGTAACAACGTCTTGACGCTTTAAATTAACAACTAATTCTTGAGTAAAGAATGTCGTTCCATTATCTCTGGAAGCGTTGATAGTTGTATTCAAGGCATTAGCCGTTGACTTTAATTCGTATTTGTAAATGTTTAATGGAGAAACCGTGTCTACAGGTATCCATGTATCTAATTGGTCTTCTTGGTCAGTTGTTGTGTCAAAGACTGCAGTATCTTCGTTTAATTCGTCGAAGTTGATTATATAGATTGCCTTGAGACCGCTTACGCTGTCCTTGCACTCCTCAATCCGTCCATGTGTAATATCGCATGCCATGTTTTGAAAGTTTTTTATTGTTTATAAAAGAGAGGGCTTTAACACCCTCTCATTAATTAGTCTTCTAGTTAGCTGCGTTTGTGATTCCGTATGTTACGATATCGTCTACGATTGCGTACTGCGCTCCTGCTGCCATTCTCATGATTACTCTCGCGTTGTTGCTTCCGTCTAAATCGCTCATATCCAGCAATTTAACTTCTTGTAGGTCTGAATTTAGAGAGCATCCAAAGAACAAGTTTGACTTGTTAGTTGCGATTGCAGTTCCGTTTGCCAATCCATTAGCCATGAAGATTTTTACACCATCAAAAGCCAAGTCTTGACCCATTCCGTACCATAATGTACCTTTGTTGTCTACACCATTTGCTCCTGCATTGTTAGCGATAGAACCAAATCCACCTAAAGCACGAACATAAGCACGAGCCATATCTTGTGAAAGATAGATGAATAAATCCTCGCTTCCGTAAACGCTTGCTGGTAAAGCATCAACAATTTTCCCAAGCTCATCAATAATTGTCGTAGCAGATGCTGCAACTCCTGCGATTTCTTGTGCTGCTGGTAATCCTGCATCTAAAGCTACTTGAGTAACTATTCCATCATACTCTCCAGATACAGCTGCATCTCCTCTCCAGAAGTTTACTTCATTTCTTGCAGCTACTTTTTCTGCTACATATCCAATCATATAATCTTCGAAAGATTTAGGCAATACATCAAAAGATGAATAACCTTGCTCAACGCCTTGCCATGTGTTATGGAAGTCAAGCTTACAAATTTCAAGATTTACTTGTAGGTCTTTAACCTCAAGAACTCTCTCTGTAAGTGTAATAGCATCGTCAGTCTTTGTGAAGTCGCAAGATGCGTCAGAAAGAACGTCAGTTAATGCCATCTTCTGCATCACTTGTTTAAATTTAATATTCGGTAGAATCTCTACTCCACCCTTTTCGATTGTTGGTGCGCTTAATAAAGCAGCAGCCACGTACTTACCAGCGAACTCGCCTGCGTAAGTCGTTGTAATTGAGGTAATTGAACCACTTGTTGCCATAATATAATTATTTATTTATTTATTTTTTCAAAGATTGAATCCAAAGTTGTTCTTTTACGTTTGGAAGAAAATTTAAATACTTCTTTTTCTTCTACGTTCTCTGGATTGTGTGTAATTGGTTTTGTAGCTGCTTCAACTTCTTCCGTTTTTACGTCAGATAATTCAACAACTTCTTCCTTATTTTCTACTTTTTCAGTTTTGTTTTTAGATAACAATTCCACTTCTGCCTTTAACTCTTCGTTCTCTTTTTTCAAGGCTTCGATTTCAGTAAAGAATGTTTCTTTAACGATTGATTCAACCGTCTTTTTAACTGGCTTCTTTTCGTCTGCCATTTCTTCCTCTTTCTCCTCGTATCCTGCTTCCTCTTCTTTCACTTCCTCTTCCTCTTTTTTCTCCTCTTCTGCCTCTTCCTCTGCTTTGACTTCTGCAATGATGCCCTCCTCTTTTATGATAAGCAATGTTCCGTCTTCCATTTTATACTCGCCAACAGGTAAAGCAATTTTTTGCTCATCCTCTGTTACAATAAAAATTTCTGCTTCTGCTTCAAAAGAATCTGCTTCAACTATTGTTACTCCATCCTTAAGCTTTCTTTGCTCAAGTTCAATTTGCATTCCAAGTAATTCTCTTACTTTATTCAAAACCGTGTTTGTGTTCATTGTGATATAATTTAAGTTATCTACTATAATAACTAAATAATTAAGTATCTGTTTCCTTTTTGCCTTGTATTGCTTATCAGTTGGCGTTTTGGCAATCGGTACAATCAGAGTATAATGTGCCAGAATTAACGTGTAAGCCACTTGAATTAATAGTGGATACGATAGTATAGCATCCGTCATAATTGCTATTATGAAACCTTAAATAATACACCCCACCAATATCTAAAGTTCCCTCGTGTATATGTATGTTCCTTTCTACACTTGAACTGCAATGTTGCACCTTATATTTTGATGCTCCTAACTCTACTTGTTCGCCAGTTATATTGCCTATTCCTTGCGCCCATAAACCACCATCACAACAATCCTGAGAATATGTTTGACCATCTTTGCATAAGCAAGCACGTTTACCTCCTAATCTTCCTGTTCTACTTTTTTTCAATTTCTTTCAATTTAGATTCTGCCCAACGCTTACCTGCTTTACCTCCCCAAAGTAAGTAACTAATATAACCACAATCTTGTTGGTCTCCTTTCTCGTAATACACTTCTGCACGGCTTAAATAAGAGTACATTCTTTTTATGGTTTCTACTGAAACGGCTTCTTTGTTTGCTAACTGCTGCGCTCTTACCCTACCGACTTGTGTAGCACATTTGTTGTTTACTTTCTTATTTAGTTCTATGCCTCTTTTAGCATTGTTGCTGACTGCTTGTGGATAGTCTGCATAACTTTCTGCTTTGATGTCTAAAAGGTCTTTTAATGCTTCTATGATTTCTTCCTTTTGGTCATTACGTTTACCCATCTCATATCGGTCGGCGAAGTAGCCTTCTATACTGAATCCTTTAACCTCGCCAGATTTTGCTTTCTCATACAACTTGTCATCGTCAATTTTAGCCGATACCATCCAAGTTCCTACTGGCACATCCATGCCATATAAAGCAGTCTTATCCTTGTCCGTGTTTTCTACAATCCAACTCTCAACTATAGTCACTCCTCCTATCTTGTCCTTATGTTCAAAGGTTGCGTTTTGATGGTTGGATTTTTTAAAGAATAATTCAGATGCCCTTCTAACCGTTGATGCAGAGAAATATATATAGTACTCATCTCCGTTTTCATTACGTCTGTATATAGACTTGTCGGGTATAAGTGCTGCTCCCATAAGGATGCGCTTCTCTGTGTCAATTTCTTTTAACAATAATTGGTGTTTGTTTAAGGCAACGAAGTTACTTTCTATGGCTGGTTGCTCTACTAAACTTATCGCTTCTATTCCAGATGTCTCATCTGATTCGTCTATAATTAATTCGATTATCTTCATACTATAATAACTAAAAAAGGGTTAAAGTGTTGCGTTTTGAACTCTGTTTCTATCTAATGCTTGGCTTGTAGTTACCTCTCCACTCACGACATAGGCCTGGACAGGGGTCTGTTGCAAGGCAGCGATTTGATTTATTGAACTATCGCCGACCACATTGAAACTTGGTGCAACTGCTTCGCCTCCTCCTGCGCCACCAATATCTGTTGGACTTTCTACATCTCCTCCACCTTCAAATTGTTGTGATGCAATACTTGCTATTTGTGCTGCACCTGCTATTCCAATACCAACTGCATTAGCTATTCTTAAACTTTGTGTAGGTGTAAAGTCAGTAGTCTCTGCAAATACCTTTGTAATCGCTTGTGCCGTGTTTATAGTTGCTTGTGCTATACCTACTGCCTTTTGAACTTGAAACGCTCTCTTCTGTTGTTTTTCGTTTCCTTTAGCAAACAATGCAGCGATATCATTAATGGCACTCAATCCACCTTGTACTACACTAACCTTATAATCTTCTAAAGCCTTGGCATCTGCCTTTGCTTTGTCATCCCTTACCTTTTGTGCTGCGTCTCTTTCATCGTCATATTTGACATATATTGTATTCAACTCATTTAATCTGGCTATCTCTATTTCATTTAAAGCCTCTGCATTTCCTTGCGCTGCTTCCTCTAAAGCAAAATATTTATCCTGTACTGCTAATAACTCCCTCTCCTCATCTGTTAAAGTGTTCTGATAGTTCTGTTCGGCTATATCTTCTATTGTCTTTAAGAAGTCATTATTTTGTTTTTCTATTTCTGCTAATCTTTTCTTTTCTCTATCACTATCTATCTTGTCATATTTCTTTCTGATTTTTAACTCCGATTGTTCTTGTTGTTCGGTGTATAAATCATTAAGTTCCTTTCTTTCTTTTGCAGTTAGCTTCGTGTTTTTCTTGGCATCCTCTTGTAATCTTCTAAACTTATCTCTATTAATTTCAAGGTCTTTCTCTATGCCATCCTCAAGTAATGAATTCTGCATATCTTCAATTTTTCTTGCAGCGTTTAATCTTTCTTCTAAGTATTTCTTATAGTTATCCCTTTTAGTATTTAAGGCGTCTTTGTCTTTATCTATATCATCTAATCTTAAAAGTTCTATTTGTTGATTAAACTTTTTAATTTCATCATACTCTTCGTTGGCTATTCTCTTACGGAAATCTGCATTGTATTGTTTTTGCCAATTATATTTAGCGCTATGCTTTTTAAATTTAGAAAGAAGATTATCTAATCTGTCTGCTTCAAGTCTTCTTCCCTCTAAAAAAGTTTTCTTTTCATCTTCTATTCCATCAATTTTACCTTGTAGTATTTCATCGTCTATGGCTTGAACATCTTCTCCGTTTTGTATTGCTTTACGTTTTCTTATTTCAAGTTCTCCTAGATATACTTCAGTAAATGACTTTTCTCTTTTTGCTCTTTTTTCAAGGTTTATTTTTTCTCGTTCTATTCTAGCGTTTTCTTCTTCAAATCTTTTTTGTCTAACTTCTGCTCTTTCTTCCTCTGCGTTATTTGATATTCCTAACCAATCACCGAACTCTTTTAATTTATCAATAGCGGGTTGCATCCCAGCGGTTAACTTTTCAAAGTTTGCTATCAATAAACCTACTGCCACAACTATTAAGCCTATTCCTGTACTCGCAAGTGCTATCTTAAATAGCTTTGTTGCTTTCGTAGCCTTACCCGTTACTGCCGTGTATATGGTTTGAGATACCGTTAACGCTTTCGTTCTAACATTCTTTAAGAATAAAATAGCTGCACTTTCCTTCTCTACTGCCGTTGCTATTTGATTAATCGAAGTCATTAAGGTTTGTGCTGCTTGTAGCTTCACCATTGTTTCCCTTAACTTCTCACTCTCTACTCCAGACAAAGCCATAGCAGACTGAACACCACCAAAGGCAGCAACACCTGTACCAACTAATTGAATCGCACCTTGTAAGTTCTTTTGGTCATCTGCAAGTCTTTTAGTTTCGTTCTGAATATCAATGTATCTATCTCTTAAATCTGCTGCTTTCTTTAATGCTTCTTGACCTACTGGTGTTTCTCTTCCTGCACTTAAAGCGATGGATTGATAAGCTTGTATTTGCTTATTCATATCCCTAACATTCAAGGGTGTCTCCTTAACTATTTTGTTAATGTCACTTAATTGCTTTTCGTAAGAATCCCCACTTTTTAAAACGGCATCATATTGCTTCTTGGTGCTTCCAATAGCTTTGTTATAGTCTTTAGTATCTTTAGTAGCCTCCTTTGTGTTACTATTGATTTTTATGTTTATAGTCTTATTTTCTGCCATTAGATTCTGCTTTTAATTTCTTTAACATTTGTTCACGTTTCTTTTGCTTGTAAATCGCTTTTACTCCTGTTTCATAACTATATAATCCTTTCGCTATTTGCACGTTCTCTGATGCTTCAAAGAAGTCATCTATTGCCAATAAGTCTACTATGTTCTTTATCATTATGGTTGTTGTTGGATAAATATTTGGTTTGTTGTTTGTGTTCCGTTACTGAATGTATAAGTAACAAGTAAAGTGTATACTTCAATAGTTCCCTCTTCTGTTCTTATTCTGTCTGCAAGGTCTTCCGTGTTTATGTAGTCTAAATCATCTTCTGTTTTTAGTACCGTTGTAGTATTAGGATTCTCTGGAATACATACCTCCACCGTTCCCTCACTTGTTAAAGTGCTTGGCGTAATTGTTACACTTGCATTGCTACAAGTTACATCTGCTTGTACTACTCCATTAGGAAATAAAATTCTAACATCTATGCATTGACTTGCAAAGCTTGGAATTAATGGCTCTGTTGGCCCACTACCACCGATGGCAATAACAGGTCTAAAATCATTGATTAATACAAGGTCAACGTCGCCAGTATTTAAATTAGATTTCATTGATTCTATAATGTATCGCTTGTCCCTAATTACTACTCTATCATTCAAACGTAATTCAGTTAATAGGCTTACAGGCAGATTCGTTTTTACGGTTGTTCTTCTATTCTTTAGATTGAATAAGTTGCTTAAATATCCAAAGTAATATGTAGCAAACAAAGTATTTTGTTCAACCAATCCTGTAAGTGTGCTTATTTCTGCATTAAAATTTAAACTGAAATTATCAGTTAACACTTTGACATCTTGTCCGAAAGGCATATACTCTGTTAATGTATTTGTGCCTGTTCCTGTATTAAATTTAAACGAAGTAGTTGTTTCATCATACATATACAATAACATAGGTTTAGGAACGTAAGAATTTAAGTCTTTGTCTATTGTAAAACCTACTTGTAAATCTGTGTTTGTAAACCTATTGAACTGCATATTTTCAAAAGGCTGCTCTATTTTATATTCGCCACCATCGTAATCAAACGCTACTTGAGTATCTCCATATTCTCTTCCAAATAAATCTCTAAACTGACTATTTAAAATGTTTTGACTTTGTTCATATTTAAATGATATGTTGTTAAATAGCTTTATTCTATCAATGTTTATGCTTTTAATATCAGTGTATTTCGTGATATCCACAATTGCACCTTTACTATACCAATCGTCTAACGGCTCTACTTGAAACACACCCTCTGCTATTCCATAGCAAGTAAGATTAAACTCTTTTAAAACGCCTGTAAAGAACTCTGATACTTTCATATCTGGCAAGTATGCAATAGGGTCAATATCTCCACTCAATGCCATTGAACTATTCGCAAAAAATATGTTGCTTAAAGTTGGAAAATAAGTAGGGTCTTGTTGTTGTTGTTCATATCTAATAGAAATAGATACTGTTGTGCTTTCCGTTGCACGAACTCTAAAATGTAATACATCTTGTGTATTGATATCACTATTGCGTCTTATATATGCTTGTTGATATATTCCAAACTGTCCATCAATAGTTATACTTAAAACGCCATTAAGAAAAACATCTATATAGTATGATGCCGTTGCACTTGCACAATTTGCCGATACAAATACTCTGTGCCTTGTTTGGTCTTCCCAAAACTCACTACTTGGCGTTACTCCAAATGCATCAACGTAATTTACAGGTTGTATTGTAAGTGTTTCTTCTGCTAAATCAAAATAGTCTGTATAAACATCAGAACTTGGATTACTTGCATCCTGTCCACCACTTGTAAAATTGACATCTTCAGTTGTTGTAAAGAATTGAAAGTCGTTTGAATTTTGGCAATACAAGAAACAATTTTGAAATCTTTTATCTGTTAGAAATGTACCCTCAAATGTTACTCCGTATTTACCTTGCATAGCACCAAATATTGCAGGCACTCTTATTGCAGGAAATAATTCACTATAGTTTATTGCTCCAGAATTCGTGTTTATGTCGTTCACTCCTCCATCGTCATAAGTCAAATATCGTCTTGTAATTAATGGATAACGTACAACGTAATTTGTAGCACCATCAGTAATTCTGTTTTCTATTTCTGTTGCCGTGTAATCGTGTGCGTATATGTTAAGAAGTGTTAAGTCTTGTATTTTGTCATCTGAAAACTTATCTTTTAAACTGGTAATATCTCCATAAAAAGTAATCTGATAACTATAAGCTTGGTTGTTTTTTACTTCACTTTTTTCAAGGCTTATTTTTCCACGTCTAAATGTTGTTAAGTCAATTTCAATATATGCATCTCTTCTGATGTTGTGGTCTATTGTGCTATCTACATCGTTTTGATAGAAGTGTTGAAATATAGCATCATTCTTTGGCGTACTCGGAACACTAAAGCTTTGTGAATAGTCCGTGAATACCTTGCTAATATCTTGAATATCTTGCTGCTTACTTGTGACGCTTATTATTTCGTCTTTGAATAAATCAAGTCTTTGACCTTCTATGTATACTTGTACCGTTCTCATTATACAACCGTGCTAATTAAATCGTAAGCAAAATCAAACTCCAATTCGTAGTTAATCATTCCGTTGTTTATGCCTACTTGTTTCTCAAGTGATTTCGTTTTAAGTTTTACAGGTAAATAGCTTTGGTTATATTCTGGGTCTAACAAATGAATCTTTTCGCTTAACATCATTTCTTGGATATATTCGCCATACAAATCATTGACCCATCCTGTGTTTAGTTTAATAGATTCTGTTGCATTAATATTGAACTCTTTTATTTGTCCCTCGTTAGTTGGAAAGAATGGCAAGGCACTTGGATTGAATTTGTATTCGTTCGTTTTTACGTTGATATTTCTTTTCTTAACTTTTTGAAAGAATATCCTTGCCCAACTTCCGTAACGATTTAAAAAGTCTACTGCTACTGGACTATATTTAGGCTCGCATTGTGGCACAAAGTAACCTGTCCATCTTACACCACTTCCTCCTATCAAATATTCTACTTTGTTGCCATCTTGTAAGTAAGGCAAATACACTCTTGAAAATGTTTTCATTCCTGCCGTTGTAGCCGTTATTGTTGTTACTGCTGCCGTATTCGTGTTTGTGTATCTTATTGCGTCTCCTATTTCTAAAGTAACATTAAAGCTTCCTGCCATATTAATAGGCGTTGATGTAAACAAACTGCCATCATAGTTATAGAAATATGTACCTTCTGTTAAAAGCACCGTAGAGCTTACCACATTAAAGCCATCACTATAATATGCGAAGCCATCCATAAAGTCTCCTGTTTCACTTGCTA
>WLWG01002959.1_pt1 | contig 12166 bp, 24 predicted proteins | sample 6712871 | NCBI WGS metagenome assembly WLWG01 (sample SAMN12718693, study PRJNA515312) | sponge metagenome | isolation source: marine sponge | host: Mycale hentscheli | place: New Zealand: South Island, Marlborough, Capsize Point | collected 2003-05-01 | reverse complement strand
TTGGTACTCCCGATCTATTGGGTTATAATAATAACTGCAACTTTTTCACAGTAGAATTAAAAGTAGCTAACGGCAACAGAGCTCGCCTGTCCCCTCATCAAGTATCGTTTCATTTCCAGCATCCTAAAAATTCTTTCGTGCTTGTGCAGTGGAAAGATAAGCATTTGTTATTTGAAGGTAAGCAGTCGCTTGCGCTTGTAGATTCATCGTTGTCATCGCTTGAGCCTGTGGTTGATTCGCTTGAAGATTGTGTGAAGTATTTGTCTAGCTTGTAGGTTTTAATTCTATACCGTCTGCCTCTAAATTATCTAATAAGTTTAAACCTTCTGCAATTCCTTTAGCTACATTTTCATCACTACAAAAACAAATAACATTTATTTTACCATTTTGTAGATCATACTTAACTACATTACCTTCTGCAAAATTATTACCTTCATAACTATCTTTTGTTAGCATATCTTTTGTTATATATTGATCATCTAATATCATTGTTATACCTCTTCTATTTCTTCTATTGCAAAGTCCCCCGCTGAATTAGACCAATCATTACTTTTATAATCATAGGCACTTATTTCGCTTGCGATTTTCTCTGCTTGTTTTTTATTTTCTGCTTTTATTTCTGTTTCATAAACGGCGTAAATAGTTTCACCCGCCGTGACTTTATATTTTTTCATTTATTCCTCGCTTGTTGATTGTAATTATACCATCCAGAATTTTCTAAATAGTCTACTGCCTCTTTTAGATGTTGTCTAAAATGTTTTGTTCTATATTCGCTAGGGCAATCTTCATCAGCGTGGCAACATACCCACGCTAGCATTGATGCTAGCTTGTTCTCTTCGCTTGTCCATTTTTTCTTTTTCATATTATCCCTTCTGCTCGCTCGCTTGTTCATTTAACATTTCATCAAAACTTTGACCCGTATATTCAGTAAACCATTGATCAAAATTTTTTTCTGCATTTTGATATTTTTGCATTTCAAATAAAAACCAATTTGTTAATTTTGCTCTGTTTTCATTTAACATTTTTTCAGTTTGTTTTTTATCTTTAAAATAATATGTATCTAACATATTCATTTTTAACTCGTGATCATAACAATTGCTCATTCATTCTCCTTGTAATGTTCCTCTGCTAGTGTATAAATGTAATCATCTTCAACCCAATAATCACCATTATTAACATATTTTTTATACCAATCATTTTTATTTAATTTTTTTAAATCAGCCTCTGCCTGTTTAAAAATAACTGTCTGTTCATACATACCCTCAAATTCACTAACACTTGCTTTAAATTCCTCTTTTAATTTAGGTAATTCTTCAAGTGTATAGTTATAAAAATTATGTACCTTAAATTCATATTCATTACTCATATTATCCCTTCTGCTCGTTCGCTTGTCGCTTGTTAGTTTTAATATGGCGTTCCAGTGGACACGGCATTAAATGAGAACTCGCTTGTCGCTTGTTCTCTTGCCCAGTATTATTCTGGTTTCTTCCTGTATTTTTCTCCCTCACGCCATATATTCGCACAAAATTAAACATCTTGCACAAAACCGTTAAAATCTTTTATTGCCTTACCTTTAGCAATTAAACCTACTACAACTTTTTTCGGGTCTAAGTGTCTTAAATCGTGCTTATCCCCGTCTATAACTTTACGCCCTAACCATTTTCTAGGTAGTTTTTTTCTAAATACTGATGCAATATTATATTTTGTCTTTAATACTTTTTTGATATCCTCTAAATTATTCTCAGCTTGTGAGTAAGTTAAACTGTAATTCTTAGGAAGTTTCTGAAATAATCTATTTGTGATTTTAGTATAATCTATAAATTGAACGTTTGGGTTATTTTCCATTAAGTTTTTGCCGTTCTCTAGCTTGTATCTCTCAAATGGTAGGTCGCTTGTTCCGTTTAATCTTACAGAATATTTTAATTTTTTTCTTTTTGCCCTCTCGCTTGAAAGTTTTATTTCACGATCTAAATGATTTAAAAATTTTTGCCTATCAGCTAAGAAATAATATTTTTTATTTAATCTTGATTTTTGAACGCTTGTCATTTGGCCCCGTCCAGATGTATTTAAACATAAGTCAATACAAACGGGACTAGAACTAGCGCATATATTAACACCACCTATATTTGAGGGCGCAAGGTGTAATATTTCGCTTAAATATTTAAACTTACTTGATTTGGCCATTTTAAAGGTTGAAGACCCTAAAAGCTTTTTTTGTTCTTTATATTTATATTTCATACTTTCTTTTTTGTTAGGGCTTATTGCTCTTAACAATAAGCCCATTATTGCAAGGACAATAATTTTTATATATAGGGGCTTGACTTCTATTTGTCAATAGGATAATCAAGGATATTAACAAATAAATATAAAGGATAATATAATGACAAAAACACAATACCCGACTAAGTATCAAATAACGAAGTTAGAACAACGGGTTGATGAAGAGTTAGACCCGATTATAAATATGGCTGAGTTAGAACTTAAAGCCGTTTTAACTGATGAAACTGAGTTAGCAATGACTTACTTAGCAAAAAAAATAAAAGCCGACAAAGTTATTAATAACTTACAAAAAGCTATTGAAACTTTAGAAATCGCTCAGCGTCAAGCCGTGACATTTTTCGGTAAAATTAAAGACGCTAAGTTAAGAGAAACATTATCTTATAAATTTAAAGATAAAAAAGACCGAGATAATTATTATAGAAGTGATAATTACGGACGGGGCATAACACCCGAAGATTGCAGAGACCAATTGAGAGAATTTGCTCAAACTATTGCTCAGCAAAAAGTTGAGAATAAACCTGAGGGCAAAAAACTTAAAGAGCTCAAACTATACAAAAAAGCCTCTAAGCATAAAATTTGGGAGTGTGGGGTGCCTGAGCAATTACAATCTCAATTAGAGCAGATTTTATCTGGGATCAATATTATCTGGGATAAGTCAAAACAGCTTAGATTAGAGAATAAAAAATATAATTAACACTTGACAATATACGGGATAATAACATATTATCCCGTATATAAAGATATAAATTAATATAAAGGATAATATAAATTATGATTGATTTTGAAAAATTATTACATGATACAGTTGACCAGAACCAAAATGCAACATGGGGCGGTTGTATATATGCTCTTAAAGATTTATTAATGTTTATAAATAATAATAAAGATTTAGACACTAAATCAAAAGTTATTATTAAAAGACAAATTGAAGATGAACTAAAGCATTATGAAGATTTAAAAAATAGAACACAAACTGGCAAAAAATTAAATGAAATATCAAAACAAATTGGAGTTGATATTACATGAAAAAATGAGGAATAATGGAAATACAAAAAAATGAAATATGTTCTGATTGTCATAGTGATGAAATAGTTATCAACCCAAATAATACAAAACAAATTGAATATTGGTGTTGTAATTGTAGAGATATAACATCAACAGAAATAAAAGAAAGCGAGGAAATAAATGACAAATAAAGAACGAGCAAAAAAGATTAAAAAATTATTAGGTTTAAGGGGGCGTGATAATGACACCGAATATTATAGAGTTGCTGATGTATTATGCGATTTACAGCATTATTGCAATTTTTATAAACACCATGAAGATAATAAAACAAAATTAGATTTTAGTTATGAATTAGAGTGGGGAAATAGATTTTATCAAGATGAAAGTTTAAAATGACCGAATTAAAACAAGATCATTTTGAAGTAATAGACAGTAATAAACAACGGGCCCATGAAGAGCGTAAACAAATGCGAGTTGAATTGACTGAATATATAGACAAATGTAATACTTATGAATTATCAAGATTATATGATGAATACAAACGAATTAAAAAAAGATAAAAAAATAACTCTATTAAAAAAAGCTGATTTTTTAAGTTTTAAACCCGAATTAAAACATTTAAAAGTTAATGAATTAAGAGATCATTTTAAAATTACACATATAATTGACGGCAAATTAAGAGATATGCGAGGTTATTGCTTTAGTTGTATAACACCTTTAAGAGCTGATTATACTAGCTCTAAAAGTAATAATTATTGCGCTGATTGTTTATAGAATAACCTTAAATTTTGTCCCCACCTATTAATTAAATTAGTATTGATTAATATATATTTTCTTTAAGTTTTTATAACTTGTCCCCCCGTTGCCGTTAGGTTATTAACTCGCAAAAGTCCGAGATCCGTTGTCCTTGTAAAACTTATTGGGGGCGCTTGTCCGTGATCCGTGAACCATTGACCGCTTGTGCATTGCTATATGAAATTTCTAGCTTGTGCCTTGTAAAATAAAATAAAAAATAAAATCTTATCCGTAGGTTTTAAAGCTGCAAACCTACGGATAACGGGCCATGAATAATGGCCCATGAAAATTTTAATCTTGCTCTAATTCCCTTGCTTTTTGCTCAACCGCCCACCAAACAAGCAAATTTTTAAAAGTGTCTTCATCGCTGACATTACGCGCCCCGTTAAAATCACTTATTAAAAATGGAATTGAAAACCCCTGATCCTCTGACATATCATAGAGCATATCCCAAATTTCTTTTTTGTGCTTATCATAAAAAGCGATTGTTTCAGTGTAATAGGTCAAGCCAGATACACCACCACTACAACCATGAGTTGCAATGTCCTTAATTAAAAAACGGTCTTCAACTTGCCCTTTAGCAAGGTAACCGCTTATTGTTTCATTTATCATATTATTATCCTTTATTATCCTATTGACATTATATTTAAATTTTGATATTGTCAACCCAGAAAGTGAGGATAATACAAATGACAGAAAAAGAAAAAGAACATCATCATTTACAAGCTACTAATTGGAAAGCTTATATAGATGAATGTATTAAAGTAGGGCTTGAAAGTCCGATACCATATAAAGTAATTCCATATAAAAATGGTATTGGAATTAAAAAGATAGAGTTTTTTAAACCAATTAAAAATGGGTCATTATAATGATTAAAACTCTTTTAATACTAGGTTTATTATCTGGTTTCGGCTTAATGTTTTTGGGCGTGATTGCTTTATTTAGTAATTATGCTGAACTAATATTTCCAATGTATGTACCATTAATAATAATTGGATCTGGTGTATTAATATTTTTTAGAACTCTACACCATATAAATAAAAATATATAATTTCTCAATTAGTTAGTTAAAAGGGCCAGTGTATCACTGGCCCTTTTTTTATTTGTGTGGGCCGTGATCCGTGTCGCGTGGATCTTTATTATAATAGAGGTACCAACGCGACACCAAAAATTGAAAGTGGCGAAGCCCCCACCCACCCTTTTACGTGGATAGGGATCCTAATGTATGTATATATATGCTTGATTTATATAGCCGTACCCTGTAAAAAACTTATCAAACATCTATTAAGATGCGAAAAAAAATTTTATAAAATTTTTTTATGAATTTAGATAATATAGATATAAGTAAGCTACCTGCTGATATACGAAAGACCTTCAAGCAACTTCAGGTATTGCACGCTGAAAAAAAGATACAGAATAAGGCTAAAAATGATTTCTTATCTTTTGTCAAATGTGTATGGCCAGATTTTGTAGAGGGGTCCCACCACAGGCACATTGCAGAAAAATTTAATCAACTAGCCACGGGTGAAATAAATCGTTTGATAATCAACATGCCACCGAGACATACTAAATCTGAATTTGCAAGTTATCTTTTACCTGCGTGGATGGTGGGCCGTGATTCAAAACTCAAGATTATTCAAGCAACCCACACGGCAGAGCTCGCAATAAGATTCGGTCGTAAGGCTAAGAATCTTATAGACTCAGAGGATTATAGAAAAATTTTTAAAACAAAACTTCAAGAAGATAGTAAAGCTGCTGGACGTTGGGAAACATCCGACGGCGGTGAATATTATGCTGCGGGTGTTGGTGGTGCGATCACGGGCCGTGGAGCAGATCTATTAATCATTGATGATCCGCATTCAGAGCAAGACGCATTATCCAAAGCATCATTAGAGCGAGCTTACGAATGGTACACGTCAGGACCTAGGCAACGTTTACAACCTGGTGGTAAAATTATTTTAGTAATGACGAGATGGAGTACAAAAGATTTAACAGGCGCGTTGATTGCTTCACAGAAAGAAGCTAAATCAGATCAGTGGCACGTGGTTGAATTTCCAGCGATCATGGACAACGAACCAGTGTGGCCTGAGTATTGGAAGCTAGATGAATTAGAAAAAGTAAAAGCTGCATTACCTGTTGCTAAGTGGAACGCGCAGTGGATGCAAGAACCAACTAGTGAAGAAGGTGCTATTTTAAAACGTGAGTGGTGGCGGATATGGAAGAACGATTGGATCCCTAACATTCACCACGTCATACAATCTTATGATACAGCGTTCTTGAAAAAGGAGACAGCGGACTATAGTGCGATTACTACCTGGGGAGTTTTTTATCCAAGTCAAGATGAAGGAGCGAACCTTATGTTATTAGATTCAATCAAAGGTCGATATGAGTTTCCAGAATTAAGGAGGCTTGCATTAGATCAATTTAAGTATTGGAATCCTGAAACAGTTATTATTGAGGCGAAGGCTTCGGGTTTGCCTTTAACCTATGAGTTGAGGAAAATGGACATTCCAGTAATGAATTTTACCCCTTCACGTGGAAACGATAAGCATGCCCGTGTAAATGCTGTTGCACCTTTGTTTGAAAGTGGTATTATCTGGGCTCCTGAACAAAAGTTTGCAGAAGAAGTAATCGAAGAATGTGCAGCCTTTCCGTTTGGGGATCATGATGACTTGGTTGATTCCACGACACAAGCAATCATGAGATTTAGACAGGGTGGATTACTTACTCACCCAGAAGATTACGTGGATGAAATTAAAGAGCAAAAGAAAAAGGTTTATTACTGATGTCAGAACTAACAGATAAGTATTCAAAAAATTTTAGTAAAGAAAAAAAGAGAATATTCGAAAAACGTGTAGGTGATAATTTAGGTGCAATGTCAGAATTATCAGCGATACAATTAGTATTAGCGGAGATGCGAGCTGAAGGAATGAAAGATGGAGGTATGATTGATAAGCCTCTTGGTTCAGGAGGAGTAAAATCTGGCCCACCACCAGAGAAAGGTCCAGATTCACAAGGGTTGAAAGTTCCATTAAAACAGGTTAAGACATAAGATTGGAGAAATTTAAATGGCAGATATAGACAAATCCCTTCCGAACGAAGTTCGAACAGAAGTAGAGATACCAGCTGAAGAAGTTGTAGAGCAAGAAGAGATTGTAGAACAAGGTCCAGTAGAAGTTACACCTGAAGAAGATGGGGGTGCAACTTTAAATTTTGAACCAGGTGCAATCAACGTACCAGGAACAGAAAATCATTTTGATAACTTAGCAGATATTTTACCAGACGATATTTTAGAACCACTCGGTAATGAGATGGTGCAAAACTATATGGATTATAAAACATCCAGAAAAGATTGGGAGCAATCTTACATACAAGGTTTAGATCTTTTAGGATTTAAATACGAAAATAGAACAGAACCTTTTCAAGGAGCAAGTGGTGCAACACACCCAGTTCTCGCTGAAGCGGTTACTCAGTTTCAAGCGCAAGCTTACAAAGAATTATTACCTGCAGAAGGACCAGTAAGAACACAGATTATCGGTGTAGCTAGTCCACCTGTAGAACAACAATCACAACGTGTTAAAGACTTTATGAACTATCTGATCATGGATCAGATGCAAGAATACGAACCTGAGTTCGATTCTATGTTGTTTCATTTACCATTAGCAGGATCAACTTTTAAAAAAGTTTACTACGATCAGTTAATGGGAAGAGCGGTGTCAAAATTTGTACCCGCTGAGGATTTGATTGTTCCGTATACGGCTACCTCATTGGACGATGCGGAATCAATCATCCACACATTAAAAGTTTCAGAGAATGATTTAAGAAAACAACAAGTCAATGGTTTTTATTCTGATGTTGAATTATCAGCACCAGGTGTTGACACTAATAATGAATTAGAAAAGAAGGAAAGAGAATTAGAAGGAACTAAAAAAACTGGAAAGAACGAACCGATGTATACGGTTCTTGAGTGTCATGTTAATTTAGATTTAGAAGGATTTGAAGAAGTTGACTCTAATAACGAACCTACAGGTATTAAGCTCCCTTACATTGTTACCGTTGAAGAAGGTAGCAGGAAGGTTCTATCTATTAGACGTAACTACAATCCCGATGACCTAAAGAAAACAAAAATCCAATATTTTGTTCATTTTAAATTTCTACCAGGTCTTGGATTTTATGGCTTCGGGTTGATTCATATGATTGGCGGATTGAGCAGAACTGCAACGGCTGCTCTCCGTCAATTACTAGATGCGGGAACTCTCTCAAATCTTCCAGCAGGATTTAAACAAAGAGGTGTTAGAGTTAGAGACGAAGCCTCGCCAATACAACCAGGTGAATTTAAAGATGTAGATGCACCAGGCGGATCATTACGTGATGCATTCTTTCCACTACCTTACAAAGAACCTTCTCAAACATTATTACAATTGATGGGTATAGTTGTTGGCGCTGGTCAGAGGTTCGCGGCTATTGCTGATATGCAAGTGGGTGACGGTAATCAACAAGCGGCTGTTGGTACAACAATTGCATTATTGGAACGTGGATCACGGGTCATGTCTGCTATTCATAAAAGATTATACGCAGGTATGAAAAAAGAATTTAAATTATTATCTAAAGTTGTTTCACAATATCTACCCGCAGAATATCCATATGACGTGGTCGGTGGTGCAAGGAACATTAAACAAGTTGACTTTGACGATAGAGTTGATGTTTTACCTGTAGCAGACCCTAATATATTCTCAATGGCACAAAGAATATCGATGGCGCAAACAGAATTACAACTTGCACAATCAAATCCACAGATACATAATCTTTATGCAGCATACAGAAAGATGTATGAAGCAATCGGTGTTAAAAATATTGATCAAATATTACCACCTCCTGCACCAATGCAGCCGATGGACCCAAGTATGGAACACATTAATGCTTTATCAGGCAAACCTTTCCAAGCTTTTCCTGGTCAAGACCACAGAGCACACATCACAGCTCACTTAAGTTTCATGTCAACTAACATGGTTAGAAATAATCCTGCAATTATGGCAGCGATACAGAAAAATATTCTAGAACACATATCAATCATGGCTCAAGAACAGGTACAATTAGAGTTTAGAGAGCAAATGATGCAAACTCAAGTGCTACAACAGCAAGCTGCAACCAATCCACAAGCAGCACAGATGCTACAACAGATGGTTCAAGAGATAGAAGCTAGAAAAGCAGTGCTAGTTGCAGAAATGACAGAAGATTTCATGAAGGAAGAGAAGAAAATTACGTCACAATTTGATTCTGACCCACTATTGAAGCTAAAATCACGTGAAGTTGACCTACGTGCTATGGAAAATGAGAGAAAAAAAGATAATGACGAGGCTCAAGTCGAACTTGCAAGAGCAAGATTGATGCAAGCCAAGGATAATTTTGAAGATAAGCTAGAACAGAACGATGAACTGGCTAAATTGCGTGCTGGAGTTAGCCTTGCTAAATCTGGTGTACAACAAGCGCAAGTTATGATAGATGATGATTAATCTTAAGGAGAAAACATTATGATGAACTATAAAAAAACAAAACAGATGGCAGTTCCAAGTCAAAATGTTGTAGTAGATCCAAGATCTAAAACAACTGCTGACCAGGCTTACAACTATATCCCTACAGGAGATACAGAAAAAGTCAGAGGAACTAAAAGAATGCTATCTAATAAAAAGAAAACTGCTACTTGGTACTAATCTATGTGGTTATCGGCAATAAAACTAGCCGTTTCTGCTGGAAGTAAAATTTACGCTAACAAGCAGAGAACGAAGATGGCAATGTCAGATGCACAGCTTATGCATGCGTCTCGTATGGCCGAAGGTAAGGAAGCTTACCAGGGAAAACTTTTAGAAGCCAGACAATCAGACTGGAAAGACGAGGCAGTTTTAATAATTTTGTCGTTGCCCGTAGTGGTGCTGGCTTGGGCAGTCGTATCGGACGACCCATCTGCTATGGACAAGGTAAAATTGTTCTTCGAGATGTTCTCGCAGCTCCCGTCATGGTTCACAAATTTATGGATCCTTGTCGTGGCGAGCATATATGGTATAAAGGGTACACAGATTTTTAGAAACGGAGGAAATAAAAATGGCAAATAACAGATTTAATAAACAAGTTTCACCTAAAGGATATAAGATGGGTGGCAGAGCCAAAAAAATGGGTGGCGGAATGATGATGCAAAGACCTATGATGAAAAAAGGTGGAGTAGCTTCAGAAGCTAAGAAAAAACAATTTAAAGCAAATCAAGCCAATCAAAAAACAACAACAAAAAAAGTTTTAAAAGCTATAGTAGGTCCGTTTAACCCTATATCAGCTGGACAAAATGTAGTTAAAAAAATAAAAGAGAGAATGGGTAAAAAAATAGGTGGTTCATTAAAACCTGTTCAACCAAATCAAAAAGGTTTAAAAAAATTACCTACTGAAGTAAGAAACAAAATGGGCTACATGAAAAAAGGTGGAGTAGTTTCAGACGCTAAGAAAAAACAATTTAAAGAAAATAAAGCTGGACAAAAAGTAACTAATAAAAAAGCTATGAAGATAGCTAAAGGTGTTTTAAATTTTGCAGTCCCTGCCGTTGGTGCTGCTGAAGTAGGTAAAAAAATAGCAAGAAAATTTAAAGGAGCTAAGTAATGGCAAATAGATTATACAATAAACAAGTGTCACCTAAAGGATATAAAAGAGGTGGTGAAGTAAAAAAACCTGGAAAGGTAAGATCTTTTTTTGGTAAAGTTAGAAAAAAAATTGCACCAACTTTTGGTGAACAATTTGGTAAAGCTAAAAAAAAAGGTAAGAAAACTTTTACATCAACTAGAGACGACAAGACTAAAGGTAAACTAGAGTATTCTACAAAGACAGCAGCAGAAGTTAAAGCAGCTCAAAAAAGAATGTCTAACAGAGAAAGAGCTCGTGTTGGAGATACTAGTAAACAGTTGTCTGACAAAGGTGCAGCTTTTAAACTTGCTAGAAAATCTGGTAAAAAAACTTTTACACACAAAGGTAAAAAATATTCAACACTTTTAAAAGGCGAGAAACCAAATAAAATAATGCCAGAACTATCTGGTAAAACTTCTAAGAAGATTAAAAAATTTATAGGAGCATAATGGCTAAACTCTGTCCAAAAGGTAAAGCAGCAGCGAAGCGAAAATTTAAGGTGTATCCTTCAGCATACGCCAACATGTATGCATCAGGAGTTTGTTCTGGAAAAATAAAACCAGGAGGCAGAACTAAAAAAGCTGAAGGTGGTGGAGTTGATACTGGAAAAGAAGGAGAGAAAAAAAGTAGACTTCTTACTATGTTAAGTAGATACACTGCAAAAACAAGAGGCTCAAAAAGAACTAAAAAAATGGGTGGCGGATTAATGACAAGACCTATGTATAAAGGTGGAGGTCTCTGCACCAAAGGTATGGGGAGAGCTTACGGAAAGAATTCGTAATGGCTGAAAAAGGTTTAAGATCATGGGTAAAGGAGAACTGGGTCGATATTGCAAACAAAAAATCGGATGGCTCATACCCGAAATGTGGAAGAAGTGGTGGAGAAAAAAGAAAAAATTATCCAAAATGCGTGCCTATTGCAAAAGCAAGAGCGATGTCCAAAGGGCAACGTGCGGGTGCCGTAAAAAGAAAACAAGCAGTAGCTAATACAGGACCAACACCATCAAGAGCAGCAACATTTGCTAAAAGAAAAAAAGCTGCAAGCGGTGGATCGATTGGTGATAAAATGATTCGTCAAGCACAAAAAAATTATATAGGCAGTTATATCTCTGGAGATCTTGGAGGTGTAAAAGTTTCTAACCCTAGTTATAGAAAATATTACAAAGGAAAAGTATAATGAGAAGACAGGATAAAATGCCTGCAAGAAATAAAAAAAATTTCAGATCTACAAAGTCTGGAGCGGGCATGACAAGAGCAGGTGTCGCTGCCTATAGAAGAGCAAACCCTGGAAGTAAATTAAAAACAGCGGTCACTGGCAAAGTCAAACCAGGATCAAAAGCTGCAAACCGACGTAAGTCGTACTGTGCAAGAAGCGCAGGGCAAATGAAAAAATTTCCTAAAGCTGCAGCAGATCCAAATTCAAG
>WLWG01002952.1_pt1 | contig 12189 bp, 11 predicted proteins | sample 6712871 | NCBI WGS metagenome assembly WLWG01 (sample SAMN12718693, study PRJNA515312) | sponge metagenome | isolation source: marine sponge | host: Mycale hentscheli | place: New Zealand: South Island, Marlborough, Capsize Point | collected 2003-05-01 | reverse complement strand
GGTCCATCGAATCCATGACGCGCTCGGCGACGTCCTGGTTCTCACGGAAGGCACCGGACTGCCACAGCATCGCGTCGACCAGCGTCGTCTTTCCGTGATCGACGTGGGCGATGATGGCGATATTGCGGAGATCGTCTCTAGAAGGCACTCGCGAACACTAGACGCAGGTCCCATGGCATTCTCAGGGCGTGCTGCACACACTCGCCCGGCTGGCTCTCGGCGTGGTCCTCGTCGGCGCCGGAATCAGCCACTTCACCAACGCGGAATCGTTCCTCGCTCAAGTGCCATCGTGGCTACCGGCTCCCGATGCCGTTGTTGCGATCTCCGGGGTCATCGAGGTGATTCTCGGAGTTGCCCTTCTCGCTGCACCGCGGCGCTTTCAACCTCCGCTCGGTTGGGTGGTCGCCGCGTTCTTCGTCGTGATCTTCCCGGGCAACATCTCACAGTTCGTGAGCGGAACTCCCGGCTTCGGCCTGGACTCAGATGCGGCCCGCTTCATCCGCCTGTTGTTCCAGCCAGTCCTGGTCGTGTGGGCGCTGTGGTGCACCGACGCGTGGTCGAACTGGCGTCACAGATCCATCTCTCGGCAGTGAGAGACCACTCTCCCGGCCGCTCTAACTCCTGGACACCCACTCGCCCAAGGACATCGGGGTGCTCATCGGTTCGCGGGAGCCCTCCAGCACCCGGCATCGGCGACGAACAAAGTCCGAGCGTTAGAGCACCCCGGAGCGTCAACAGCACTCGCTACGAGGGGCTGAGTGATCGAGTGGGCCACCGCCGTCAGCCACCAGAACTGTCACCCAACGAGCCCTGAGCGAAGGGATCAAGAGACTTTGTCTCCGATGTGCTTGAGCGGGTGCCCGGCATGATCTCGAAGTCCAGCGCAAAGTGCGTCAACAGGCTCGCCAGAGACCGCAGCACGCTGGCATCCCCGTCAAGTCTTGCGGTGCCGTCGTCCACCTGGGTCTCCAACGGGGCCACCCCTGTCATGGCACGTTCGAGGTCTCGGCGATCGATCGTGACCGTCAGGTCGGGCTCGCGCGCTGTGAACCCCGCTAAGTTTGTCAACGCACCGTTGCTCAATTCCACCACGAAAGATTCGCCTGTGTCTGGGGTGATGAGGTTTACAGTGAATGCACTATCGCCAGCAAGCCCCGGATCGAGGCGAATACCAAGAAAATCAAGGAACTGGCTTGTCGATAGGGCACGAATGAGATCTGGCCCAGCGCTTGACGGCGTACTGCCCTGAGGGATCCCCGACCGCAGTTCAAACGCAGCAGCGAGGAAACTATTTCGCACGCTCGGACTCTCCTGCTGGTATCCGATCTGCTCGAATGCGTCGGCAAGGAGTTGGGCCGCATCAGAATTCCCGGGCTCTGCATAGACGAGCTTGTTCAGAATCTCGGTCGCGAGCAGGAACTCACCTTGTTCAATGAGACGGCGGCCTCGCTCGATTATTGGCCCGGCCCCTCCCATCATTTCCACGTACAACGGTGCCGAGTCACCTGGTGACAAAGGAATGAGTGTGGTGGGATTTCCGTCCCAGTAGCCGAGATAACGATTTACAACCGCCCGGGAGTTGTGGGCCACAGATCCGTGATAGCTACGAGCGGCCCAATGCTGTGCGAGCGTATCGGGCACGCGATACACGTTGTGAACTTCATTGATGGTCACTCCTTTGTTCGCCAGGTGAAGAACGCCGTTGTTGAGGTGGGCGTAGACATCACGCTGGATCCGCATGACCTCTTGAATACGGTCATTGCCCCAACGAGGCCACGTGTGAGAGGCAAACATGACTTCTGCCTCTCGACCGAACAGATAGAGAGCCTTATTGATCTGGCGAGACCATTCGAGTGCGTCTCGCACGAGAGCGCCGCGTAGCGTGTAGATGTTGTGCACTGTTGCGACGATGTTTTCAGCAGCCCAAAAGGCCTTCCAGTCGGGAAAGTATGTGTTCATCTCCGCCGGCGCCTCGGTACCGGGTGTGTTTTGAAACACCATCCTGACCCCGTCGACTGAGATTTCCTCTAGCTCCTTGGTGATGGTCCTTGTCGGCGGGATTAAGCCAATGGTTCCTGCCGCAACACCTTTACCGATGGCCTGATCTACATGACCAAACGGGCTAGGCGCCAGCAACGATCCGTACTGGTAAAAAAGGCGACGATTCATTGCGTTGCCCGCGTAGACGTTCTCCGCGACAGCGTGCTCAAGAAATCCGACCGGGGCAATCACCGGCACCTTCCCGCTATTCACATCCGCAACATCCACGACGCCATGCGCGCCACCGAAGTGGTCTGCGTGAGAGTGTGAGTAGACAACCGCCACGACGGGATGATTACCCAGGTGCTGCCTCACAAGAGCGAGTGCAGCGGCAGCTGTCTCCTTTGCCGTGAGGGGGTCAAAGACGATCCATCCATTGTCCGACTTGATGAAAGAGATATTTGCAAGGTCAAAGCCGCGCACCTGATAGATGCGATCTGGGATCACCTCGTAGAGGCCGTACTCCATGTTGAGGATGGCCTGACGTTGCAGCGACGGATGGACGCTATCGAAGTCTTGGCCGTCCAGAAGGAAGTCATAGGAGCCGATGTCCCAGACAGTCTCACCTCCATCTGCAAGGATCTGGCGGGCTTCTGGGGCCGCGACAAAGCCACGACGCGCCTCCTCAAAGTCGCGCACGTCGTCGAACGGTAATGACTCGCGCGCCACCTGCTGTGCAGCCACCGTCGCCGGTGCCGCTCCTTTACCTAGAGGATGAAAATGCTCCATGAGGTCTAAACCTTCCCCTCGAACCAGACACGCTAAGCAGAGTAACGCTCTGTGCTCAGCTTGCTTCTCTAGTGCTCTTTAGCGCTGGCGCAACGCCCGTCCAGCACCGCTCAGCAAATCTGGCACCGACCAGGCTCGACAGTTTCGGCGAGCAGATCACACGTTGAAGCGGAACTCGACGACGTCACCGTCAGCCATCACGTAGTCCTTGCCCTCCATCCGGACTTTGCCTCGCGCCTTGGCCTCCGCCATAGATCCCGCATCCAGCAATTCGTCGTAGGAGACCACCTCGGCCTTGATGAAACCTTTCTGAAAGTCCGTGTGGATGACGCCGGCGGCTTCGGGAGCCGTGGCGTCCCGGGGAATGGTCCACGCGCGAGCTTCCTTCGGACCCGCCGTGAGGTAGGTCTGCAAGCCGAGGGTTGCGAATCCAACGCGCGCGAGGGCGTCGAGGCCTGATTCTTCTTGGCCCACGGACTGCAGCAATTCCAAAGATTCCTCCGCCGGCAATTCCACGAGCTCTGCTTCCACTTTGGCATCCAGGAACACCGCTTCTGCGGGCGCAACGAGTTCGCGCATTCGGCTCTTGAATTCGTCATCGGTAAGTTGCTGCTCGTCGCAATTGATGACATACACGTACGGCTTTGCCGTCAAAAGAGACAACTCTCGTACCGGCTCGGAGTCGAATCCGGCGGAAAACAAGGTCGTTCCCCCATTCAGGATCTCCACGGCTTGCTCCGCTGCGGCGAGTACCGGCGCCTTGGTCTTGTCGTTGCGCGCCTCCTTGGTCAAGCGCGGTATCGCGTTGTCCAGAGTCTGAAGATCGGCCAGGATCAACTCCGTGTTGATCGTCTCGATGTCGTCGGCCGGCGAGACCCGGCCCTCCACGTGCACAACGTCATCGTCGTGAAAAGCGCGTAGCACCTGACAAATCGCATTGGATTCACGAATGTTCGCCAGGAACTTATTCCCGAGCCCCGCCCCTTCCGACGCACCTTTGACGATTCCAGCGATGTCGACGAAAGTGACGGTGGCGGGGATGATTTCCGCAGAATCAAAGATCCGGGCCAGATCCGCCAAGCGGGCATCGGGCACGCCGACAACACCGGTGTTCGGCTCGATCGTCGCGAAAGGGTAGTTCGCGGCGAGCACGTCGTTCTTCGTCAAGGCGTTAAACAGCGTCGATTTGCCGACGTTCGGCAATCCGACGATTCCTAGGGTGAGAGCCACACCGCGAGATCTTAAGTGTGGTCAGGCGATGTCCGGCAGTCGCCGTCGAACCCTGACCGCACCGGTGTTGCATATTCGACATTGCAGAACCACCTGCTCCGCGCCGCACGGCTGCCTGTTCGAGGGGTAGGCGGCTAACGTGAGCACCTGTGAACGACGAGAGGGACGGCCAGGGGGACGACAACGTCACCCCGGACGAGTTCGCCCATCTCTTTCGGCCCGACGCTGGTTCGCCGTCACCAGCTCCGGCAACGGTCAATCCGGGGCCATCGAATCAGGGCCCACCAAATCCGAGCCCCGCTGCCGGGGCAGATCCCCCGCTGCCGGTGAGCGCGCCCGCCGAGGCGGCATCGGACGAAGCGGTATCCGGCGAGGAAGTAGTAAATGCGCCATCCGACAGCGAGCCGGTGGAAGCCTCGTCCACGCCCGCCCCGGCCCCCGACGGAAGTCGCCTGTTTCGCAGCCGCGGCGCACCCGAGCGCGACGATGCGATCACCGCCGTCGGGTCGCTTCAAGCACTGCGCCTGAAGACGATGTCTCGATCGGGCGACCCAGATACGAACCGGGACCTCGATGATCCGGCGGCACACCCGCCAGCGGGTGCAGACGATCTGCTGCCGGCACCGCCACTGCCCGTCGCCTCAAGTGGAGAACCCGCACCTGCCCTCGCGGTGATGTCCGCGCCGGCACCGGCACCGAGCCAGCAAGCCGCCCCCGAACGCCCCCGCCGGTCGGCACGCACCGAGAAGCCCTCGAGTGGATCACTGACCGGTCTCGGGGTCTACGCGGTCACCATCGGCGTCACGGTGATTCTCGCTTTCGGCGAGACGATGTTCTTCGGCGGCGAGTTGGGACTCATCACCGGCATCGGTCTGGTCGTGGTCTCGCTTGTCAGCGCGTTCGTCGTCCGAACACGCGACGGCCTCCACGCGATCTTCGCTCCGCCCATCGCCTTTCTCGTTGCAGCGCTTACCGCGGGTCAGATGGGCGTTACAGCGACCGACACATCCAGTCGCGCGGTCGTGGTGTTTTTTCTGCTGGGAAACAACTGGCCGTGGATTATCGGAGCAACTGCGGCTTCCCTCGTGATCGTTGCCTTACGACGACGTGTTGGCTGAAACCCCTGACGACGCGGCCTTGACGTCACGGCGCAGCTCAGGGGGAAGTGCGAACATGAGCGTCTCTTCCGCGGTCGTAACTTCTTCAACCGTTCCGAATCCGAGATTCTTCAACAGCTCGAGGACCTCGTCGACGAGAACATCTGGCACGGAGGCGCCGCTGGTGACCCCAACGGTCGTCGCATCGTCGAACCACGTCGGGTCAATCTCCTGGGCGGAGTCCACGCGGTAGGAACTACCCGCACCGGCGTCGAGAGCTACCTCTACGAGCCGCACGGAGTTCGACGAGTTCCCCGAGCCCACAACAATCACCACGTCGCTGTCCTGCGCGATCTCCTTCACCGCCACCTGACGGTTCTGCGTCGCGTAACAGATATCGTCGCTCGGAGGGCTCATCAGATTCGGGAACCTCCCCTGCAGGGTGTTCACCGTCTGCATGGTCTCGTCGACCGACAACGTGGTCTGCGACAGCCAAACGAGTTTGTCGGGGTTGTCTACTTCGAGGTTCTCTGCCGATGCGGGATCCTCCACGAGGGTTATCGCTTCCGGCGCCTCCCCCATGGTGCCGACAACCTCTTCGTGCCCGTCGTGACCGATCAGGATGATGTCGTAGCCCTCAGCGGCGAAACGCTTGGCCTCGAGGTGCACCTTGGTCACCAGTGGACATGTCGCATCGATGGTCTTGAGCTGTCGATCCGCTGCCTGCGTGTGAACCTCGGGCGCGACGCCGTGGGCCGAGAAGACGACTGTCGATCCTTCGGGAACCTCTTCTACTTCGTCGACGAAGATTGCGCCCCGCTTCTCCAGGGTCTCCACCACGTGCTTGTTGTGCACGATCTGCTTGCGGACGTAGACGGGAGCACCGTAGAGATCCAGGGCCTTTTCCACGGTGACGACGGCGCGGTCGACTCCTGCGCAGTAGCCCCGGGGCGCAGCCAGCAGGATCTTGCGCTGAGCATCTATCGCCGCCATGACTCCATCGTAGGTCCCCGCGGTGACGGCCGCCCGGTCGCACGACAGGCGGCGTTCGCGCACTCCACCTCGTCCACCTCCTACCCTCATGCCATGGCGTTAGAGACGGGCCCGGATTCCCCTGTTCCCGTTCGCACGGTGTCACAGATGCTCAGCGACTGGATAGGAAAACTGGGCGCCATCTGGGTCGAAGGCGAAGTGGCCGACTTCCGCCCCCGCTCGCAGGCGCGCATGCAGTTCTTAACACTGAGAGACATCGAGGCCAGTGCCTCACTTACGGTCGTCGCCGATTCAGAACTCGTCGGCCGGCTCGACCCACCGCTGGAGCCGGGAGCCCGCATCGTGGTCTGGGCTCGACCGGAGTTCTGGGCTGGTCGCGGCAGTCTGCAGTTGCGTGCCCGAGCCATCCGCTCCGTCGGCATCGGAGAACTCCTCGCTCGTCTCGCCCAACTTCAAGCAACCCTGGCCGCCGAGGGACTGTTCGCTCCAGAACGCAAGAAGACACTTCCGTTTCTACCGGGTCGCGTCGGTCTGATCTGCGGCCGCAACAGCGACGCCGAGCACGATGTCGTGGTCAACGCTCGGGATCGCTGGCCAGCCACCGACTTCGAGATTCGCGAAGTCGCCGTGCAAGGAGCCAACGCGGTGCGCGAGGTGACTCAGGCTCTTCACGAACTTGACTCCCGAGCAGACATCGACGTCATCGTGATCACGCGCGGCGGCGGGAGCGTCGAGGATCTTCTGCCCTTCAGTAACGAAGCTCTCATTCGGGCAGTAGCCGAGGCAACCACGCCGATCGTCAGCGCCATCGGCCACGAGCAGGACTCGCCGATCCTCGATCACGTTGCCGACTACCGAGCCTCAACTCCCACCGATGCGGGCAAAAGGATCGTTCCCTCCCTCGTCGAGCAGCGCGCCATCGTGGAGAAACTCCACCAGCAGGGCCGAATGATCATTCGGCGCCGGCTCGAGCAGGAATCCCACGTCATCGCCGACGCTCGTGCTCGAACACGACGCACCCTTCTTCATCGAATCGAGTCTTGGACGAACGACATCTCGCACTTACGCGCCCGTGCCCGCAGCCTGTCCCCAGCAGCGACTCTCGATCGTGGCTACGCCGTCGTTCAAGGGACGGACGGATCCGTCGTACGTGATGCAAAAGAAACGGCCGCGGGCGATCTCGTCACCATCACCGTTCAACATGGCGCATTTCATGCCAGCGTTACCGAGGAGGCTGCACAGTGAGCGAACCAACATTCGAAGACGCCCGCGAGGAGTTGTCCGAGATCGTCGGCAAACTCGAAGCCGGGGGCCTCACACTGGAGGAGTCCCTGGCCTTGTGGAATCGGGGCGAAGAAGTCGCCCGGGTGTGCACGGAATGGCTCGAGAAGGCTCAAGCGGTGCTCGATGCTGCTGCCGAGGACAACGACGATGCCGATGCCGAATCCGGGGCCGGCGATTCGACGCAGGAGTAGCCGCGCCCGTTACGGGAGCATCAGGTTGCGGGCGGCGTCCCCGACCTGACCCCAACTGCCGGTCCCACTGATCACCGTCGTCGATCCGTCGTTGGTGCGCACCAATGATCGACGGCCGTCGTCTCCCAGACCTTCGAGCGGCACCCAGCCCTCCGCGGTGAGCGTCTGCACCAGCGCGGGCAGGTCGGAGAAGTCCTCCAAGACCACGCCATCGGACGTCTGCTCCTCCACATACAGATCACCTTCGGCGGAAGATTGCGATAACTGCAGGTACTCGCCTTCGTCCGTCACATACCCGACATGCCAGACAATCTCGCCGTCTGAAGCGGGAGTCGACTCCCATCGAACGCTCGTAGGTTGCGCATCAGAGTCCACGACGAGTACCGGGAAGGACGCTTGGCCACTGGCGAGCGTCACGAGCGGCTCGAGCGTGACTGCCTTGACCGCGGCCGGCTGTGGGCGCCAGGTCACGAGCAGGATGGCTCCGACCACGGCGAGTACCACCACCATCGAGCGGAGCATGTCGCCGACGCTTTGCTTCAAGCCGCGGTTGCGGCGCCCGGTCGGCTCGGGAGTGCTCACTTGGTCATCATGCGGCATTTCGGTAGTTCCCGCGACAGAGGTGCCGCTGGGCAGCATGGGTGGCTGGCCCGGATGACTAGCACGGGCACGATGCGGCTCACTACGCTGAACGAATGAACGAGCGAGCCCCCGAGGCGCCAGATCGCAACCTCGCTCTCGAGCTCGTCCGGGTCACCGAAGCCGCCGCCATGACCGCGGCCCGTTGGGTTGGCCGTGGAGACAAGAACGGTGCCGATGGCGCCGCTGTGAACGCGATGCGAACCCTGGTCAGCAGTGTGTCGATGGACGGAGTCGTCGTCATCGGTGAGGGCGAGAAGGACGCCGCCCCTATGTTGTTCAACGGTGAGCGCGTCGGGGATGGCAGCGGTGCAGAAGTCGATGTCGCGGTCGACCCCATCGACGGCACCACTCTCGCAGCAAAAGGGATGCCCAACGCCATCTCCGTCATCGCGGTAGCCGAGCGCGGTGCAATGTTCGATCCCAGCGCCGTCTTCTATATGCAAAAGCTCGTCGTCGGGCCTGACTGTGTCGACGCGATTGACATTACGGCGCCGATCGAGTCGAACCTGCAGCAGATCGCCCGAGCGAAGGGTGAGCGGGTCGCCGATCTGACTGTGTGCATTCTGGACCGATCCCGCCACGACTCGCTCGTCGATGATGTTCGAGCGTCCGGCGCGCGCATCAAGTTCATCGCGGACGGAGACGTCGCCGGCGCCGTCATGGCGGCTCGGGAGGGAACGGGAGTGGATGTGCTCGCTGGCATCGGTGGAACTCCCGAGGGAATCATCGCGGCCTGCGCAATGAGTTGTCTCGGAGGAAGCATTCAGGGTCGGCTTTGGCCCCGCGACGAGGCTGAGCGACGCGCTGCCCTTGAGGCCGGTCATGATCTGGATCGGGTGCTCACAACGGCCGATCTGGTCTCCGGAGAGAACATCTTCTTCTGCGCGACCGGCATCACGGACGGGGAGATCATGGAGGGGGTTCGGTATACGCGCAACGGACCCACGACTCATTCGATCGTCATGCGCAGCAAGAGCGGCACCATTCGTGACGTCCGCAGTGAGCACCGCCTCGCGAAGCTGTCGACGTACGCCGCGGTGGATTTCGGTGGTCGTGGTGAATGACGCCACCGGATCGGCTCACTGATGGGCCTCCACGCAAGCCTCTGCGGGCATACGCTGACGTCGTGACGGATTTCTCCTACACCGATCTGCTGCCCCGGGAGTCCGGCGGCAGCGAAACCCCCTATCGGCTTGTCACCACCGAGGGAATCAACGTCGTTGACGCCGGCGGGCGCTCGTTTCTCTCCATCGAACCCGAAGTCCTTCGACTGCTGACCTATGAGGCGTTCCACGACATCTCGCACCTGCTTCGCCCCGACCACCTGGCACAACTCGCCTCCATCCTCGATGACCCCGAAGCCAGCCCCAACGATCGCTTCGTCGCCCTCGATCTGCTGAAGAATGCCAACATCTCCGCCGGGGGCGTCTTGCCCATGTGCCAGGACACCGGCACGGCGATCGTCATGGGCAAGCGCGGTCAGAACATCTGGACAACCGGGCAGGACGAGGAGCACATCAGTCGTGGCGTCTTCGATGCGTACCGAGATCTCAACCTGAGGTATTCGCAACTATCACCGCTGAGCATGTGGAAAGAGCGCAACACTGGCAGCAACCTTCCCGCGCAGATCGAGATTTACGCGGACACGAGCACCGGGCACGAGAACACCTACGAGTTCCTCTTCATCGCCAAGGGCGGTGGCAGCGCCAACAAGAGTTTCCTGTTCCAGGAGACAACCGCGCTCCTAAAGCCGGAGACCTTCGCGGCCTTTCTTGACGAGAAACTCCGCCAGATCGGTACCGCAGCCTGCCCTCCGTACCACCTGGCGATCGTCGTCGGCGGCACCAGTGCCGAGCACACGCTGAAGACAGCGAAGTTGGCTAGCGCGCACTACCTGGACGATCTGCCCATCCACGGAACTGAAGCCGGACACGGCTACCGCGACCTCGCCATGGAAGCCGACGTCCTGCACATGACGCAGCAGTTCGGCATCGGGGCTCAATTCGGGGGCAAGTACTTTTGCCACGACGTTCGAGTCATTCGACTGCCGCGACACGGGGCGTCATGTCCCGTCGGTATCGCAGTGTCCTGCTCGGCGGATCGTCAAGCACTCGCCAAGATCACGGCGGAAGGCGCGTTCCTCGAGCAACTCGAACCGGACCCCGCGCGATTCCTCCCCGACATCACCGACGATCACCTCGACGAGGACGACGTCGTCCGGTTGGATCTGACCGAACCTATGGATCGCATCCGCGCGACATTGTCGACACTGCCGGTGAAGACCCGAGTGTCACTCACCGGCCCCCTCGTCGTCGCCCGCGACCTTGCGCACGCTCGAATCAAGGAGATGTTGGATCGCGGAGAGCCACTACCCGCCTACCTCAAGGACCACGCGGTCTACTACGCCGGTCCGGCGAAGACGCCCGAGGGCTATGTCTCGGGCTCCTTCGGCCCAACAACGGCCGGCCGTATGGACTCATACGTCGACCAATTCCAAAAGGCTGGCGGTTCCTTCGTCATGTTGGCGAAAGGAAACCGCAGCCCCGCGGTGACCACCGCGTGCCACGAGAACGGGGGCTTCTACCTCGGTTCCATCGGCGGCCCCGCGGCCCGTCTCGCCCAGGACAACATCACCAAGGTCGAGGTGCTCGATTTTCCCGAGTTGGGTATGGAGGCCGTGTGGTGCATCGAGGTTGTCGACTTTCCCGCGTTCGTCGTGGTGGACGATAAGGGCAACGACTTCTTTGCCGAGACACTGCGGCCGATCGCCACGTCTATCCCGGTGGGGCCGCCCGGTCGCCGCTAGTTCGGTTTGTCGACAGAGCGCAGTCGGGTCGAGCGCGGTAAGCGCAACAAAACCTCGTCAGCAGCCCCAGGCGCCGCCGCGCCAGTGGAAGGCGCCTTTACCTTTGCGCCAGATGGTCCAAAAGGCGCGGTCCTGCCAATAACGGTTCCACTGCTGCGTCGGGATCTTGCGCAATTGTTTGAGAGCTTGGACGCCTGGCTCGCCCATCTCTTTGCGGACTTCCTTCATCATCATGTGCGTCGCACCGATGGCTAGCCCGCGGTTCATCTGGTACGCACCCCGATACACCCCACCCGCGCTCACTGCGCGATAGGAGTTGTTGGACTCTCGGTCCATGATGCAGCGGCGACGCTCTTCCTTTTTCGGCATGAACCACTTGCCCCGATACAGCGACGCTTCATACCCCTTCATGTCCTGGGACTTTTTCGACCCGAGGGCGTGACTCAAAGTGCTGACGCCGATCGCACCGCCCTCGGCTTCGCCGGCCGGGGCCTGAGCGTCGACAGTATTCCGCGAGTCACCGGCGGGAGAGCCGGGATCCTCGGTCACCGGGATCGGGTTGCCGTCCATGTCCACCACCGTTGCGGCCTCGACGCTCAGCGACGGATTGATCTCCTCGTCGGCGTGGGCAGTCGTCGCAACTACTGCGGGCAGGAACGCTGCAACAAGGAACGCCGGGGCGGCGATCCGTATCGCGCGCCCAAGCGGGCGAGCGGCGGGGAATCGAGCGGAGTGACGCGACGAGTGACGCCAAGTGTGACCGGTCATTGCCTCTACCGTGCCTAACGATCTCGAAATTGTCACGCCGGAACCCGCCGTCAATTTCCGGCAAATAGGGTAAAAAGGCGTCACATCCATCGATGTGACGCCTCGTGTGAAGAAAGTCACCCACGACCTAAGCGACGCCTAGAGGGTTCCGTCCTCCAACAGTTCCGTCACCAGGGCAGCAATCGGCGAGCGCTCAGAGCGGGTCAACGTGACGTGTGCGAACAACGGATGGCCTTTGAGCTTCTCGACGACGGCGACCACTCCGTCGAAGCGCCCGACCCTCAGGTTGTCGCGTTGACCGACGTCGTGCGTGAGGACGACACGACTGTCTGCTCCGACGCGGGAGAGAACGGTCAACAAGACGTTTCTCTCCAAGGATTGGGCCTCGTCGACGATGACGAACGCATCG
>WLWG01002951.1_pt1 | contig 12193 bp, 15 predicted proteins | sample 6712871 | NCBI WGS metagenome assembly WLWG01 (sample SAMN12718693, study PRJNA515312) | sponge metagenome | isolation source: marine sponge | host: Mycale hentscheli | place: New Zealand: South Island, Marlborough, Capsize Point | collected 2003-05-01 | reverse complement strand
CCATGCTTCTTTAGTATTCATATTCTTTTATCCTTTCTTTTATAGGATTGTATAACATTATAATTCTTTCTTGTCAAGCTTGCCGCCTGACGCTTGGCGCTTGCTGCTTGATGCTTGTAGCTTGGGCCTTGGTCCCTGAGCCAGCGCCAGTGATTAAGCAGGACCTGAACACTTTCAGATCCTGCTCTGTTAGTCTTACTCATCTTCTTTGTCCCATCGCTCTTCGAAGCGTGCTCTAGTTCTTTCCTGATCTTCCTTCACCAGCCGCAGGACCTCTTCCAGGGCGTCTGCTATTCTTTTCAATTGTGTTGTATCCATAATTATTCCTTTCTAAATTAATCCTATACTATCCTTCACCAGCTGTCAAGCGTTGCCTGATGCTTGAAGCTTGGCGCTTTATTCTTTCTTCTTTAGAATGATTTTTAGAATCATTCTAAACTGAATTCTATGATCAGTCACTATGCTACGAGGGGTGTGTACCGTTGCTTAATACCATACAGGATCCTACGTGTGCCCCCTTGTTATAGTGTTTACTCCCACAGTCAAAATGACTGATCCCGGATCTAACACAGTTGAAAATATTAGATCCGGGATCAGGCGCAGAGCAAATTAATAACCGGTGTTTCTCTGCGCTAATCTGTTATTTTGAGTTTTTAATTCCGTAAATAACAAAAGGGAATAATTAATATATAATCCTTGACTATCCTATTGTCAAGTGTTAAAACAAATTAAATGCAAACAAATATAGAAAGGTCTAAAATGACAAAAATAAGAATGAATACAGAGTTAAGAAACAAACTCTTTAATAAAATAAAAAATGTCTTTGAGAATGAAGACACGCAAGAGAAAGAGGCATTTCTTCAAGCAAGGGAAACTGTTGACCAACAATATACAATGGCAAGTGAACTTGCAAAAGAAGTTGTTGAAAGATCATATCCTGTTGAAGATGTTGCAACTCTTAGAACTTTTAAAAAAAAATATGGAAGTCCTTGTGATGTTGTAGCAAAAGATAAATGCTTTTACTTTGCACACAATGAAGATGTTGATGATGAGGGCGAAACAAAAGAAACTAAATCTCATTTTGATTTTGGTTTGTTTGGTAATCTAAATGGTAGTGAGTATGGTAGTGATGAGGGCAAAAAGTTTGCAGTTGCATATTTTAGAGAAGATTTAAAAGCTATGGATTGCAACCCAGATATCTATGCTCAACAAAATGAAAACAAAGACAATCCACATAAGACTAAACATGTTGACGAGTGTATGAAAGCACTTGGATATTCAAATCAATATAGTCCTAATGATGATGTTGGTATTGGAATGACTAAAAATTTTAATCAACCATACTATCTTGATGTCATTGGAACTTCTTATTGTAGATCAAGAGCAATAGCTTGTACTAAAAATGAGTATGAGAAATTTGAAACTTGGAGAATTGCAAAAGGTAATCTAGTTGTTAATCATCAAAAGTGGATTGATACAATTATGAAACAATGCGATCAGTTAAAGATTGGATTGAAAGCATACAGATATCTAAGCGAGGGTATTGAACTTGCAACTGAACTTGGAATACAAGTTGATGAGGCAGAGTTAATTAGAACTAACTCAACAGGTTTGACTATCTACAATCCAAGCAATCTTGCTAGTATGATTAAAGGTATGAAGAACAAAAATCAATCAAGAGAGGCGAAGATATTGGCTAGAAAAAAATATGAAGAAAGTCTAAATTAAAGTTTGACAATTAGGACTATCTGAAATAGGATAGTCCTAATACAAATAGAAAGGTATATATGATAAAAGATAAAACATTTAGAATAACTTATTATTCTAACAAAGATAAAAAACACATAACTAGATTTGGTAAGTTTGATGACAAGTGTAAGTATTGGACTAGCAAAGTTGGTACTGCATTAATCACTTATTTTGATATAGATAAACAAGCATATAGAACTGCGAAAGACAGTTGGAAAGTGAGGTACTAATGGCTCAACAAAACGAAGAACATCTAGAAGTAATAAGCAAGAACAAAGCGAAAGCTTACGAAGAACAAAAGTCCATGCGACAGGAGTTAATTGATTGGGTTAATAGTTGCAACACAATGCACATGCAAGAACTTCACTCAGAAATGAAAAGAATGAAAAGGAGTTGGAATGACTAGTTTTGAATTTTATTGTATTGTCACATTTTTTGGTTTGATAATGGGAATGGTGGTAGTAGCATGAGTAATAAACATTTTTGCCAAGGACCACATTGCCATGAACAAGTTACAACAGATAGATTTTTAAAATCTAGAGGTGTGATTAGAGGTCGTTATGCATATGCAACACTAGACCAAGGACCAAATCAATGGGGGTGGCAAGCACCAGACTCAGATAAATATTTTTGTAGTCAATCATGTAAATTTAGTTGGTTATCATTGAACATGGAAAACATTGAACATGGTCGACCGATAGAGTTTATCAGACACAGACGAGAAAGCCAAGGCTATGCCAAAGTTAAGAATGAGGAAGATCGTTGGGGTCCAGAATATTCTATTCAAAGGGTTGACAATGGACAGATTGTAGAGTAGGATTATCCTATTAATAGAAAGGAATATATGACAACAAATAAAACAGAAGAACGTAAGAACAGATTCAACGGCGAGTCTGTTATGCTTACAAAAGAAGAGGCGAGAAGACATGATTGCATTTTCTTAGCTGAAGTAATGGCAACGTTGGACGATAAGAAAGTCGGACACGGTGCGTCCAAGCATTGGGATATAATGCGTGAACACTTGAATTGGTTTCGTGAACATAACGCGAAAGCATATATGGTTCTACTAGACTAGAACCAACCTTTCTTGCCCTGGTCCCTCAATAGAGGTACCAGGGCGCTTCCTAAATTTGAATTTTTATTATTATTAATATATAGATATGTATATAAAGGGGTCCCAGTATGGCGTATATTTGCTAAGTTTTATACATTTACATGCTTAAAATACTTTTGGACTTTTTAAATTAAAGCTGTAAAAATTTTTTAGAAAATTTTTTCGAATGAGTTATGGATATAGATAAGTTAAAAAAGTTTGAGAAATTACCACCTGATGTAAAAAGACAATTAGCTTTGTATATGGCTAAATGGAAAGACAAGAAAAAACAAGCTGACATTAAAGATGACTTCATGGCTTTTGTTAAACATGTCTGGCCAGATTTTATTGAAGGATCCCACCACAAACAAGTTGCTAAAAAATTTAATGATATAGCAACTGGTAAAGTTAAACGTGTAATTATTAATATGGCTCCTAGACATACAAAGTCTGAGTTTGCATCTTATTTATTACCCGCCTGGATGGTTGGTCGTAATCCTAAACTAAAAATTATTCAATCAACTAACACAACTGAATTATCTGTAAGGTTTGGTCGTAAGGCTAAACAACTTATGGATTCACCTGAGTACAAAGAAGTATTTCAAACAAGACTAAAAGAAGATTCTCAAGCTGCTGGTAAATGGGAAACCCAACAAGGTGGTGAATATTATGCTGCCGGTGTTGGCTCCGCAATTACAGGTCGTGGTGCCGATCTCTTGATTATTGATGATCCACATACTGAACAAGATGCAATGAATGCACAAGCATTAGATAGAACTTATGAATGGTATACATCTGGTCCAAGACAACGTCTTCAACCGGGTGGAACAATTGTAATTGTAATGACTAGATGGAATGAAAAAGATTTAGCAGGTCGTTTGATTAAAGCACAAAAAGAACCAAAAGCTGATCAATGGGAAGTAATTGAATTTCCTGCAATCCTACCAAACAAAAAACCCCTGTGGCCTGAATACTGGAACCTGAAGGACTTAGAAGCGGTCAAAGCATCTATACCTTTATCTAAATGGAATGCACAATACATGCAGAACCCAACCGGTGAAGAAGGAGCTATGATTAAACGTGAATGGTGGCAAGATTGGGAAGGTGATTTACCACCTCTACAACACGTCATTCAATCTTATGATACAGCTTTTATGAAAAAGCAAACAGCCGATTATTCTGCTATTACTACTTGGGGTGTGTTTACTCCAACTGAAGATAGTGGACAATGTTTGATATTATTAGATGCCATCAAAGATAGATATGAGTTTCCAGAATTACGTAGGGTCGCTATGGATCAATATGGATACTGGAAGCCTGAGACCGTAATCATTGAGTCTAAAGCATCTGGACTGCCTCTAACTTATGAGTTGCGGAAAATGGGGATACCTGTTATAAACTTCACTCCCTCTAAAGGTAATGATAAACATACGAGGGTTAACAGTGTTTCACCACTGTTTGAGTCTGGGAGAATATATGCTCCTAAAGATATGGACTTTGCACAGGAAGTCATTGAAGAATGTGCAGCCTTTCCATATGGAGACCACGATGACTTGGTGGATTCCATGACACAAGCAGTAATGAGATTCAGACAAGGTGGTCTAATCGAGCACCCTGAAGACTATGAGGAGGAAGAACTTCCTCAACAACAAAGGACATATTATTGATGGGACCCGCAATCGCAAAATTTTTACAAGCAGCAATAAGCCTAGCAAAAAAAGGTGTTAAAGAAACTGATATTTTAAAAGCAGCTAAACAAGAGTTTGGTGAAGTAAGTGATTTATTAAAAATTCAAATTAGAAGATTATTTAAAAACAAAGATGCACCAAGTATCAAGAACCCTGAAAAGAAAACAGGTGAAGTAGTTCCTTTCAAAAAGGATCAGGCCTCAGGGATTATGCAAACTGAAGAAGCTAGTCTATTAATGAAAAGATTAGATGAAGGTGTTGAGGCATTAAAGAAAATGAAAAGACCTGGAATGGATTTAGCTACAGGATTAACTAGAACTTCTGTCAGAAAAATTTTAGAAAAAAATGGTATTCAAGTACCAGATAAAGCAGATCCTATAGAAGTCTTTGCTACAAACTTTGGAGCAGATGCATTGATGGATGTTAAAAACGTTGCTGAAGAAATGTTGGAACTTGAGCAGATGGGTAAAGTTACTAAGAGTATAGATGAAGTTTTAGAACAAGAAGGTATGTTTGATATAAAAATTAATAAAGATGCACCTCAAGGAATGAGTCAAGACGAACTTAGACAGATTAAAAAAGAAGTTGACCGAGAAAAAATGTTAAAAGATTTTGATCCAACAGATAGAGAACCAAATGCAATGGGTGGTATGAATAGAATTAATTTTAGAATTGGTAGTTTACCAAAAGGTATTCAAGCTTTAGTAGGATTGATTAATAAAAAGTTTGGCAAAGGTGCAGTAAAGACTGCTGATGAAATAGATAGACCAAAAAATGTACAAGCGTTTGAAGACTTTGAAACAAGAAATCCTAATCCAAAAAGAGAATTAACAGATGATGAGATTGAAGACTTTGCATTAGAGGTAGGTGAATTAGACGCCTATGATTTTGATGGTACTGTTGGTAGCAGAGATAGAATTTTAAAAGAAAGAAAAGATGAGTATGATTACATGTATGATCAATATAAAATGGGTAAATTAGATCCAGAGCCAGGTGATAAATCAGAAGCTAGAATGAATCTATTACGAAAAAGAGCAGAAGAAATGGAAATGTCTGGTGATAAAAGATTATTAAACCCAGATGAAATGGATGAGTTAGCAGAATTAGAAGCAACATATTTAAATAATGTTGACGAAGCTTATGGCGTTGATACTGCAATGAGAAAAGAATTAAATGAAATGAAAAAATTAGGTGCTAATAAATTAGCAGAACGATTTGAACTTAAACAAAGGTTTCCAGGTTTAGATGATGCATTAATAGATAAAATTTTAGTTGATGATAATCCACAAAGAAAAGCCGAAGTACTAGCAACTATAGAAGAGTCTTATAAGATGTTGGAAAAAGGAATGGATCCAGGAGATATTATTGATACTTTTAAAAACACATCTAGACGTAAAAATGCACAAGGCGGCCTAAACTATTTGATGGGGATGTAATGAAAATCGGCGAATACGAACAGATGATGTCGTATCTTACACGACCTGAACCAACCACACCAATAGAACCTAGAGAAAATTTAAAATATGGTACTGTACCAGGAGAAGGTAATTCAAAAATAAACTTTGATCCTGAAACAAATACCTATAGAAAAAGAGTTCAAGAAACCATCGAAGGTAAAAAAACAAATAAATATATTTATTCACAACCAGGTGACTCTTTAGAAGATTTTAAAAAAATAAAACCTGTTAGATCAACAGGAGCTGATGATGCAACTGTAAAAGCAAGGCAGTATGTTGATAAATGGACTAAAGATTGGTTTGATAATAATTTAAAAAACTATGGTTTAAAAGATTTTGATGCGATGATAGATGGAATATCTTCCGATTGGCAACTACAATTAGAATCAGGGGATGTTCCTAAAGCTTCTAAAAGATTTAATTTTTCAACACCAGAATTAAATTTACCAAACATAACAAGTGGACGAGATGCAAGAATGAAAAAAGGTAGTGTTAAACCTTTTAATTATAATGATGTTGAGTTCTATGCAAATTTAGAAAGCTCTCCAGTAGAAAAAAGTAAAACTTTATCACAATATAAAAAAGTATTTTATAAAAATAAAATTGAATCAAATCCTAAGTTGCGAGAAGGACTAAATAAATTTTTTGATTTTATGTCTGCTGATAAGAGGGGTCTATATCAAAAATTAGATGGCAAGACTATAAAAGATTTTATGAACACTGAAGTTAGTGATGAAGTCAAATTTTTATTAGATACAGAAATTTCTGGTTTAGATAAAACTTCTAAAAATGAAGTGTTTAATAGTTATCCAGATCTTGCTGATAACTATAATAAATTTACAGAAGATAAAGTTAGATTAAAAGCAGTTCAAAGAGAAACAGAAGCTGTATCAAAAGCAGGAGAAAAGACAGCTAACCAATATAAAAAAGTAAAAGCAGATATTGCAAAACAAAATGATGTACTTGCTAAAATGTCTGTTAATGATATTGCAAATAATAAAGAACTTTTAAACAGTGTAAGAATGTCTATTAATCCAAAAACAGGTGATGTTAGTTATACTAACTATACTGCAAATGATCCAAAAGGAAAACCGGCATTAACAGATTTAGAGTTAGCCGAAAAAATAAAACAAAAAGCTAAAGATAAAAATTTTTATGTCACTGAACACATTGGTAAGAAATCACTAAATAAAACAAATCTTGCATTTCCAAATAATGTTCAATCGGCTAATTATATGAGTAACTCTCAGTTAGAAAATGCTAGGAGATTTTTAATAAATCCAGAAAATAGAAACACTCCTGCTGCACAAAATTTAGATAAAACATTAGAAGATTTAAAATTAACTATTAGAGGTCCGGAGTATGGAGGTAAACCAATTGGTAATAAAATTCCAATTGTTTTTGATTCCAAAACAGGATTATCTAATATTGTTGAAGACCAATCATTAAATAATAAAAAATCTAAAGGAGTCATGCTAGGTTCAGCAGGTGATTTAGATACTGCAGCAAAATTAATAAAAGAAGATTTTCAAACAGCTAAAAAACTATTTGGTGAATATGCACCTCAGATTGCAAGAGCATCACTTCCTGCAATTAAATTAGCATTAGCTGAAGTAGGAATTGGTGCAGGGTTTGTGCCGATGGATATTGCTGGAGGATTAACTCCGAAAGAAGTTTTATTGAATCTTGGAACATTAGGTGTTGGAGTACCTTTTAAAGATATTCAAGAACGATCAAAATTTGTAGAAGAAAAAGGTTTAGGAACATATTTAACCAATGCCTTAAACAAACAAATGATTCCACAAAATATAAGACCCGCTTTAAATATGCCGGCAGATTTTGGAGCATCACAAGATCTAACAGAAAAAGAACAGCAAGCCATTAAAATGTTTGAAACAGAAGCAAGAGAGCCTATAGAATCTAGAAGAGAAAAATTATCTAAAGAAAGAATTGAAAAATATTCTGATCCAGAATTTGGTTTTAGAGAAGGAGCTATGAACGGTGGTATAATGAGATTAGGTTTTGCAGATGGACCAAAAGACCCCAGCAAAAGAAAATTTATAAAAGCAGCTGCAGGTATTGCATCCATACCAATTTTAGGTAGATTAATGAGACCTGCTACTAAAGCCATAGAAGCTGCAGCACCAGTTATACAAAGAAGTGTCGAAGGCATTCCTGATTTTATAAGAGATCTTATTACTAAAGTTAAATTAAAAGCTGAAGCAACGGGAATGAAATATTTTACTGGTAACAGAGCAGATGAATTTACTATGGTACACAAAGCAGATAACTATGTTGTTTCTGAACAAGGTAATAAAACAATTATTAGAGAAGTAGATCAAGATGGTGATATGCTTTACAAAGAAAATCAAATAGAGATAGATGTAGACCCTGAGACAGGAGGCGTGACTTACAGAGAAGCAAGCGCTAGACCTGATGCAGAAGGCAAGCTTAAAGATGTCGAAGAATATATTGAAGACGATGATTTAGAGAACATGAAGAAATATACCTATGACAAATAAGTACCCAAAGAAACACTTATTGCCCCCTGAAGCCGGACCCACGCCTCAGGGCTTGAATATTAACTATAATACTGTTAAAACAGTCAAACAATCTGGAGAAAAAATAAATGGCGGATATAGACAAAGCACTTCCAAACGAAGTCAGAAAAGAATTTGAAGTTCCTGGTGAACAGGAAATACAAGAACAAGTAATTGAAGAAACAGAAGCACAAGAAGAATCTCTTGGGCCAGTTGATATCCAAGAAAACGAAGACGGTTCCGTTGATATAAATTTAGATCCACAAGCTGCTACCCCTGAAGGTGGTGACGAGCATTATGCAAACCTTGCAGACTTTTTACCTGATGACGTGTTAGGTAGATTAGGTTCAGATTTAAATGGTAAGTATATGGATTATACTTCATCAAGAAAAGAATGGGAAAAAACTTACATTCAAGGTCTAGACCTTTTAGGTTTCAAATACAATAACAGAACAGAACCTTTTCAAGGAGCTTCAGGTGCAACTCACCCAGTTCTTGCAGAAGCTGTTACACAATTTCAAGCATTAGCTTATAAAGAATTATTACCCGCAGATGGTCCAGTTAGAACACAAGTTTTAGGAATGCCAACTGCAGAGAAAACAGATCAGGCAGCACGTGTTAAAGATTTTATGAATTATGAAATCATGGAGAAGATGAAAGAGTATGAACCCGAGTTTGATCAAATGTTATTTAATTTGCCATTAGCTGGTTCTGCTTTTAAAAAAGTCTACTATGATGAAATGGAACAAAGAGCAGTATCAAAGTTTGTTCCAGCAGATGATTTAATTGTTCCGTACACAGCTACCTCATTAGATGATGCGGAAGCAATTATTCATCGAATAAAAGTTTCAGAAAATGATTTAAGAAAACAACAAGTAGCAGGTTTTTATAGAGACATAGATTTATCTAAACCAGATAGTAAAGAATCTGATATTGAGAAAAAAGAACGAGAGTTAGAAGGTACATCTAAAACTAAAGATGAAGATGTATATACATTATTAGAATGTCATGTGGATTTAGATTTAGAAGGTTTTGAAGATTCTGATCCAGAGACTGGTGAGCCCTCAGGAATTAAAATACCTTACATCGTAACTTTAGAAGAAGGTTCACGTGAAATTTTATCTATTAAAAGAAACTATGAAGTAGGTGATCCTAAAAAATCTAAAGTACAATATTTTGTACACTTTAAATTTTTACCAGGACTTGGCTTTTATGGTTTTGGTTTGATTCATATGATTGGTGGATTGTCAAGAACTGCAACAAGTGCACTAAGACAACTATTAGATGCAGGAACTTTATCTAACTTACCAGCAGGTTTTAAACAACGTGGTATTAGAATTAGAGATGATGCACAATCAATCCAACCTGGTGAGTTTAGAGATGTAGATGCACCTGGTGGAAATTTAAGAGATTCGTTTATGATGTTACCATTTAAAGAACCATCACAGACTTTATTGTCACTAATGGGTGTTGTAGTAAACGCCGGTCAAAGATTTGCATCGATTGCAGATTTACAAGTTGGTGATGGAAATCAACAAGCAGCAGTAGGAACAACAGTCGCTTTACTTGAAAGAGGAAGTAGAACTATGTCTGCGATTCACAAAAGAATTTACTCAGCTTTAAAAAATGAATTTAGAATTATGGCTAGAGTATTCAAGTTATATCTACCACAAGAATATCCGTATGATGTAGTTGGGGGTCAAAGAATGATTAAACAACAAGACTTTGATGATCGTGTAGATATATTGCCAGTTGCTGACCCTAACATTTTTTCTCAAACACAGCGTATTTCCCTCGCTCAGACGGAACTCCAACTGGCACAATCAAATCCACAAATGCACAATTTGTATCAAGCATATAGAAATATGTATGAAGCATTAGGTGTAAAAAATATTGATTCAGTTTTAATTAAACCAATGCAACCAATGCCGAAAGATCCGGCGTTAGAACATATTGATGCTTTAGGTGGAAAACAGTTTCAAGCTTTTCCAGGTCAAGATCATAGATCACATATTACTTCACACTTAAATTTCATGGCAACGAACATGGCTAGAAACAATCCAATGGTTATGGCTTCATTAGAAAAAAATGTTTTTGAACATATTAGTCTAATGGCACAGGAACAAGTTGAATTGGAGTACAGAGATGAGATGCAACAGCTACAACAAATGCAAATGCAGGCTCAACAGAACCCAGCAATGGCTCAACAGATACAAATGCAAGTTATGCAGATGACTCAAAAGATTGAAGCAAGAAAAGCTCAACTGATTGCAGACATGATGGAAGAATTTATGAAGGAAGAACAAAAAATTACTTCACAATTTGACAATGATCCAATTGCAAAACTAAGATCAAGAGAGTTAGACCTTAGAGCACAAGAAAATGCTAGAAAAGAAAAGGAATCTAATGAGAGAATGGACCTTGATAAGATGAAAGCAATGATGAATCAACAAAATCAAGATAAAAAACTTGATCAAAACGAAGAATTAGCAAAACTTAGAGCTGATACATCAATTGAAAAGACTGTTTTATCAAAAACACTACCTAGTTCGGACTCAATGATGCCAAATGTTGCAATTATGCGTAAAGGCTAGTGACAAAAACTAAAAAAACAGTTAAAATAAAAATATAAGGAGACAATATGAAAAAATATAATGATATTTGCGGAAAAATTGTAGACATTCCATCTGAAAATGACATGAGTGTTGAAATTGACCCTAGATCTAAGACTACAGCTGATGGTTCTTACAACTACATCGCAAAAGGTGAAGAAGTTGAAGTAAGAGGAACTAAAAGAATGTTAAAAGAAAAATCTAGAAAAGCTAAGTGGATCTAACATGTGGTTTCAGGCAATTAAATTAGCCGTTTCTGCTGGAAGTAAAATTTACGCTAACAAGCAGAAGACTAAAATGGCAATGTCGGATGCACAGCTTATGCATGCATCTCGTATGGCCGAAGGTAAGGAAGCTTACCAAGGAAAACTTTTAGAAGCACGTCAAAATGATTATAAAGATGAATTTATTTTATTAATTTTGTCGGCCCCAGTGTTAATTTTGGCTTGGGCAGTCGTAAGTGAGGACCCAACAGCGATGGACAAGGTAAAATTGTTCTTTGAGATGTTCTCGGAGCTTCCAAAATGGTTCACTAATTTATGGATCCTTGTCGTGGCGAGCGTTTATGGTATAAAGGGTACACAGATTTTTAAAAATCACGGAGGAAAAAAATAATGAAAAAGAAAATACCTGCGGGTAAAAAAGGAAAAGGTTTAAGAGCTTTAAAAGCAAAAGCACCAGAAGTTGCAAAACGAATGGGCTATAAAAAAGGTAAAAGGGTTTCTAAGTAATGGCTAAACTTTGTGCAAAAGGCAAAGCAGCCGCTAAAAGAAAATTTAAAGTATATCCTTCAGCATATGCTAATATGTATGCATCAGGAGTTTGCTCAGGTAAAATAAAACCGGGTGGAAGAAAAAAAGCTGCTAACGGTGGTTTGATGGCAGGCATGGCTAGAAAACGAAGAGTTAGTTGTGCGTAGGAATTTTGCAGAAGGTGGTTTAAGAAAATGGGTATCAGAGAAATGGGTAGACATTGGAGCACCGAAGAAAGACGGCAAGTATCAACCATGCGGGAGAAGCAAGGGGAGCAAAAGGAAATATCCAAAATGCGTACC
>WLWG01002950.1_pt1 | contig 12195 bp, 16 predicted proteins | sample 6712871 | NCBI WGS metagenome assembly WLWG01 (sample SAMN12718693, study PRJNA515312) | sponge metagenome | isolation source: marine sponge | host: Mycale hentscheli | place: New Zealand: South Island, Marlborough, Capsize Point | collected 2003-05-01 | reverse complement strand
GGTTTACATGTTACCATGAGCTATGCTGAGCCTTCAGACGTTCCCACTAACATTGCTAAAACTAAAATGTATGTACTCAGTGGCGCAGACAACCAGGCTAAAGTATGGGGCAGAGAGTTCAACTCATACAGCCAGAGCACCAAAGTACAAGTGTTACAGGCACTCAGAGCTATTGCAACTGGCAACGCAAGTGAGGACAACATCAAAACCATGGATGACATGATTACGCAGTTTGATGCCAGTGGTGAAGCAAACAAAGTTGGCAGACAAAGCACAGTAAATGTCAAGCAACGCAGAAACTCGGAAGGCAATAGCCTGGTTGAGTTCAGAGCCGCTGGTGGTCCTGGGTACATAGACGACTTTGAGCAAGTAGCCAAGGACGTTACCAGATACAGTGCTACAATACAAGCCAGTTATGACGAAGAAGCATACAACAAAGAGTTTGCTAAGAAGATGTACAAGTGGCTACAGGATGCCGCTGACGTTGAAGATCCACAGGCATACAGTAGCACCAAGGGCTTGAGCCCACAGGATGTTTACAGACAGTCCACTGGCGATACTTCATTTGATGTAGACAATCATCCACTCACAGATTACATGATGAGGTTTACTCACAGCACCTTCCATGACAACGTAAAGCAAACACTCACAAGATTCTTCTCAAGTCTTAAGAACATGCAGGACTATGCTCAAAAGCATAACCTACAACTTAACGAATACGAGGAAAATCCTGAGGAAGTCATGGCAGACTTTAAATTTAGTACTGCTGAAGCATTTACTGATTTGCTGGGATACTTAGCACTGAGTCCCAACACTGATAAGATGAACACCAAAGAGCTCATGGCTATCAGAAAGTTAATCAGAAAGTATGGCGTAAACCAGGAGGAAATCCTCAAAGCACTGAAGCGTGACACTGGCAACCCCAGACTTATTCCTGATCCCAGGGACAAGGCAGACCGCACCAGAATATACAAGAGAATGGGCAGACTGATTGGCAAGGATATCTTGGGTGATGCACCAGAGCCCATGGCTATGTTTATTGCCCCAGATCAGTTAGCAATCCTGACAGCAGATAGTTTGAGATATATTCAACAACATGGTGATACAGAAGATGCTTACTTGCCCATGAAGGAAACTGATTACAACTACATTGAAACAGAGATTAAGGCCCTGAACGAATTGTTTAAAAAATCTCAGGCTAATCCAGACGATGTAGATTTAGATGTTGAAGTCAGAAAAGCGGCGCATGATTTAACCAAGACAGTTACCACGAGATTCAATAGGGAGTTAGATGTTGAGCGCATCATGCAGAGAGCATCTGAAGGTGGTCTACAGTATGCCCTGACCTGGCAGAAGCAGATTGCGCGTCCACATACGCATCCCAAGATAGCACAAAATTTGAAAACATTAGGAGTAGAAGTGAAACCTACCGAAGAGAAACAGGCTCCCTTCGAAAGTCTGATGTCTAAGTTTGAGGGCAAGAGTTTGCTAGAGCAACTCACTATACTTAATAAGTTAGACAAGCAGAAGATCGATGAGGCTCATAAAAAGATGTTTGTTGCTGAAGAGTCAGTGCCAGACACTCGCAAGGCGAGCATACTAAACAAGTTATTGAGTGAACACTTCCCAGCGTGTGATTTACAGCGACAGATGGAAGCGTTTACTGCTCTGCCTATCCCGCAGATGATTGATGACTTCAGAAGTGTACGCAGACAGTCAGGCAACGATGGTTGTTGTCGCCCTGTGCTGTGTCACTACCTGCGCTACCTACACCCCACACTGTATGATTTAGTTGATCATAGTTTCTGTGATGGCGGCAATAGTGCATGTAAGCCTGAAAAGTGCACAGAGAGTGTAACAGAGAAGTGGGCAGGAGATACAAAAATAAAAAAGACAGGTCAGTGGGCTAGTAAGACTATCGCAGAACTACAAAAACTTGCGGGCGCACTGAGAAAAAAGGAGTCACGCACTCCAGCAGAACAATCCAGACTCAAGCAGATTAACTTTGCGATTAGATCAAAGCGAGACTGGAAAGGCGGTACCAAAGAAAGTATTTCAGAAGCCAAAGGAATCATGGGCAGAGTTACTGGTGATAAATTTGTTAATGGCGATAATCAGTTAGAGTTTCAGGAAGTTAAAGTATATCCTGAAGATAGTGCACAATATCAATCAACAGAAGAAAGAGATCAAGCCGTACAAAGTTTTGAATCACAAGCAGGTCCTATAGTATGGACCAACACTCCCAACAAAGGAATGTTGGCGTTTGGTGTGGCTACACTCACAGACCCTCTCAACAATAATAAACCTACATTCTGGGGCAGATACTTTAAGCAAAAGACCACAAACATGATGGGTGTGTGGCAGAACAATCAGGTACCAGCCGGCTGGAAAGTTCAGAAGGCTGGAGCATTAAAACTGGACATAGGTATTGATCCCCAACATCTTATCAAAGTAGAAACACCATTTAGTAGTATTGATGAGGTTATCCAAACAGTTAGTAAAAACAGTAAGGAAAATCCTTTACACGAACAATTGGTAATGGGTTTAGAGCAAATAAAATCTGGTCGAAATCCAGTGTTTGAAGATTGTGCTCAACATATCCCAGCACTCAGAGATTACTTTGGTGAAATCATGGGACCTTGTGCGCTCATGGCTGGCATGGTGGGTGGACAAGCCGAAGATGCTAACCAGGCATTGCTTAAAGGAGCAGGCTGGGATAACTCACAGGTGTTTTGGCCACAAGCCATGAACTATGCTTTGGTAGACAGTGTGTTTATTGGTCCTGAAGGACAGGAAGTTGGTATTAGTAGCAAGGGAGGCAAAGGTGCCAAAGCCAGTGCTAAAAATATTGCTGACGCCATAGCCAAAGCACCACCTGAACTAGTCAACAAATATAAGTTTACTGTAAACATAATTAAACTAGTCGAGCAATCATCAGCACAGGAAGGTCCATTTAGGATTGCTGAGTATCTAAAACTTTTACCAGCAGGCTTGGAAAAAGAAATCATGAGTTATGTTAAGTCTGGCAAAACAGACTATGTGGGACTCAGTGATGATGCCAAAGAGTTATTTAATTATGGAACACCCAAAACAGATGCTCCAGGCTTTAACACAGGTTTAGCACTTACTGCTCTACTAGCAAAAAAGGTTGCTAAAAAGGTAAACGAAGATCCCACATTTAGTGATGGCGCATTATCGTTCCTTAACCAATCAAGTATTGTTCAGTTGTATTGTAAGATGGGTAAACAAGGCAACAATGCCAGAGTCACTGGCTGGGACGCCATATATCCACCTAACTTCAAAGGCAGAGTAGTATTGGACGGTAGCAAGAATTATTATAGTTCCAGAATTGGTGGCAAATTTGCGTTTGGATTTGTATAATGGATCATTTAAAAGAAGTCAACAAGACGTACTTAGGACACTTAGCACATGCTTGGAGCATGGCATTTGCGTTACTCTTACACGGCTTGTGTCCTTGCTTGTTGGAAAATTACGCCAGCGATAAGATGTGTAAACATGAAACTGACTCAACTACATGAGGCCAAAGAAAAATTAGCACTGGAATTGCTCCAGGCAGATCGCTCAGACTACGAACCATTTCTGAGTAAAGAAAGCATTGACATCCACTATGGTAAACTCGCCAAGGGTTATGTAGACAGATTCAACGCAGGAGAGGGCGATAGTGACTTCAATCGTGCTGGTGCGTTTTTACACAACATCTATTTCCCACAACTCAAGGAGCCCGCTGGATCAAACAATCCCAGAGGTGCGAGTCTGATGCTTATCAACTCAAAGTACGGCAGTTATGATAAGTTTAAGTCAGAAGTTACCAAAGTGGCTATGGGCATACAAGGCTCAGGCTGGGTATACATGGCTCGCAACGGTGAGATCAAGACTATTAAAAACCATGCCCTGAGATCAGACATAGCAATGCTAATTGATTGGTGGGAGCATAGTTGGTTTACTGACTATGGATCAGACAAGTCCAAATACCTCAACAACTTCTGGAAGGCAGTTGATTGGGAAGTAGTAAACCAGAGGATACTCACATGAAACTCTGGGAGATGTACAACATACCTCGCAACAAGATGCCTCAGATCAACAAGAAGCATTTGGAGTCTTATCCAAAAACACTACAGGTGGTAGACATCAATACAGTAACACCCAGCCAGTCAGACAGAGTGCCAGGCATGGTAGACAAAACCTTGGCGGCATTTAAAGCAGGCGAGAAGAAGCTCATGGACAAGCCCATGGTAGTGGACCGTGACCTCAACATAGTAAACGGACACCACAGGTATGATGCTCTCAAAAAGATGGGCATGACAAAGGTACCTGTGCTTAAAGTAGATGCCACTCTGCCTGAACTCATAGATGATTTCTCACACACCACAAGTGACAGGCCAGTGAGAGAAGGCAACAAAGCACAAAAAGGCATACCTGCTAATGCTACTGATGCTCAGTTAAAGAGTGCCAGAAAAGCAGGCGGCAACAAGGGTAAGCGAGCACACTGGTTGCTCAATATGCGTAAGGGTAACAGGAAGAAGAAGTGAAGTATCTCATAGCACTACTAATACCTGTTGTGGTAAGTGCTACTGATATGACTACTCAGGTAGATGTATTCCAATACGATCACGGTACTTGGCGCTTTACTAACACCACTGATAAACACCTGAGATGCAACATGGGTCTCACTGAGTACCCACGCTGGACTACCAGTTTAGCACCCAAGTCCCCCTCACTGGAAGAGCCTGTCAGAGTGCCTGGCACCGTGGGCAACAGAAACTTTGATTTGGAACCCTATGATAGTTATGTTTATGCCAGACCTAATGTAGGCACAATTTATTGCGAATTAGATATAGATACACATAAGTAATAATATGCAATATCCTCAACTTATAGATATCCCCATGGAGTTTGTGACAGATCTCAAGCAAACTTTTGAAAGTACATCTGGGCATATTTCTGAAACCATGGATAAGCGAACTGATATACAAAAGTACGATAGTGTTACTAATGTAGTAAAGCATCTGGGTTATAATCCTACACACATTCAGGGCGATAATTTTTATAGGCATCCCCACCCTTATTTTCCACATAGTGATGCACCTAAAGACGATCCAGAATACCACTTGCATATTGTTGTTCCCATAATAAAACCATATCCAGACACACAATACTTTGTGGTATTTGATCAGATGTCTAAGATTGGCAGAGCAACTTATATTGGATTTACAACGTATGATTTAAACTTTGAGGCCAACAAAACTATCAGAGGCGATATCACATCTGATTATATCACAGAACATGTCGATGATGGCATTGACTCAGACTTCCATGAAAAATATCTTCCCTACCCCATAGAATGGTATAATGGATTATCAGGCCAGGCAGTAGAATGGAAGCCAGGCAGTGCGATTATTTTTCCCAGTAATCGCGTACATTGTACTGGTATTATGCCTCCAGACACAGAGAAAATTGGTGTTAGTATAAGATTGAAATTGAATACGCCTGTGTATGAACTGTAGAAAAAGATAAATACAATTACTATGAAGATATTCGAAGTATTAGCAAACCAAGAAGAGGAGACACTCCTTGAAGCAGAAGGCACAGCAGGCGGCGGCGGAGCCGCGACTGGTGGCGACGGTGGTGGCGCAAGCACTGGGGGCGATACTGGCGGTGGTGACTCTGGTGGTGATAGCGGAGGCGGTGACAGTGGTGGCGACTCTGGCGGAGATTCAGGCGACAGCTCAAGCACTACTTCTAAAAACATCGCACATGTAGTTTACCCCTGGGGTCCAATGATTAGACGCCCATACTTTGACTATGTTCGCAAGCCCAAGAAGAAAAAGAAGTGCAAGCACGGCAAGAAGAAAGACGGCAAGTGCAAGAAGAAGCCTAAGAAATCTAAAAAATAGGACACTGATATGACATATAACGATATGCTGACAGCAACATGGGAAGCCGCAAAAGCCAAAGAACCAACAGCAGAGTTATATGAGTGTACTGCGCCCGAAGGCGTAAAGTATGTACACAGTGTATTTCGTGGCACTAACAATACCACACTGATGTGTAATGCCTATAGTGACGGCAAGGTTACTGATGTGGCATCCTTTGATAGCCCTTGGTGTGAAGATGTTGTTATCCACATGCCCATCAAACTCACACTGGAAGAAGCCAACGACCTACTGTCAGAAGCTGGCTACAAAGCTGACTGGTATCAAGTAGTACTAAGAAATCCCTTGGGCCCTACTAACAGTAACCCAGAGTACATCTACAGTTATCACGATGGTGATAACATCGCAGTAGACACCTTTACCAAGGAAGTTACTCCACTGTAATGAAAACAGTACCTACCAAAGATGGGTACATGACTCTGATCAACAACCCTGAATCTCGCGTGTTCGATAAAATCAAGGTCTGTGACTTCCTTTGCTTAAATAATCTTAGTGAAGCAGAAAGGCATAACGCTGATCAGCTCACACAAAGAAACGTACTACAAAAGGTGGAACAAAATGGCGAAGTCGGGTACAGGGCATACGCGAGAAAAATCAGACTCTAAAAAAGTAGCTCGTAAGTTACAAGAGCTAACTAAAAAACTATCCGATAAGTCAATATATGCTGTAAAGAAGCATTATGATGTATATGCTGTGGCAGAGATCAAGACCAACGCCAGTGTAGTCAAAGATCTACCCTCATACGAGATCGCCGACAGATTCACTACCAGACTCAACCGCGGACATGCCAAAGTAGAGCACATCAACCGCAGACTTCCCGAACTACTCACAGAATATCAACGCAAACAGTTTGATCGTGAGACATTCCTACACATTATAAACAATTCAAATGATGCAAACCGTAGATATGTTATGTATGACAGACTCGAACAGTGTGATGCTGAACTTGAAGACTTGCTTGAAAAAATTTCTCATATAGCCTGATCAGATAAATAGTCGTATATAAATTATCTAACGGGGATATAAAATGAACATCACTGATTTTAATCCAACTGGTAAGACCAAGTTGGGCAAAATGAATAAGCTCTTGAGCGAGCAGTTTGGCATTAAGTTGAACGGTGCTCCTCAGCGCAAGAAGCTCGAGCGTGTCATGGAGACTGCTAACAAGGCACTCGTCCAGATCCGTGGTAGTCAGAAGAAGTTTCACCTGGATCCAGAGTACATTAAGTTCCTGGGTTTGAGAGATGCCGCACAGACTATGATTGCTGAAGGCAATTATGTAAAATCGCCTGCTTATGAAACCATGGCTAATAGCCTGCGTCAGACAGTACAAGAACTCATGGATGCTGGTTACAACAAAAATGACGCTTGTGCTGAGACCATGAACCGCGCCAGAATGAACGGCTCATGGGCTTTTGCTGAAGATGTAATGAGCCCTATTATTGCCAGCGCCGCAACACAGTATGTAGCAGAATACGAAATAGCCAATGACCCCGCATTGGTTGAGTATGATGCCGCCTCTAACATGACAGACGCCCTTATTGCTGAAATGGCCAGAGAGCTCAACATGAGAGTAGAAGATACTGAAACACTGGGCGCTATTGCTGAGAAGATCTCAATGTTTGCTGAAGTAGCAGGCAAGACACCCGAAGCCATTGTGGAGTTCCTGAACGGACTCAACGAAGGTGACATGGCTAATGGCATCCAGATGTTTGGACGCAAAGTAGCATCAGAGAACAAGTTTGCCTACGCCGCAAAGCAAGCCAAGGCACAAGGCAAGAAAGACTTTGAGCTTGACGGCGAGAAGTTTCCAGTCAAGGAAGCACAACAAGCCGCCGCCAGAGGCGATATAAGTATGTTTACAGATCTCATTGACAGCATCCTAAACGAGGAAGTTGATGTAGAGCAAGCAGAAGTTGTTATGGCAGTACGCAGTTTGGCTGATGATGTACAAAGTCAGATCGAGCGCATCTCAGACATGATGAACAAGGACGTACCAGCGATTGCTGACCAGATGAGAGCAGAGCAAGGTGCCACAGCGGCACAGCAGTTCTCAGACACAATCTCAGGCAACCTTAGCACATACTTGGAAGCCGCTAAGTCATGTAAGTCAACCATTGATCAGCAAGTTATGTCACTGAGTGGCGAAGCACCTGCTGATGCTGGTGGACTTGGCGACACAGGTTTGGGTGGCATGGACGCTCCTGCAGACACTGGTGATGCTGGTGATTTAGACTTGGATGCACCAGTAGATACAAACGAACCATCAGCCGCAGGTCCCGAAGACGAACCACTGGGTCGCGCGGAGGTATAATGCGCCTATCAGAGATATTTGAATCCATGGGAGGTCTTGATTCTCCTACTGCTGACGAAGTCAATCCACAGGATGAGTTAGTCAACGCAGTATCAGACATCATGAGCATGGCCATGGCAGACGATATCGGCAAGGTGCCCACAGCAACAGTACAGGATATGCTGAGAAAGTCAGGCTACAATGTTAGCACTGACGAACTCATACTTGCTCTTGACCAGTCAGGTTTTACTAGCAGTCAGGACAAGAAAATTATCACTACCAAAGATGAGATACCACCAGATGTACAGCAGTCAGATTACGATGCTAGTCCTGAAACTCCTGACACTGGTGTAGATGTCGATAAAATGGCTGGTGATCAAGCCATGAAGGATATTAAGTCATGACCACTGTACCTGTTAAAACTTTCTATGATGCTCAGGATGCCAGATATCGCAGTCTAAACTCTATTGTGATCCACAACGAGTGTAACGACATTGAGACTAACATCATACAAAGCGTACAAGCAGGTAACTTAGATGTCAGCATCTCAGGCAACACCACAATGACCACCAGTAACGCATACTACTATGCCTACTATGGAGTCACCAACGATCCCACTAAAGTAGCAGAGCTACAAACAGTGGAACAACATTTCTATAATCTGGGCTACAACGTAGTCATTACAGTAAATACCACAACAGAGAATACACTGGTGTGGAATGTCAACTGGTAAAAAAACATTATTTGCATTTGGAGATAGTTTTACATTTGGGCACGGTTTCCCGGATTGTTTAACTAATATAACTGGTCCAAGTACATTTTCGTATCCAAATCTTCTAGCAAAGAAAAATGGTTATGATTTAGTAAACCTTAGCCGACCAGGCTCTAGTCCTATAGCTCAATTTTATAGATTCCATTTCAGATATCCAGAAATACAAGCAGGTGATATTGTCACATTTCTCTGGCCCTATAGTATGAGATCAGCTATACTGTGCGAGAAGAATCCCCATCAGATCAATGACAATGATCCCTTCCCCATAGAAGAAATTAACATAATGCCAGGCACAAGCACATCAAAAGGCCCACACAGAGACCAAGTCATCGACATCGAAAAATGGTACACTGATTATACTACTGAGTTTCATAACATTATACTTCTCTCCACATATATGAATTCAGTGGAACAAATGTGTAAGGCAAGGGATATAAAATGTATTCAGTTATTACTTCATTGTATGGATCTTCAAAATTTACAAGCACTACAAGAGCTAAACATAGAACACACAAACCATTTTAGAGATTGGAAATTGCAACCCAGATCTTTGGAATCCTATGTAAGGATTGACAGATTACGAAACAAGATAAACAAGTTTTTTAATCTAGAGTGTGGTTTTTTGCCCGACGGTCATTTCAATGCTGATGCACACAAATTTTGGGCTCACATTTTCTCTAAACATATAGATCGTGTAAGTAATTGATTTCCTTACAGAAAAAACTCCAATAAAATCAACAACTTAGAGCTTGACATCTGACCATAATGTGCTATCATAGTATGGTAACATAAAGGAATGAGAGATATGTCAACAACAATTTCAGAAGCCCAGGTATCAGAGTTCGTGGAGTATATGCTGGACTTTTACGGTCCCAATGGCATCTACGACATTGGCATGACTGAGGCAGAGGTTCGTGAAGCCCTGCCCATCAGGCTATTAGAGCGAGCAGACTTGGAGTTCGACGGTGACACCATCGACCGTGAGATTTGCGAGCACATTGTTAGCACCAACCTCAGACAAGGGAGACCAGCATTTTAAACTCTAAGGAAATCAACAACTTAGAGCTTGACAGATCGTCGTTTTGTGTTATTATATATGTATAGTGAAAAACAAGGAATAGGTCCTTGTTTACTATGACTGAAAAGGAAGTTAGTTATGCCTCAGCAACAAAAGCAGTATATCGTTCGTAATCCCCGTGGTATCCAAGTGGGTGTAGTATTTTCTACCAGCCGAGCAGGCGCGCTCATGGAAGCCAACCGTACCTACGGTAAGGGTCCTTACATCATCAACGAAGCCTAAGAGCTTCTCTATGCCCGCCTTGTGCGGGCTTGACCTTTTTATACAAGGAGTTTCAAAATGGGTTGGACTGACGAAGATGGTTCCACTGTTTATTATGGTGAGGACGATTACAAGAAGGCCAGGAAGGTTTTAGATAACCCCAATTCCTACAAACTTCTGCGTGATCGTTTAGATCCCACGCTATGTTACTTGGGCAAGCCAGTTATGTGGTGGTTTGATAAAGAATGGGAGATCCAGACCGATCGCCTTAAGGCTTATCTGGATATTTATGATGTTAGTCAGGAAACAAACATTGACGCCATCATGGATTTCATGCCAGAGATATATACATATAGCCATCATTTTGAAGCAAGTGGCGAGCCTGGCACTGAGTACTATTGTGAAGCCTTTACTCATGATTACCGTGAAAGCAATAAGGAAGAGCTCTTGGAGCTCTGGGCACACGAAAAAGGCTTTCTGGGGTTTATGCAAGATAAGATAGACCGGTTCCTTTCTAGATCATATGATCTTGCTGGAGCCAAGGCATTCAACAGACTCTGCAGATCTCAGGGTAGTGAGCAGACCAACAATGCCATTATCGCTGAGCACATTCTGACAGAAGCACTGGAGCCAGTGAGCGATAGTGACTATCAAGCGGCATTGGACAGACTCAATAAGGGCTTAGACAACGGCACTATTATCGAACAAGACTATCGTGAGGAGAAAGGTCTGCTCACAAACGTTGTAGATACCGTACAAACTAATCCAGATAGCGGCCAAGCATCATTTGACGCTTTTTGTGAAAGCGAAAATCCCACAGCAACTGATTATATTCAGGACGATATTGTATCCTATACCAAAAGTAAGGAAAGCAGTAATCAGTTTATAGGGTTTTTGGCGATCTTTAGTGTAGTATGCTTAATGGCGTGGTCGGCGTCATAAGTTACTGATTTCCTTGAACTTTTTTCTCCAAGGAAATCAACAACTTAGAGCTTGACATATCTGTGATCTGTGTTATCATATATGTATAGTTTGTAAATAGGAAGTTGAGATGGTAATTTTATTTTGGTTTGTATTAATGCTTGTAGCATTGTATTTTACAGGCGTATACCTTCTACAACTTCTGCTTATGCCTGCATTTTGGGCAATCCTGGCAATTATACTACTTGTGAATTGGTTAGGTTGGACGGGATTTTTCATATTAGTTGGTGTAATCTGTTTTGGTTTGGTGTGCATTTGGGCGCACTACGAAGGATAACAAGGAGCATTTGTGAGCAAGCGTTATTTTAAAATTGAAACTGGCCGTTACGGCGGCGAGGTAGTGTGTGGTCAAGTGACCCCAGAGTTTTATGAGTACTGGATTGACCGTGACTCAGATGATCTCATCAGTGCGATGTGGTCAGACGGCGAAGACGAACCTGACTCGCCCAAGCCTGGTGCTGACGACGAGGACTACTGGACAGCCTGGCACGACTTGGATGACTTTCTGCACCTGAGCGCACCCTACGCTGACAACCATTATTACGTCACTGAGATCACGCTAAAAGAAGGTGTCACATTCGACGAAGAGTATGGTGGCTTCGAAACAGACAACGATGGTTATGACTTTTTCGACGAGGTCACTGAGCCTGCTGACGCAGAAGGTCAGGACTACATTCAGATAGCATCACAAGAGCTTTATGGCAACCGTGACAAGTTTGGTTCTGATAACTGTGTGCCAGTGTTGTTCTTCCACAGTGCTGAGAAAGGCACATTTGGTGAAGTAGTGGTAGTCACTGACGGTGCTGACTTCAACCCTGCTAAGTTTAGAATCGACATTATAGAGACTGATGTGGGCGAGTTTATCCAGAGCTACTGGTATGACAAGAAGCCGTTGCCCATCAACTTTGACTGGTCA
>WLWG01002948.1_pt1 | contig 12210 bp, 16 predicted proteins | sample 6712871 | NCBI WGS metagenome assembly WLWG01 (sample SAMN12718693, study PRJNA515312) | sponge metagenome | isolation source: marine sponge | host: Mycale hentscheli | place: New Zealand: South Island, Marlborough, Capsize Point | collected 2003-05-01 | reverse complement strand
CTACTTCATCATAATACTCACTATCTTGTGGTACTTGTCCTTGAAGTAGTTTTTTTTCGTATTTGGCTCTTTTGGGTAATGACTTATTTAATCTGGTTAAATAATCTATAACAATTTCATTATTATCACCACTTTTTAAAAGTTTGTTTTCTAGTCCTCTCAACATTGTTGGGAAATCTACTAGGTCTATGTAGTCTGAATCTTTTAATTGGTCCACTAATCTGGAAACCTCATCGTCATAGATTTCATTTTCACCCAAAGTGTCTTGTAACTGTTGGATATATAGATTTAATTCGTCTGGAGTATCACTTTTTTGTTCTGGCTTTTTGAATAAGTTACTAAGCATATCAAAAAATCCTTCGGTGATAAGTTTTTTATTTTCCTTAATATGTGGTGAATTTTGTTTCATTAATCATAAATATCTTAGACTATAGAAGATTCGCTCTATGAAACTTATTGATTAACTGGTGTTTTTCTTTTTTGTTTTCTGTTTTGACCACTTTTTCTTCAAACAATGACCATAAAACTTCTTTTTGCAGTTGTGGTTCAGTAATTCCGAAAAGTTTTAAGTCTTTTTTTTCTCTTATTTGGCCTTTTAGGACACACTCTAGTATTTTGTCAAATATCTTATTCTGTTGGTCGATGGGTTCGTTACTCACCATACTTTTTACTTTCTTTACGAAATTGTTCATGTGACATAACTATAGGTCTGGGATAATTAGGTAAGGCTACCAGTATTCTATTATTACCTATTCTTTTAATTATCATTGGTACGTGTACTTTCATATTAATAACTATAGAGTTGGCTTACATAATTTTATTTTATAGGTCCCACTTTGGTGGTTTATCATTTTTATTTTTTCTCACGACATAGTCTTCTAGTATTTTTTGACTTTCTTTCTGAGAGGTTTTATTAATTTCTGAAGTATTCACAGGTTGTTTTCTTTTACGTTGTTCAGCTATGAGCATATTCCTCTGTACCATTTGTTGTCTTATCTTTTCTTTTTCGTCCAACCCTATTTTTTTTTCTTCCATAACATCCAACCTTTTACTTAACCCCTCTACTTTTTCTAAAACCATTTTAACCATGTATATTGAATTTTTAACCATTTCGATTACTTCAGTTAGGGTAGTATCTTCTTGGTAAGCAGTTTTATAATATTGTAAGCTTTGGATTGCTTCGTTAGGGTTTTGAAAGTCTCTATTAGGTAAAATATATTCTTTACCTATAACAAACGTAGGGAATACAGCACTTCTAGTTAATGATTTAACTTTTTCCCACTCTAGTTTCCATTCGTCTTTATCTCTGTGTTCTACTTCAATTTTAGCTTCAGTTAAAGCTTTTTTCATCTGTGCACAATACCCACAACTTTTCATCGTGTACATTATTATTTTTCTATCTTCCATAATTAGTTATTTATAATATTAAATTTATCACCTTCTTTAATTTTGTCAATAATATCTAAACCATTAATTACTTTTGCAAAACAGGTATGGATACCATCCAAATGACTAGTATTGTGTCTATTATGACATATAAAAAACTGTGACCCTCCAGTATCTTTACCGGCATGTGCCATAGATAACACACCTTTTTCGTGATATTGTCTTTGTGTGTTTAATTCACAAGGGATATTGTAACCTGGACCACCACTACCGTTACCTTTTGGGCACCCTCCTTGGGCTACAAATCCTGGAATTACCCTATGGAAAATTAAGTCATTATAGAATTTATTGTTCACTAATTTTTTAAAGTTTTTAACAGTATTGGGTACATCTTTTTCATATAACTCTAATTCCAATTCTCCGTAAGGGGTATTAATTTTAATCATCTTTTTTAAATAGTTTGTCTAAGTTTATTGTTGTATTTGAATTTACCTTATACCTTAAAAGTACTCTTTTAATTACGGTAAACACTATATAGAGTATCGATATTACTAGGATGTAACCCACTAAATTAATAGAAATAGGTAATATTAAATCTGTAAGGTATTTTTCAAGACTTGTATAGGGTCCGAATAATTTACTTTCAGCTAGTTTAGCAATTTCGGCTGGGTTTTGTTTATAAAAAATAGCTTCTTCTTGGGTTAGTGGTTTACAGTTTAGACACTCTCCTCTTCTCCAAACACCAAAAGATGTACTTAGAATTATTAGTAATAATGAAATGTAGAATAATTTTCTCTTTTTCTCTATTATAAAAGTTTTTAACTTATCTCCATCGGTAATAAATTTAACTATCCTATCTAGAAAACTAGTATAAGATTTTAGTGGGTCCTTTTCCATATTAATCTAAAATTTTATCTACTAAACCATACTCTAGACATTTTTCAGCGTCCCACCATAAGTCATGTTTAAGAATTTCATCTAATTCTTTGTCTGGAACCTGGGTATATTCTTTGTACAATTTTTTTATCATTCCCATTAACCTTGTGTTGTTTTCCATATCATCAACAAGGTCTGAATACTTACCCCAACTGCCAGCACTTAGTTGGTGTATCAACATATAAGCGTGTTTATGTATATATCTTTCTTTGCCCACCACACTTATCATTGTACCTGCACTCGCAGCACATCCTTCGATTATTGTTACAACTTCACATTTTGTATTTCTAATGGTGTCTAGGGTTGAGAGTCCCGCAAAAATACTACCTCCATATGAATTAATGTGAAGATAAATTTTAGGTAATTCTGTCCCTAACTTTAAACTAGTAGTTTGGAGTTTCACATCTAACTCGTTAATTTTTTTATTTAATTCTAACATTCGTGGTCTTTCAACCTCAGAATAAAAATATATGTGATTATCAACATTTGTAATTTGATTGTCACTTTCACTGGAGGAGTTGGACTCATCTCCTTTTCCTCCCCATATCGGTTCTTTTTTCATTTTAATTTCTTTTTTGGATTATTTCGTCAATTATTCCGTAGTCTAATGCTTGTTGTGCATCTAACCACAAGTCTCTTTGTGCATCTTTATCAACTCTTTTTGCTGTTTTACCACAAGCTTTACCTAAAATTTCAAACAAAATCTTATTGGTTTTTTCCCATTCATCCATACTGATACGAGCGTCCTGGATATTACCTACAGCACCTCCACTAGATTGGTGTAACATTGTTTTACTGTAACGTAAAGAACTTCTTTTACCTTTAGTTCCTACACCTAATAAAACTGAGCCCATAGAAGCTGCCATACCAGTATTCAAAGTTCTAATATCACATTTAACATATTCCATCACATCTACAATACCTAACCCTGCTTTTACTGAGCCACCAGGAGAATCGATATGTAATGTAATATCATCGTCATTAATGGTATCTAAGTACATTATTTGTGCTTGTAACACTTGTGCTGTTATATCCATTACTGGACCAGATAACCATATTATTCTTTCCATCATCAACCTAGAAAAAATGTCCATCTGGGTTGCTCTCATTTCTCTTTCCTCTAAGATGTAAGGGGTTAAGGTATTTTCATAATCCCATAAAGTTGTAGAACTTATGGGGTTTTTCATACTTCTAGCGTATAAACTAAAATCTTTACTAATGTTATTTTTCATATTTTTTATTTATTTTCTGTTTTCCATTCTTCATCAAAATCACCAATGTTTGCTCTGTGTTCGTCTCTTGGGTCATATTTCCTTGTAACATAATAAGCAAGTATTGTTCCTGGTTCCAAAGCTTTATATCCGTGATATATTCCTGGAGGTATCTCCAATACTTGTGGATTTTTATCTGATAGATATTTAAACTCACACCCATCTCTTTCTGTAGCCCATCCAATTTTTAAACTACCTTTTAAACAAATCCAGTAGTCAGTTTGTTTTTCATGTTTATGCCATGCAACAATGTGTTCGGTGGAATTTATATAACTAATATTAATCTGTCCTTCATTTAAAGGAAAGACATCTAGTAATCTTCTATATAGAATCTGATATATATGATTATGATTGGAGGAATGAAATATATGATTTAGTTTTTCATATGGCAGCAGTAGCTAGGATACAACCTTCTTTTGAAGTTCCTTTACAATATTTTAACACCAACGCTAACGCAACAATGCAAATAGCCGAACATTGTTCTAAAAATAAAATACCAATTATATATGCTGGTTCCTCATCTCATCATTCAGGTAGATATAAAAACCCATATACATTTAGTAAGGATATAGGTGAAGAGGCTTTAAAACTTTTTTCTGAGTGTTATGACTTAAATTACTCCATAGCTAGGTTCTACAATGTTTATGGACCACACCAATTAACTGAAGGTGGTTATACCACTTTAATCGGTAGATGGATAAACAACATAAAAAAAGGTTTACCTTGTGAAATTTATGGTGATGGAGAACAACGTAGAGATTTTACACACGTAGGTGATATTGTCGATGCTTTAATTAAAATTATGGATAGTAAATCTTTTTCAGGTAAAGTATATGAATTAGGTAGGGGTAAAAATATTTCAGTAAATGAAGTAGCTAAAATATTTGAGATAAACCCTATATACAAAGATGGTAAACCTGGTGAAGCTAGACATACTTTATGTGAATCTTCTTTAGCTAAAGAAGATTTAAAATGGAATCCTCAAAGAGACTTATCTAATTATATAAATGATTTTAAAAACCAAACAGTTTTAAAATGAAAATAGCTATAATAACTTCATTATTTGGTTTACACACAAAATTAAGAGACCCCTCAAAAAAATTTGATGGTGTTGATTATATAGCTTTTGTCGATAAAAAACATGAAGGGTGTGACGTGTGGGAACAGAGGGTTGCTTTAGATTTTACTTTAGATGATAGGTTTAACGGTAGAAGGAATGCTAAGATATATAAAGTAATGCCACAGATGTTTTTACCTGATTATGATTATTGGTTTTGGGTTGACTCTACCCACAGTGTTATGATACACCCAAAAGAAATTATAGAAAAATATTTAGGTGATTCAGAAATAGGTTTATGGAAACATACTGACAGAGATTGTGCCTATAGTGAAGCTAATATAATTAAAAATTTAAATTATGACCATATAGATTTAGTAGATAGACAAATAGAATATTATAAATCTGTTGGTTATCCTGTAAATAATGGTTTATACGAATTACCTGTTAGTATTAGAAAAAATACTGATAAAATTAAAATATTAAATATGAGGTGGTGGGAACAAATTTGTAGATACTCCTCAAGAGACCAAATAAGTATGCCATTTGTACTATGGAAAACAGGGATACAACCAAAACTATTACCAGGTTACGCTAATGGAGGTTTAAACGCTAACCCAATAATGCCACAAGTAAGATATAAAGGACAATAATATGTGTAGTTTTATTTTCACAAATAAGGATGTAAATGATTTAGATGGTATAAATTTCTATACAAAATTTAGAGGACCTGATAATACTAATCAAGCTAAAATTAAAAGTTATAACTTTATTCATAACCTATTAAGTATTACGGGAGAATTTACTAATCAACCATTCGTTGATAATGAGGTGGTGTGTTTATATAATGGTGAAATATACAACCATTTAGAGTTAGGTGACTATAAATCTGATGGTGAATGTTTAATACCATTATATCGTAAGTATGGATATGATTTTATCAAAAAATTAGATGGTGAGTTTGCTATAACATTAGTAGATTTTGAAAAAAACATAGTTATTATGTCTACCGACATATTCAAAACTAAACCAATGTTTTATACAATAACTGATGGTATTGGTTCATCTTCTTATAGTGACCCACTAATTAAGTTAGGTCATAAAAATGTTAACAAAATGGAACCCAACACAACTCTAATAATCGATTTAGAGACTAAAGAAGTATTAGAAAAAAGAAAAGTTTATGAATTTGATTTAACACAACATAAAGATAACTGTGATGATTGGATTGTTGCTTTTGAAAAATCTATTGAAAAAAGAACAAAAAATATTAGAGAACAAATTTTTATTGGTTTAAGTGGTGGGTATGATAGTGGAGCTATTTGTTGTGAACTATTAAATCAAAAAATACCTTTTAAATCTTACACAGTAATAGGTACAGAAAATAATAATATATTGAATCAAAGATTCAGTTTATTAAACGGTAATGAACAACAATCATTAAATAAAAATAATAATGAAGTGGTTTTAGCACAAAACTATATAACAAAAAATACCGAACCTTTTAAATATGTCACATATTCAAATTCCAGTGATTATAATGAATATTGGTTATCATTAGTAAATGATAACGGTGCTAAACATTTATCACATGTTTGTAATTATGTGAAAAAAGATGGTAAAAAAATATTACTATCAGGACAGGGTGCTGATGAAATTTTTTCTGATTATGGTTTTGGTGGTGTTAAGAAATATAATCATAGTAACTTTGGTGGTTTGTTTCCTGAAGACTTATCTACAATATATCCTTGGCCTAGTTTTTACAATAGTTCCATGGAATCTTATTTAGCTAAAGAAGAATATGTAGCAGGTTCTTATGGTATAGAATCTAGGTATCCTTTTTTAGATAAAGAAGTGATACAAGAGTTTTTATGGTTAAAAAATGATATTAAGAATTCACATTATAAATCAGTTCTTTATTATTACCTTAAGAAACATAACTATCCATTTACGGAGAACGAAAAAGTAGGATTTTAATATGAGAGAAATTTTTAAATTAATAACACAATATATTAGTATAAAAGGTATCATACAAGCCGGAGCTAATGTAGGTCAAGAGTGTAATTTATTCAAAGCCTACACACAAAATATTGTTTGTTTTGAACCAGTACCTAACGTATATAATATATTAAAAAGAGACCACCCAACTGTTGAGTCACACAATTTAGCTTTAGGTGATAAAAATGAAAAATTAAAAATGTATGTCGCCTCTAATAATGGTGAATCATCTTCATTTCTAAAACCATTAAATCATTTAAAATATTATAACATAACATTCAACGAAGAAATAGAATCAGAAATTGTTAGATTCGATTCTTTGGATTATAATATGGATAATTATAATGTTATTGTAAGTGACACACAAGGTTATGAAGTTAAAGTGTTATCAGGTTTTGGCGATAGATTAAAATTTATAGATTCTGTTATAATAGAATTCATAAATAGTGAGTTATATGAAGGTGATGCTAGTTTAGAAGACATAACGAAATTTTTAACTGATTTTAATTTCGAATTAATACATACCACACCAGTTAATAATGGTGCAGGTGTGGCTGTTTATATTAAAAAATAATGAGAAAAAAAAGTGTAGATATTTGTATAACAACTTACAATAGGAATCCTAGATTAATACAAACATTAGATATACTAGGTAGACAAACTAATATGGATTTTAATCTCATAATAAATGATGATGGTGGTAAAAATCTAATAAACCCTAATGAATACCCTATTGTGACAAAATATATTTGGAATAAAGATGATGGTTACCATAGAGTAGGTAGATTTAATGAGTCTGTGTCTCTGTGTGTATCTGATAATATTATATTAATGGATGATGATTGTATACCAAACGGAGTTAATTTTACTCAATCCCATTTAAATATTTTAGAAAACTCTGATGTTTGTAGGGGTGTTGTTAGATTTCCTGATGGTTCTAGGGCTAGTGCTTGGTTTAGTACGGCTAATTTAGGTATTAAAAAACACGTTATAAATGATATAGGTTTATTTGATACTAAGTTTGATGGTTATTATGGACATGAAGACCAAGACTTAGGTAATAGACTTAAAGAAACTAAATATAAAGTCACTATGGGTGATGATAACACCATAACAAACCATGGTGTTGAAATTTATGCTAACGGTGATAGGTCGGATAATATTATAGGACATAACACTAAATACTTTATTGAAAAATGGGGTTACGACCCAAGATAAATAAAAATTTTGAGTAATACGATAATACCATATTGTACCGCGGGTATTGGTAATAGATTAAGAACTATAGCCTCATGTGGTGTGATTGCAGAAGAAACTGGTAGAAAATTACGTGTGTATTGGGATAATAAACAAATGAATGGTTGTTTAGCACCATTAAACGAACTTTTTAAAAACGATATCGATGTTATAACATTAGAAGAACTATCAGAATTAGAAGATTGTCATATGACAGTTGAAAAATATGATGCTGATAGAGAAGAATGGGAGTTTGGTGTACCTGTATTAAAAAATCTAACTAACAAGTTTGGGGCTAAGGGTAAAAACACTTATAACCACTCTATTACAAATAAAAATATCATAGTTTTTAATATAAGTTTTCTTAATAATGTAGATTTAAACAAATCTTATAAATTTATACAAAATTTAAAACCTACCGATGATTTACAAAAAGAGATTGATTCTGTAGTGGGAGAATTGTCATTAAGTAAGGATATAATAGGTATACATGCACGTGGTTCTGATTTTAATGTACCCGTACAACATTATATAACACAGATAGAACAAAATTTGAACGTTAACCCTAACCAAATGTTCTATCTATCAACAGAAGATAAAAATTACGAAAATATCATTAAAGATAGGTTTAAAAATAACGTTTTAGTTAGGGATAAAAAACATTACATAAATAGATTTTCAAATACTTTTGGATGGAGTCACAAAACTTTTAAAAGAGATATTGACCACGCTAAAGAGGCTATAGTAGATATGTTTATATTAAGTAAAACAAATATCAAAATATACCACCAAGGAAGTACCTACACCGAAATCTGTAGAATTATTTCAAATAAAAATGAATAAAAATGAATAAATTACATTTAGGGTGTGGAACTAAAATATTAAAAGGTTTCACTAATGTTGATGTTAGAAAATTAGAAGGTGTTGATTTAGTAGATGATGTTTCTAAATTAAATAACGTAAAAAATAATAGTATCAAATTAATATATGCTTGTCATGTTTTAGAACACTTTGGTAGATTTGAGTACATGAATGTGTTAAAAAGATGGTTTGAGGTGTTAGAAAAAGGTGGTACACTTAGAATATCGGTACCAGACTTTGAACAAGTAGTAGATTATTATAATAAAAATAAAGACCTTAGTAAATTAATGGGTTTTTTATATGGTGGACAAACCTACGACCAAAACTATCATTATTGTACATGGGACTTTAATTCATTAAAAAAAGACTTAGAATCATTAGGTTTCAGTGAAGTGAGGAGATATGATTGGAGAGAAACTGAGCACAGTGATATGGATGATTTTTCACAGGCTTATATCCCTCACATGGATAAAGATAACGGCCAATTAATGAGTCTAAATGTAGAGTGTACAAAATAAAACCTTTAAAAAATTTCTATTTACAACTATATGGATTTTATTATATTTTATAAAAAATAAGATATGGGTAAAACGAAAATAATAGTAACAGGTGGTAACGGATTATTAGGTTCACCTATTGTAAAAGATTTAAAAGCAAACACATTTTCTAGTTCAGAATGTGACTTAAGAAAAGATAACTTTAAAGACTATATAGAAAAAAATTTTGAGGCACCCGATACTATAATACACTGTGCAGCTAGAGTGGGTGGGGTAGGTGCTAATCTAAACCATAATTTAGAGTTCTTCAAAGATAATATCAATATTGATAATAACGTTTTATCCTCTTGTTTAGAAATGGGAATAGAAAATGTAATAACCATACTATCAACGTGCATATTTCCAGATAAAGTAGAATACCCACTAACAGCCGAAAAACTAGACCTAGGCCCACCACACCATTCTAATCATGGTTACGCTTACGCTAAAAGACTTTTAGGGTACCAAACAAAAATGTATAGAAATGTTATTAAAAAGAATTGGATTTCTATTGTTCCCACAAATTTATATGGACCAAAAGATAATTTTGATTTAGCTGACTCTCATTTAGTACCAGCATTAATCAGAAAAGCTTACGAATGTTCATTAGATGGTAGTGATTTTTATGTGTGGGGTGATGGTAGTCCTATGAGACAATTTGTTTATTCAGAGGATATGTCAAAAATAATACAGTGGGCTATTGAAAATTGGAAAAGTGATAAACCTTTAATGGCTATAAACGAAAAAGAATACTCAATCAAAGAAGTTGTTAATATTATAAGTAAAAGGTTTAATATATCGGAAAATAGAATTAAATATGATAAAACAAAACCCTTAGGCCAATTAAGAAAACCAGCTAAAAGTGATATAGAGTGGTTTGATTTTACACCGTTAGAAGAAGGTATTAATAAAACTATAGATTGGTTTATAGAAAATTATAATACGAGTAATATTAGATTATGATAAAATTAGTGAGTGATACAATAGATAAAGCAGATATTAAAGCTTTAACAGAGTGGCTTAACCAAGATGAAATACCTAGATTAACAAAGGGTGAGATAACTTGGGAATTAGAAAAAAAATGGGCAAAAAAAATGGGAACTAAATATTCAGTTTTTGTCAATTCAGGTTCTTCTTCTATATTACTTACATTAGCAACTCTTAAAGAAACAAATAGATTAAAAAATCTAAAAATAGTAGTACCTTCTTTAAGTTGGGCTACAGACGTAAGTTCTCCAATGCTTTTAGGTTATGATACTTTTATGTGTGACTGTAACCTAAAAGATTTATCTTGTGACTTAAAAAAATTAGAAGATTTATTTATAAAAGAAAATCCATCTGTTTTTATTTTAGTTTCCCCTTTAGGTTTGGTACCTAAAATGAAAGAGATTGTAGAGTTATGTGATAAGTATGGAGTTATATTGTTGGAAGATGTTTGTGAAAGTATGGGTTCTAAATATCAAGGTCAATACTTAGGTTCTTTTGGTTTTGCTTCTTTTTATTCAATGTATTTTGGACATCATTTATCAACTATTGAAGGTGGACTTATTAACACTAATGATGAAGGGTTTTATCATCAATTGTTAATGATGAGAAGTCATGGTTGGGATAGGGACTTACCCCCAAACATACAAAAAGACATGAGAGAGTCTTATGGGTGTTCAGATTTCGAAGGTTTATATAATTTTTATTTACCAGGTATGAATGTTCGTTCTACTGATTTACAAGCATTTATTGGTTTAAGAGCCATAGATAAATTAGATGGGTACTCATCAAAAAGAAGAGAAAATTTTAAATACTATATCGACAAGTTAAAGGTTAATCAGTTACAATTAGAAGAAAAACCAAACGATTATGTTTCTAGTTTTGCTATACCTATTGTACATGAAATGAGAGAGGATATAGTTAAAGCTTTAATGGATGAAAACATTGAAGTTAGACCTTTAATAGCAGGTAACATGGCTAGTAAACCAATGTGGTATGAGAGACAAAGAAAGTTGGGTAGGGTTGATGGGAATTTAGAAAATTGTGAATTATTAGATAAAAAAGGTTTTTATGTACCAAACCACCAAGACTTATCAAAAAAAGATATAGATAAAATAGTAAATATAATTAATGAATATGAGTAAAAAAGCTTTAATAACAGGGATTAATGGACAAGATGGTTCGTATTTAGCCGAACTACTTTTAGATAAAGGATATGAAGTTTGGGGTATAGTAAAAAGAAATTCTGTATCAGAAACACAATCGGTTAGAATTGACCATATTTTTGATAAACTAAAATTAGAATATGCAGATTTAACAGATATGGCATCTTTAGTTAGGGTCCTCCAAAAGGTACAACCTGATGAGATATATAATTTAGCTGCACAATCACACGTAAGAGTCAGTTTTGACCAACCGATTTATACTGCTAACGCAACAGGATTAGGCACCCTAAATATGTTAGAAGCGGTTAGAATGGTGTCACCTAATTCTAAAATATATCAGGCGTCATCTTCTGAAATGTTTGGTAATAATATAGATAAAGACGGATATCAAAGAGAAACAACACCAATGAACCCTGTATCACCTTATGGTTGTGCTAAAGTATTTTCATATAATATAACTAGGAATTATAGAAATTCTTATGATATGAAAATATGGAATGGAATATTATTCAATCATGAATCACCAAGACGTGGAACTAATTTTGTTACCAATAAAGTTGTTAAGGCGGCAGTTAAAATTAAATTAGGGTTACAGGATAATTTACATTTAGGTAATTTAGATGCCACTAGAGATTGGGGACACGCTAAAGACTATGTTGAAGCTATGTGGTTAATGTTACAATCGGATAAACCTGATGATTATGTTTGTTCCACTGGCGTTTCACATTCAGTTAAAGAACTTTGTGAATATGTATTCACCAAGTTAGATTTAAACTATC
>WLWG01002947.1_pt1 | contig 12213 bp, 16 predicted proteins | sample 6712871 | NCBI WGS metagenome assembly WLWG01 (sample SAMN12718693, study PRJNA515312) | sponge metagenome | isolation source: marine sponge | host: Mycale hentscheli | place: New Zealand: South Island, Marlborough, Capsize Point | collected 2003-05-01 | reverse complement strand
TGGCTCAACGATATTTATGATATTACTAATTAAATGGTTAAGTACTGTAGGTATCATAGCTAGTATGTTACTTACAGCTTACAATATATATCCACTTAATTTATATGTAGCAATACCTGCTACGTTGGGATGGATTATAGTATCATTTGTTTGGGAAGAAACATCATTGATTGCTATGAACTTAGTTGCTCTAGCTATTTATCTTCTAGGTATATTAAATTATTTTGGAGTAGTTTTATGGTAGGATATTCATTATCTCCCATCATGGGAATGCAAGTTGGTATAGAATTAACAGAAGGACAACAACAAGGACATAAAATTAACTATTGTCTTATAGATTTACTGATAATTAGGTTTCAAATAGCCTGGTTTGATAAGAATCCTCAGTAAGGGCATTTTAAGCCCCGTAGTGAGCTTTTAGTACCTTTTGGTATAATGTATTAACCGAGGTACTAAATGTCTCATATCAAGCTACTGTGTTAACGACTTTCTCTTAATCTTGTCCCAGCATCCTTCCTTCTTGTATTTTCTTTCTTTTCTTTCTGTTTTCTATCAGCTCTTAATCTCAATGGAGATTTCTCAGTAACATCTACTTGTCTTAATCCTAATTGTCTCCAATTAATTGGACCTTCTTGAGTAACTGTAGTAAACTGACTATACATTGGAGCAGATTTAGCAAGTCTAGCTAAAACCTTCTGCATAGTTACAGACACAGGTTCTTGTAAATCATATATATCTTGTCCATTATAGAATGTAGTATTCATAAACAGTTCTGCACCAGTCATAAGAGCAGGGTTAATAGTAACTAAGTTACCAAACAATGCATAGTTATTCTTATTACCTTTAATTACTTCTTTAGTTGTATGCATTAAGTGAAGTATACCACCTCTTCTTATATGAGCATCATGACCTGTACCTACTACTTCTGCAAATACTGCATCTAGTAAACCATAGATAGCAGTCATACCTACAGTCAATGCTAAAGCTGATTCTACACCATCTTTAATCTGTTGGTCAATAGACCTACCATTTCTAACACCTTCAGCATCAAGGAACTCTCTAATAGTACTTAGGGGTTTACCTGCTTTCATCATAGGCAAGTCTAGAATTGCTGCCATATCTCTTACAGTATTCATACCAGAAGATACCATACCATGTTTATACCTAGCAAAGATAATAAAGTTAGGGTTCTGTAATACTCTAGATAAATCTCTAGAGAATCTAGGACCTAATACTTTCTCACCTACTCTAGGAGGTAGCTTATATGTAGGCATGTGCATATCTACAATCTTAGCAGCTTTTGCTATGTTCTCAGGAGTATGTGCCCAGTCATATTTCGTTAGCTTTTGTCTTATTAAAGCAGTATAAAAGATATCCCTTATCTGCCACATACCTTTTCTAGATAAGTTAGTAGCAATGTTACCATATAATTCAAAAGGTTTCATGCCTAATGTTTGAGCATAATGTTTTATCATGTTATCAGGTAGAACCATCTTCTGTGTACTTTCTAAGAAAGTATTCATCCAGTTCTCCATAACTACATTAGTAGACATCATAGGTCCACCATTCTTTTTAGCTTCTAAATATAATCCAGTAGAGTTTAGAACATCATCAGTAGCTTTAGCTAAATAACCATTCTTACCATACATTTCTCTAAACTTTTTTGGAACAACCATACTTTGAATACCTGATGTACCAACCAAGTGAACAAACTCATTGTGTATGTGAGGGAAAGGGTTAATCAACATGTTTCTAACAATAGCATTAGATACATTAGTTATCTTAGTAGGCTCTCTCCATGTAAAGATATCTTCAAATATCTCTGCACTTCTCTTATCTAATCTAACTCCTGTTAGTTCTTCTATACCCATCTTCTGGAAGTCTACTGCAGGTGATACTTTCTCTACTGTCTGAGGTACAGGATTACCTTCTTCATCTAAGTACTTTTTATCAACTCTTCCATACTTATCTCTTTTAATCTCTTTAAGGTCTTTCTGATTAGTAACATCCTTATCTACTTTGTTCATAGAATAAGCACTTTTATCTATGTTGTCTACAAGTTTAGCATCTCTTAACTTCTGAGAGTTCTGTACCATTTTAAGACCTTCTACTAATATAGGGTCTACTAGGTATTTAGGTCCAGACTCTTTAGTACCTAACTTAAGCTCTTTGTTTAACCTTGCAGGTGATGCAGATACAATACGAGCTTGTGTTTTAACTCCTGCTCTTTCTACTATATCCTTAACTATCTTACCTTTCTTATCTTTAAATACTTTATCACCTTTCTTATTAATAGATTTAGTAATACCTTTAATAGTTTGAAAGGTTGAGATACCATCTTTATTTGTTACAACTTTACCATACTTAGTAGGTGTAGTTTTAAGTTCAGTACCTATAATAGATTTCTTACCTCTATTCATAGAACTAGTAAGATTATTATTCTTTAAGAATTGTATAGCTCCAGCATCATCTACTCTCATTTGATTGATACTACCTGCTTTCTTATCTTTGTATTTAGTTACTGCTATAATGTTCTCTGTCATGTTTCTAACACGACCAGGACCTTTATAGTCACTCTTAACTAACTTACCATCAGCTATCTTATTAGCTTGTTCTATAGTAGCTTCAAAGAATTGTTTACCTGTAACACCACCAAACTTACCAGTCTCTACATCATACTTACCTTTGTACCAGTAGTCTAATTGGTCTGTTTTCTTACCAATAGCATCTTGTTCTTTCTTAAGAATCTCTACTTCTCTTTGATATGCTTTACCTGTCTTTTTACCAGCATATACTTTATTTACTTTTCTATTAGCTACTGCCCACATATCACTTCTTAACTTAAGTTTAGTATATGTAAGTTTATTTACAGTAATATCATAGTGTGCATTAGCAGCTTTTTGGAAGTTAAATGCAGAACCTTTAGAGTTATCAAACACTCCAATAAACTCTAGCATATCTGTAAATCTTTGTATCTCTTTATAAGCTATACGCTCACCCATTACATTCTGTAGAGTCACTTCACCAGTAGATTTATCTACTACTTCTTTCTTAAGGTTCTTTTGTTTACCTGTCTTCTTATCTATAATAGGTTTAGCAAAGTTAGTTCTACCTTGTGGATATAATACAGAAGGCTTATCTCTTTCAAATGCTTTTTGTATAACTTGAGAACCTCTGTTAATTACTTTATTTCTATTAAAGTTATCTAACATACCTGCTAAATCTTTAGGCACTGCTCGTTGTATGATTTCATACACTTGATTCTTTTGTGCACTTCTTAAGTTACGATTACTACCTGGGTTTACCTCATTCTGGAAAGGCATCCTAGCATTAGCACCCTGTGCAATCTCAGTTCTTAACTGTCTAGAACCAATTAAAGCAGTAAGTAATCTATCTGTATAAGATTCTTTTACTCTTTCTTTTAATTTAGCATGATGTGGTACTTGTATATCAATTAACTCATTGTCAAATATACCTAGTTCAGCTCTCTTATTCTTACCTTCTAGTTTTTTATCTAATGTTTGTTTTTGTAGAGTAAGTACAGCTTGTTGATTAAACTTTCTTAATGGTAAGAAGTCTTCTTTATATATCTGTCTCTCTACTTTAGGTAATTTTTTAACTAATTTAGGATTGTTAATAGCATCTGTAATTCTAGTCAATGATGCTTCTATACCATCTTTACCATAAGCTTTAATTAATTTACCCTGTGATGCTTGGTGTGCTTTCATAGCAAGTACAGTCATAGTAGAGTTCTGATTTCTAGCTAACTGTAACATAGCATCATGCCATACTTCTTGAGACTTAGCTGACTTAAGGTTCTTACCTTCAGCTTCTATCTCTTTAAACATATCTTTTAACATACCACTTTCTTGTTTCCAATTAAGTGACCTTTGTCCAGACTTGTTTAGAGTAATAGGATTGTATACATTAAGTTCATCTACTTTCTTTAAAGCACTAGCTGCTTTTACATCACCTTCTTTCTGTAGAGTCTTAATCTGTCTATCCATCTTATGCTTATCAGATAAGAATGTAAGTCTTTCTGCAGTGCCTGTTAGACCTGCTCTTCTAGATGCTACTCCAGCTATCTTAAATCCTTTAGGTAATGCATAGAACATACCAATCTCTAGGATAGCACCTGATACTTCTTTAGGTACTCCTAATGCTTCACCTTTTTTAGCTATGTTTTGGATTATACTTGTTAGACCTTCTGCAAAGTTACCTGTCATTGTTTCTTCATGTAACTCTCTTTGGAACTCTTCCCAGTCATATTCATGACCAAGTTTATCTTGCATGTATTTCCATGATGCTTTTGCTTCATCACCAAAGTATGTTCCAGGATGGAAATAGGCTTCCTTATCATACTTATCTGCAACTTCTTTTGTTATATTACCAAAAGTTCTACCATCTAATTGAGTCTCTAACTCTTTAATCTTTGTTATCTGACTTAACTTAACTGGTTTTCCATCTTCTAATAATGCATTCTCTTGAGCAAGTTGTGTCTTAACCTTCTTAACATACTCTTCATCATTAGTATTAATATACTCATAGACAGACTCACCTAACGTAAATGCAGGGTTCAAGAATGCCTCTACTAAACCAGCAGTCATGTTAGCTAATCCAGCAATCTCTAATGGAATTTGTCCTACTGCTCTAATACCTTTATCTACAGCAGACTTTTCTTCTTTAGCTTCGTAGAAACTTTTACCTGTTACTTCTTTATAAGTTTTAACGTCAGCTACACCATTAGCTTCGTTGTAAGCTAGTGCTTCAGCTCTTGTTGCCAAATTATTCTCCTATTCGTTTAAGAGTAGGCTCACCATCTACTATGTTACCAGTATACTCCCATCCAGGAGGAGCTGGTTGTCCCATAGCATCTGCCATATCTACATTTTGACCTGCCTCAGCAGCAATTACAGTTCTCCAGTATTGTGTATTAACTTCATCATCATCAAATGGATTTAATGTCATACCTTCATCATATCCCATAGCTTCAGAGTTTTTATGTTTATTTAATGTTTTCTTAATATGTTGTATAGCAGAATCTACTGTCTTAAATTTAGGATTTCCTCTATCATCTGTATATGATAAAGTCTCTTCTACCATACCTTGAAACTCTGTTACTAATCCAATACCTTCTGGGTCATTGAAACCCATAGATTTAAGTTCAGCAGTACCAAAACCAGGGTCAGTCTTTATTCTAGTTTGTAAGTCTTTAGTATTGTTTTGAATTACTTGATTAGTATTCTTTTCATTTGTTTCATCTATCTTCATTAAATTTGTTTCTAAATCAGTTCTATACTTAAGAGTATCTAAGTTAGTCTTAGCCTTAACTGCTGACTGTGTAGCATATACTTCTTGTACTTGTAAGATAGACTTTGGATTAGCTCCATTAGCTGCTAATTCTTTAATCAATGCAGGATACAATTTATCAGGGTCAGATATATCATCACCTAATTGTGCTTGTACTGTAGCTAGGGCTGATTCAGCAGCTGCCTTTTCTTTAAGCAAGTCATCATTGCTGTTAAACAATCCTCTACCTATCCTATTAATCCCTGCACCCATCATACCCCAGGGACCAGGAGCTAACTGACCCATATTAAAGTCATCTCTTTGTCCAGCTATTTGTCTTGCTAGTAACTGGTCATCAAAGTTAAATAATTTCTCTATTGTTGCCATTTAAATCTCCTTAATTATAGTATTGAGCCTAAACCCATACCTACTAGGTTAGTAAATGCTCCTGCACTAGCAGCTCCTGATTGATACTGAGCATTAGCACCTTGACCATATAGTTGAGCTTGAGCTACTTGACCTTGTAGAGCACTATTACCTAGACCCATACCCATTTCAAATGGTTTCATACCTGTAGCTTCTACACCAGAACCCATACCAAATAAACTATATACATCATTATATGGTTGTAATCTTAAATCATTACCCATACCATAGTAACCCATACCTGTAGTCATATCAGATAGTCTTTCTTGTCTAGCTCTACTTAATGATTCTACAGCTAATTGATTGTTTTCTCTATTCATAGATGTTAGATACTCCATTCTTTCAGGGTTCAAGTATCCTCCACCTTCATATGCTGCACTGCCTTGACCCATACGACCACTAGCAAAGAGGTTGTTAGCTAGTCGTTGTTCAGTCTTGGCTCTTTCTGGAGCTAGTATACCTTGTAAATCAGAGTAATAATCACTACCTACTTTACTTATGTCTCTGTCATAAGCTTCGTTAAACATTGACATGCCTTTATCTTTAATTGCTTGTCCTTGTGCTATGTCAGTTTCATTAACTCCACTTAAAGCTTGATTCATAAACATGTCTCTAAGTTGTATTAACTCAGGACTTAAATCATAATTAGCTTTATTGTTTTCATAGTCAAAGTCAGCAGAACCAAAGTAAGAACCAGTGACATCCCAGGGTTTATACTGAGCTTTGTCTCCAGCTTCTTCATAACCTCGTTTTGCTTTCTTTCCTACCCCTGTTGCTCCTGTTACTGCTCCTACAATTGAACCCATTATTTCACCTCTTTTTCAAAAATGTATCCTACTAATTTAAAGTTGTACTTCTTTACAAATGCTTTATAACTTTTTCTACTTGTTCCACCTAATATAGTTTTACATCCTAACTGTTTTGCTAACTCATTCATGTACTCATCCCAGTACTTTCCATCACCATAGACATTGATACATACAAACTTATCACCATCTATCTTCCAACTCATAAAACCATGTTCATTCTCTATCAGGTTTGTTTCATCTACATATTCACTTCTACTCTTTTCTAAAAACCTTGCAACACTCTCTTTGTCCAATGTGTCTCCTTAACTTAACTTACCATATCCTGCATCTAACAAACTTAGATGACCAACATTAACTCTACCATTTCTATTACTTGTACTTTTACCACTGTAGTATCCTCTCAAGTATAAGCTTTTATTACTATAGTACTTTGTCTCACAGTAATAGTTCTTTCTTCCACCAGTACCACCATGAGTTACGTTTCTATTAGTTCCTACATTAGATATAGTTATATTACGAGGGTCATTAGTAGGTCCCCACCAATCATCTGTAATCTCTGAAGTTATATACAAAGGTTTACTTGAATGCATTTGTGAAGGATGAAAGTATGCACTTAAACCAAAAGTAGGTATATTTACACTAGAACCAACACCAGACCTCTTTACCCATTTACTAAATGTAACTGCTCTACCTCTAGCATCTCCTAATGATGTAGGAGTATTATCTACTCTGCCTCCTTGAAAAGCTCTCATGTGGTTATCACCTAGACTAGATGTTGCTGTTGAAGGTCTACCTGCTTTAGCATTAATATCACTTACAGATATTGCTCCACTTGAGGGTAATCTTCCTGCTTGAGCTGCCATTATGTTAACTCCAATATTCGTTCATCAATTTCATCTAATAGTATATAACCATCTGCTACTTGATTCTCTTTAGAATATACTGCTACTCTATCTGCTAAATCTAATAAGTACGTTGCATTATCATAGTTATCTTCAAACTCTTTTCTAAAAGCAATTAGCTCTGGAGTACTACTGCGTATTAAACCATTTAAATATAAATCCATTATACACCCTGGAATGCAGTAATGTTATTTTCAGCAACTAAATGTCCATTAGAAGCAAGTCTTAATACATTATTACCACCATATCTAAAGTATAAATAACTACCTGATTGATGTAGTGTCCAGTTACTACCTACTCCTACATTATCTGCTCTAACAGTACCACCAGATATAGTACCATCTGCTGTTTCTAATTCAGTTAAACCTGTTATCTTACCACCTGTAATGTTTACATTATCAGCATCTTGTTGTGCCATTGTACCTAATGTATCTTTTACATTACCTGCAGCAGTAGTTACAAAAGCTGTAGTAGCTATCTGTGTTGTGTTAGAGCCTGTTGTAGCTGTTGGTGCTTTAGGTATTCCTATAAACTCTGGTGATAGTAGATTAGCTTTACTAGCAATTGATATTACTAGATTATTAAATTCTATATCAAACTCAGAACCTTTAATAATCTTACCTGCATCTGCATCTGGTAATGAATCCTTTAATAAAAAGTTTGTTGTCTTCACATAATTAGTCATTAGCTTGTTTTCCCTGTTTTTAAAAATACATCAATCTTTTGAATACTCATTAACTCATCTAGTATTGTAGCATCTAAACCAAAGTAAAATGATTCACCACTGCCTCCTAAAGGAATCTTAATTCTATGTACACCTATACCTCCTGAAGCATACTTACTTACTCCATATAAAGATGTAGGAGCAGTATACTTTGGATATATACCTGTACCTAAATCTCTATCTAAAGCTACCTTTCTAGGGTTACGAGTATAATCATAACCATAACTCATAGTAAAGTCTTGTTGTTTAGCACCTTCAATAGTAAGCGTAGCTCTTTTTGCCATCTTCTTAATAGTCTGTCCTTCTCCTCCTAAATCAGACGCTGCAGACCTATAAGTGATATCATATGCTTCATCATCATCTGTATGTCCATCATACTTAGCAATACCACCTTTAACTCCCATTAAGAATTGAGTTCTTTTATTATCATCAAAGAAACTATTAAACAGATTACCATTATTTAATGACCATGTAGTACATCTAGCACTACCATTTTCCATAGGCATTCTTAAATCAATATATATCATTTTCCTATTAAGTGGTAATGTAATAATATAATATGCATTATCTTCACAGTACCCAGCTCTTATATTTTCTGGATAACTTTCATATTTTAGCCATCCTGTAACTTCATCTCTAATATTTAGAGTAAGTTCTCTCATTGGCATAGACTTCTCTTGTATCGTTCTAGTCAAACTTCTAACCCCTGACTTAGACAAGAAAATTAAATCCGTACCAGTGGCTTTTATGGAGTCCCTAGATAGACATCCTATACCAGTAATAACATCTTCTAATTCCATAGTATCAGGATTGTCTGCTCCTTTATATACTACTATGTTATCTTGACAGAATATAACTAAATAATTATTGTGTTGAGCTAGACCTACTATTGTATCATTGTTACCTACAACAGAACTAATATCAAGTATACCGGCATTATCACTATTAAAGTTAGTAGGGTCTAGCAAGTCACTATAAAATATAGTAAATGGATTCTCTGATATACCTGCTGTCCATATTCTACCATATGCAGATAAACAAGCATCAGGGTCAAAGTTAGTTACATTTAATGGGGTCTTAGTTATCTTTTCCCATTTTGTTGTTACTCCACTTACACTAAAAGCTAAAGCAGAATTTTTCTGCTGTGTAGCTATTGTCCATATCTTTGCATTAGAACCTGCACCTTCAGGTAGTGTTTGCATTTGCCATCTACTACCATTTATACTTACACTTGGAGTTATATCTACAAGTTCTGACAAAAAGTTTCTAGTATCTAATTTAGAGTTAAATCCTCTTGTCCCTGCTTCTGTACCTGTATACATTCTATTATTGCCATTAACTAAATAAAATGTTCTACCATCTATTAAATCATGTCTCCAAATAGATTCTATATAGTTATCACCTAAACTAGCTATAGACTCATTAAGTAGTATATGACCTTTACGACTAGTCATTCTACCACCTCTATCTATTACTATATTATCAGCTTGTGTTGCATAACCACTAGCTAGTCCTACTTGTGAGTCTTGTGTATTAAGACCTAAGAATCCAGGAGCTAGTAAACTAACTGATTCTAAGTTACCTGTAGGCATTAAACACCTCTCCAAATAGTTTCCATAGGTTTCCTACTTGATTCCATAGATATAGCATCAGCTAGTAAAGATTGGTATCTTGCTTGTTGGTTACTACTACCACCATCTTCACCTCTTTCTTCAATAGCTCTTGCTAATGTATTCTCTATAACTAACATATGAGATACATATAATTTATCACCATCTAATACTAAATCTTTTTGTGGAACTGTCATATTAAATCTAAGCTTTTCTATCTTAGAAGGTATAGGATATAAGTCTACTTCTAAGTTACCTTTATCTGTAACTCCATTCCAAGCATACGATTGTGGTGAACCTGTTGGTACATCATCATATGCAAACATCTTATCCATCCACTCTGATGTTTTAGTATCTAGCCAGTTCTTGTTTGTGTAATTATATGCATCAATTGTTCTAGCATCAGTAGTAGTATTTAATAACTCATAATGAAATGTATCTGCTTCTGTTACTAAATGTATAGTGTTTCTTAATGCTTCCCAGTTATATGCATTCTCTACATCTCTTTTAGCTACATTAACTAGTTGACCTATTAATGAAGAATACTCACTCTCATTAACAGTAGCAACCTTCTCTTCTCTTAGTCGTACAAGTACGCTATTTACTATCTCGATGTATGTCATCTTTACATGTCCCTGTTAAATTAAAACTACCTATATCTGATACTACTGCACACCACCATTTACCGTTAAAGAAGAATGCTTCTTTTTTGCATTCATTGCAAATAGCTTTACCTGGATTTACCACTTTACTTTGTTTGCCCAGTATGCTGCACTTGTTTTACCTTTAGCTATGTTCTTTGCATGTCTAGCTTTAAATGATTTACGTTTAGCTTTCATCTTAGCTGACTCACCTGCTTTAGGTTTACCTGCTGTACTAGCACCAGCTTCTCCAAACCTTATAATCCTGTTACGACCATTCTCTTTAATGAGAACTGCATGAGACTTTTTACCTTTAGTAGACCTCTTAGGTTTATTGTAACCTGAGAATGTTTCTCCTGCATGTTTAATTGCCATTATCTACCTCTCTTAGTTTGTATTTGCCATTGTCTGCCGTTATGTTTATTAACTACATAATCTTTATAATGCTTGTTAGGTGCTGGTTGTGTATTATGTATCTTCTTATTACTTACTTTTTTTACCATGCTTTTTCCTCTTCTTATTAGCTTCTTTAGTTAAGTTCTTTTTAGCTGACACTGCTTTAAGGTTACTTCTTCTGTTATCCATAGCATTATCATTCTTATGTGCTGCATGTCTCTTATCACCTACTTTAAGTTTTAACTTAGCTCTTGCTGCATTACGAGATGCTCTTTGTTTAACTCGTTTCTTCTTGTTCTTCTTTTCCCAAGCTAACTCTTTTTTATAATCTCTTTTTCCATTTGTCATGAAAGGCATTTTTTAGTCCTTCTCTTCAGTTGTATGAATTGTTTTCATAGTTCTACATGTCTTCATAGTGCTAACTTGTCCATAAGCATCTTGTGTTGTTGTTTCTTCACAAGCTGATTGTACAATAACTTTCTTATCTTTATCTTCTAAATTAAGGTCTAATGGGTCAGCATAGTCGCCAACCCCTAAACCTATAATAGCTACAATTACTTCAATCACTACTTAGTTTTGTGAGGTTCATTAAGAACCCAGTGTTTGAATTTATACCATACATGTTCTAGATATTCTTCCCAGACATAGAGAGCCACCCCTACTCCAAGTATCCATTGCCATGCTGGTGCTGATACTGTCCATAATGTTTCCATACTACTTACCTCCTCCGTTGTTAAACTTCACTATTATGTCTTTTTCTTTAGTCCTGAAATTACAACTCCATAATTATAGCTAGTGCTTAAACTGCCACTATAAGTTATTGGTCCATAACCACTAATTGATGCTTGTCTATCACCTGAACTATAAGAGGATGGTTGCCAGTTTTTAAGACCTGTTTTTACAATTAAATCACCATTAGACCAAATCTCTAGCATAGTTGATTCTGTTGCTTCATAACTATTAGCAGTTGCTGTTGCACCATTTGCGTCATATAGTTTATAAAAGTAAAAGGTTTTATTTGACCCCATACTTGCATTAGATGCACCAAACTGATTATCGTTTAAAGACCTTGCTGATACATATTTCATTGTATTACCTGCACTTGTTAATGTGTGTAAAGGAGGTGCAGCATTATTATCTACATAAAGCTTATTAACAATATCATGCTCGCCTTCTATTTCACCTCTGTATTTAACTAATGGTTTTGTTCCACCCTTAATTGTTAATATATCAGCAACTCTGTTAGAAAACTTCACAGTGTTGTACCCAGTGTTTCCGTGGTCTAGGTCAAAATTAATACCAAAAGCTGTACCACCAGCACCAGCATCACTACCATCTGGATTTGTAGCATAACGATTCTTAATATTAACAAATCTGCTTGGCATGGTAGGTTCAATAATAATATTTTTCTTATGC
>WLWG01002943.1_pt1 | contig 12222 bp, 11 predicted proteins | sample 6712871 | NCBI WGS metagenome assembly WLWG01 (sample SAMN12718693, study PRJNA515312) | sponge metagenome | isolation source: marine sponge | host: Mycale hentscheli | place: New Zealand: South Island, Marlborough, Capsize Point | collected 2003-05-01 | reverse complement strand
CCAACGCTACCAGAACAACTAGTTCTTGTAGATGGATCTATCCAATATTTAGCCGCATAACAACTTCCACCACTACTAACAGAATCCGGGATTTTCATTTTCCTTCCATCTACATAGACATATTGAGCCCCATCACTTCCCTTAATCATGGATGGTTTGTTAGGATTTAACTCCGTAGATTGACAGGCATCTGGGAGAGGTATAACGGGTTGATTATTAGGTACTTGTGTATTAGCGTAATAACTAATATCGTCTGGAATACATGTAGAATCCCAACTCCATTTACATGAACTATTCCTTTTTTTATTATAGTCACTTTGTTGGGCAACAACTGTTCCAGCACCTGGCCACACTGTTGTTACGTCATCATACTGTCCGGATCCTTGACCTGGAATAGGAGGATTTAATATGTTGGCTAATGCTCCATCACTTTTGGTAGCGTTGGCAATTGGATCAAAAGCAGGCTGTGATGGTGCTTCAACATAATAGGCACTACAATTACTATTTTTGGTAGCACTTGACTTATCACCATCCATTTTACTTTTCACAAAACAAGTCTTTTTCCCTACCGTAGGAAAATTATTTTGTACTACCACACCAGCACATTGATCAGAGAACCCATTTTTTTCCGGTGGGTTTTGGCATTTTGAAAGGCAGGCAGCTGGATCATCACCAGTTAAAGTGGTACTATATAGATTATTACCTTCGTGACAATATCCAGTCTCAGCCTTTTTTAAAACTCCGCCGGAGGAAACACTAGCTCCGACTGCCATATTTGCATCAAAATGTTCCATATTACCTACCTTTAAGATTTTTTTTTTATCCATTTGCTGTTTTCTGTTTCCTGATGTACCCGTAAAACCCTCCGTAGTTTTTGATAGTATAGAGTTAGAAATATCACCAGATTTATTTCCAGCTGTGTCTATGTTAAATTTAGAGTCTAATGGTAAATAATTAATAAATTTAACGTCAGTTGTTTCTTCTTCTCCTTTAATTTCCTCGGATGCGGTACCATCAAAGGTTTCTATAGGATCATTATCTGTAAAATATTTATGTGGTACGGTTGGTACAGATATATATTGATTTTTTTTAGAATCATAATAAGACATTTTTTCCTTATTAATAAATAGAATATTTTTTCATCAAAAACGGTTAATACATTTTAAAATAAATCTAGATTAGATTTATTTTATAATATACAATTGTGTTTTAATTTCTATTTTGATTTTTCATTAACTAAATAAATTATCGTGGATATTACGGTTTATATTGTAAACTAATTGATTAGTTTGTGGATTCCATGAAGTGCTTGTTCCAGTACTTGTCCCGGTCCCAGTTCCGGTTCCACTACCATTAATAGTCCAACGATCAGTTCCAGTAGTGGTGCTAGTATTGGCTTTCATCTGAATAAAATCATTGCCATTCTGAGTTAAATTAACCGTGAGGCATTTATTATATTTATAACTTAACATACGTTGAATACAACCATTAGAACCGACGTAGGTATTTAACCAACTCATTATTTTAACCTTTAGCTGTTTATAAAGTCCAATACTTTGACATTGAATAAGATTTTGATGATTAGTGGAAAAGGGACACATATAATCCGAATTAGTCCCACATGCTTCTGTTTGAAAAGGGGCACAATAGACATATGGATCATTAGACGAGTTGTTTACATTAGCGGTAATACTACAATCATTTTTACATACCAACGCAACAGATACCGCAATGTATCCAGGGATAGCTTCTATGGCCTCTTTAAAAATATCATAAAAAGAAGGGGCAGATCTACTAATATTATTAGCAAATCCTTCTATATAAGAAGGGCTTTGCTTTAACATACCGACTATCCCATTAATGTCTGGTGTAGTAGTGGTTAATTTATTACCTATCATATTAGCATAGTCAATTAATTCTGCTAATTTTTCTATTTTACTTTTATTTAACTGCTTAATCAGCTTTGCCTGCTTTTCTTTTTGACTTCCTTTAATTGGCGTCACAAATAGTTTGTACTCTAATTCCTCATTTTGAAAAATTACATGGTTAGAAGAAACCTCAGCAATATTCCATTCTTTATACGATTCTCCTACTTTCAAACGCTCCATCTGTTTAGCTTTTGTATCCGCTACTATCGCTATTTGTACATCTGAACTACTTGCGGTACCTACTAAAATTAAATGCGCTAATGCGTCTACGGTTGTTGCTTTAGTGACTGAACGTATATTCACGGCAGCAGCTCTGCCTTTTACAAACAAAGGCCGTTGCACAATTTCCGAGTATTTATCGATACTTTTTAACACTGCTAATTGTGGTAAATCATAATCAATAGACTTTGCTAGCTCTTTATCAAGGCTTTTGCCACGTACACTTTCGACATCCAAAGGATAAGACATCACTTGGTAGGCAAATAAAGCCAGTAGTGCAATGCAGAGGGTGCTTAATATAAGTTTCATAATTCTGTATCTAATCCATTCTTTGTATTACTTGGTGTTGCTTCTTGAGCGGCCAAAAACCCAGACACATCAAAACGTATATCTAGTGCCTCATTAGAGCCTTTAGACTGCTGATCTCTAAAAGTAGTTCGATAACCTCTACCAACATTTATCTTATCAATAATTAAAACGGGTATATGAGACTCTAATTCATATACCAAATTACGCAAACTTATTACATCAGCCCGACAATGCACCGAAATCTTTATTTGCCGCTCATCCTGATTACCGCTAGTCACTGGCTGTGTGCTTAAAATTTTTGCGCCATGTAGATTAAGCACTTCTTTAATTATCCCTTGTAATTCTGCAGATACTAAAGCTGCTTTCCCTTCTGAGAAATAATACTCTTGATCTTCATTAAATAGCTGTAATTTATCAAGCTTACTTGATAATCCACTAGTTTTGTGTGAGATGGTTTTGTACTGCAATAATCGATGTTGCAGCGATGTCACCTCTTCTTTACTACTGCTATAAAGAGCAAACAATGGAAGCACAACGATAAAGAGTAAAATTAATATCGCAATAATTAATACTATTGCTGCATATAACTTGTGTTTAGATTCTGGTGTTTGCGACATGGTATCTATTCCTGGGCTGCCTTTATTTGCGCTGTAATAGAATACCGCTCTAACCCATCTGCACCACTTTGTGTAACGGGTGCAGCAAATCGAATATCATCAAACATGCCGCTTTTATCTATAATTGGAATTAAATCTGATGCAGATGCGGACAAGCCTTGGATAGAGAGTAACCCACCCTCTAAGGATAGCCTCTGCACATAAGTGTGGTCAGGAATAGCTTGTGTTAATAAGTTAAGCAATTCAATGATGCTTGGATTTCTATGTTTAACATCTATCAAGTACCCTACTTGATCCTGCATTTTTGAATATTCTGTTTGCAGCTGCTTAACTTTTTGTACAGTTTTCTCAAGCCCCTCTAACTCAGAAGAAAGTTTTGAAATATGCATGTAGTTTATTACCAACGGGGTAACACCTGTTAATAACAGCAAGCCCAATGCAGCAGCGGCTATCCAATTAATTGATGATTTTTTACTATTCCCTAAATCAGAATGTGAACGTAGTAATTTTACGTTATGCAAGGAATTATCAGAATTTTGGGAATCGACAATATCAATCTTTTGTAAATGAACACCACTGCTCTCAATTGCATGTACCACAGGATTTAGTACTTCTTTTCTGACAACAATTAATAAAACTTTAATAAGCTCTTTTTCTTTAATACGATCTTCAATTCTATAATCACAATAGACATCGTCTTTATTAAAAGGTGTATAACGATCCATTTCATATTGAATAACTTCATATAAATTTTCTTCTGTACTAGCCGGCAATGAAATATGCCTAGTCAGCACTTCACTTTCATTTATATGAACATCTAAAGCCAATTCACCTTTTTTGCTTGCCTCTTCTTTAAAAAGATATTTGAGCGATTCAGCAGGATCAGCCGTAATGGCTTGTTTAGCATGTAATAACTCAACACTACTGCTATCCAAAACCTGATATTCATCTCTTGCAATTATTAACAATAGTGAATCTTTACTGCGACTATGACCTAAATGTTTTTCGCCAGGCAAAAGCAATGACAATCCCTCACCCCACCAAGTGAAGAAATCTTTAAACGACTGTGTAATTGAAGAAGAAATAGCAACGGTTCCTTTAATTATTCTTTTTTAAACTTCCATGTAGTGTATCAGCAACAATTAGAGGATTTTTAACTCTGCTTCCAGCCTAATATAGCAAAAGGCTCAAACGTATTACCTCTTTGCAATCGCACAATACTCGTAATTACAGTAGACAAACCACTTGGACCGGTAGCTTTGGCACGCAGAGTATAAATGAGACCGCCTGTAGAAGAAATGTAATCACTAGAGGTTTCTTCACTGTTACTTGTGCCTATAATATCTTGCACTGCCTTTTTAACCACATCGGATGCTAAATTTGTATTCACTCCAATATCTTGAGCAAAGACGGTTACGTAAGGTTTAACTCTAGCGAATATTTCGGGAGTCACTCCCAATACAAGTGACAATTCATCAATACTATCAAATTCATCATCTTTAGCCTCATACAGCAAACCATTTGCTGCATAATCCTGATCTTCCGCACCATCCACTCTTTTTAAATTATCTTGATCACGCCAATCTGCAATTGCATCTGCGATAGATGAACCAACTTTTTCATCAACACCAACAGTTACAAAAAGTGACCTTATTAAATCAACTGATGCTAAGTTGAGATCGATTTTCCCCGATTCATCAGCAACCTCCACATAAACTGCTATATCATCTAATTCGTAATTAAAATTCGGGTTTTTTAAGTGAAATCCTTGCAATGCATCTCGTTTAATTAAAGTATCAATCGTTAACAACAATGTCCCTTCTGCTGCATGTTTGGTTTTGAAACCTGCTACTACATTCGTCGCTAAACTCAAGCTCGCACGCGCCTGATAAGACACTGAACCCGCAATTACAGTTAAGAATGCCGTAATCCACAATACAGTGATTAAAGCAAAACCTTTGGAATGAGTTTTATGTATCGATTTCATATGTTCCGCTTAGGGTAAGATATAACTACCATATCTAGTTTCAACAATTAAAGGCGGCCAAGACACAGCATCTTCAAATGACTCTACTGTTATTGATACACGTGAAGGTAAAGCACTTTGGTTCAACCAATTGTTGTACCAACTTAAAGCACCTGTTCGTTGGTTTAGACCATAATATTCAAATTTTATATTCTTTACGTTTTTAATTAATTTTACATCTCGTTCTGCTGCGCGCGCCTTACCAGAGAAATAAGTATTTGCAGGCAAATAACGCACACTTAAATTATATGCGCCATTCTTTTTTTGCTTAAATATTTCATAAATATAAAGATAATCATCTAGGCCGTATTGTGGGGATGGCGCTAGAAATATCATTTTCTCAGGATTTCCATCAAAGTAATTGTCTTTTGTTTCATCCTCTTCAATAGGATAAAAAACAGCTTCACTTAGTACTTTTCGTAAAAATCGTTGTGAACTTACAACTTCCTCTAAGTTATCTTGATGGTCGTCAACTTTAGCCCAAACACGACTTCCAAAAGTAAAGCCATTAGCACATAAGGTCACTACTATTGAAATAATGACTAAAGAAATTAGCAATTCGATAAGGGTTAAACCAGATTGACGAGCAACACAAAGGCGTGGAACGTATGATTGTTTGCAGGCTTTCATCTTCAAGCGCTCGCCAATCTAAAAGTTGTTGCACGAATTGAACGTTGGCCTCTTCTTGCCTGCCAATAGATATTTAGAACTACTTGATAACGCTTTACTGTTTCTACTATCGAACGAGAACTGGAACCATCTAATGGTTGTACTTCTAACTTCCAACGATATCGTTTGTTGTATGCACCTTCAGTAACGCCAGGTAATAAATGAACTTTTTTACCAATTTCAGCCAGATGTGAATCCGCATACATGCTTGCCTGTGCATAATCATCGGCTAACGTAGAACTCTGCAATGCAGAAGAAAATACTTGATAAACTACACCAAGTGAAATTGCCAAAACCGACAACGCCACCAAGGTTTCTAATAGTGTAAATCCACCTTCTCTTCTATATTTTGTTTCACGCACAAGATCATGGCTAATGCGACTCATCTTATTTCTACTTTCCCTGACAGCCACTCCACTACAATGCTATACATTTTTTTACCATTGGAAATTTTTATTTCTCCTCCCGATGAACTACCATCTGGCGCAAAACGAATTTGTGAAATATTTTTATTTGCACTTAAGCCTTTAGCTGAAAATATTTGCAAATCGAGCGATGAATCTATCAATCGTTGCCTTTGACTCCCCACTACCCAATAGATTCGTTTCTCATTATCAATTGAAAAAGCAACCTCTTCACTTTTTGCAATTGCAGAAATTCTCGCGCGTCGCAAAGTAACCAGAATATCCTGAGATGTGGCCTTCAAAGCAGCGCTAGATGAAAGACGACTGTATGCAGTAGCGGAAAGTGCTGTGATGGAGATCGCTATAACTAATGTAATCAGCAACTCAATCAGTGTGAATCCAAATGCGCTATCTCGTGGGCTTGATGTATTTGAACAAAGCATTGTTAATTTATTAAATGTTTAATTCCAACTCAACACATCTTGATTTTCTTTTTCCCCACCCTCTGCACCATCTGCACCTAAACTAAATATTTCATATTCTGCATTTCTACCTGGAAATCGATAATTATAGTTTTGCTTCCATGGATCCTGCGGTACAAACTTCTTGCGCAGGTATGGGCATTCCAACCATCCACCCCAGCAGGTTGTTGCACTAAAGCATCTAGTGTTTGCTCTGTAGTAGGATAGCGATTGGTATCAATCTTATACATTTCTAAAGCTGTCGATAATTCTTCAATTTGTATTTTCGCCGCCTTGGATTTTGAATCGCCTAAGCGTTTCATAACTTGCGGACCCACAATACCTGCCAATAAAGCAAGAATGGCAACCACAACTAGTAATTCTATTAGAGTAAAACCCTTAACTCTAGATTTTGAAACATTACATTCTTTTTTATACATACGTACTCTCTTCTAATTTATCTATATTCGTTATGAAGCCAAATCATTAATACTTACCATCCCAAGTAATATCGAAACAATAATTCCGCCGATAACAACTCCTAATAAAATTATTATTGCTGGTTCAAATAAGTTCACCATCCTTTGCATGGCATTGGCAGTTTCTTTTTCATAAATTTCAGAAACACGTTTCAGCATATTATCCAACTCACCTGTTTCTTCGCCAACCTTTATCATTTGTAATGCTAGCGACGGAAACAACTTCGCCATGCTTAAGGTATGAAAAAGACTTTTACCTTCTTTAAATTGCTCCATCGCTTTACTTATATTGTCGAGAAACAAACTATTAGTAAGATTAGCTTTCGCTATGGGCAACGCAGATAACACTGGCACACCATTGGACAACAAACTACCCAAGCTGCTGGTAAATTTTGCAGTCTCATGTTTTACCAACAAATCACCAAATACTGGCAACCTTACAAACTTCGCATCCCAAAATTTTCGATAACTCGGCGAAGTAAACAAATATCGAATTAAAAACCCAGATAGAATTAAAACCACTAGCAACAACCACCAATAACTACTAACGAAATTGGACACACTTATAACCATTTTTGTCGCTACCGGGAGAAGCTCCTCACTTCCCTCAAACAACTCAGTTATCTTCGGCACTACAAACGTCATAATTACCAATATAGATGCCATCGCTACAACGATTAGAATCATAGGATAAATTAGTGATGAGATTAATTTATCGCGCATGGTTTTAGCGCTTTCTAAATACTCGTGCATACGAGTGAGTCCAATTTCTAAATTACCACTAGCCTCAGAGGCGCGCACCATGTTGATATAATAGGGACTGAAAATGGTTTTTTGTTTTTCCAGTGCACTAGACAAGTCATTACCCGCTTCCACGTCTTCCAATAATGAAGCCGACATATCCCTAACATTCTCATGTTCCGATAAATCTCTAAATATACGCAATGCGTGATCAACTGGAAGCTTAGCCTTAACTAATGTGGCCAACTGTTCAGTAAAGGCCAACAGTTGATTTGAGTTAATTGATTTTTTTGTTAGCGAAAAAGCATTTTTAAGTGAATGGCTTGAAGATGATTTTGCTTCTTTCGCGTAAATTGGAATATACCCAGAAGATTGCAACCAATTAATCATTGCAGGATGATCTAATTCTTCGCGCTGACCCTCTAACACCTTCCCCTCAGGAGTCGTCGCCTTATATTCAAACATAGGCATAATTAACTAAGCATCCATACTATGAGTCTTGAGTAACACGCAAAATTTCTTCCAAAGAAGTTATCCCTTGGGCAACTTTTTGCAATCCATCTTGATACATCGTCTGCATACCTTGCTGCGTAGCAGCGGCCGCCAAGGTTGAAGCATCGGCATGTTCTAATATTAATTTTCTGATCTCGTCGGTTACGAGCAACATCTCAATAATAGAAATTCTTCCGCCATACCCAGTATGATGACAAGATTCGCAACCTTCTGGAACGTACATATAATCAAAAGAAGCATTAGAACCTAACTCTTCTTTAATCTTATTTGGTATTTCTGTTTTCGTTTTGCATTCATCACATAAAACGCGCACCAAACGTTGAGCAATCACAGCATTTAATGTTGAGGTTAATAAATAATCCTCTACACCCATTTCCATTAAACGCGTAACACTGCTTACAGAATCATTAGTATGTAAAGTGGATAATACAAGGTGCCCAGTTAATGCAGATTGCACACAAATCTCTGCAGTTTCCAAATCGCGCATTTCACCGACCATAATTACATCTGGATCTTGCCGTACAATAGATCGCAAAGCATTCGCAAAGGTTAATCCTATACTGGCTTTAGCTTGTATTTGGTTAATACCTTCAAGTTGATACTCAACCGGATCTTCTACGGTAATAATTTTACGATGCGGCTCGTTTAATAAACTTAGCGCTGTATATAAGGTTGTTGTCTTACCACTACCCGTTGGACCGGTAAGTAAAATCATGCCATGCGGCTGTCGCAATGCGCTAATAAATTTATCATGCTCTGCTTGTTGAAAACCAAGTGCTTTAAAATCTAACACTACAGATTCTTGATTTAACAATCTCACTACGACACTTTCACCATGCATGGTTGGCACAGTAGAAATTCGCATATCATATTCACGACCTTGAATACGGTTACGAATCCTTCCATCTTGTGGCAGACGTCGTTCTGCTATATTCAACTTAGCCATGATTTTTATTCTAGAGATAATGGCAGCTGCAAACTGACGCGGCGGAGATTCAACCTCTTGTAATACTCCGTCAATTCGATAACGAACTTTTAAGTTACCCTCAAACGGCTCAATGTGAATATCCGAAGCACCTTGTTCTGCAGCACGCTGAATAATTAAATTCACTAATCGTATAACTGGAGCTTCGCTAGCTAAATCTTTTAAGTGATCCAACTCATCATCTGAAATTTCATCAACATTAACTGCATCAACTATTTGATCCATTTTACTGGAATCAAGACCTGATATTTGATTGATAGCTTCATCAATATCAGAAAGTGTACCTATACGAACTTCAACAGTTTTACCTGTTGCAATGCGAACCGCATCTACAACATGCTGATCAAGAGGATCTGCCATGGCTAACACAACTTTATCTTCTTGCAGTTCAAGTGGAATGGAAGAACTTTCTTTGAGAAACCGAAATGAAATAGCACCATTCAACACTTCTTCAGTTGGATACTCATCACGTCCAACGATGGGCAATGCAAGTAAGTTTCCAAGTGCTTCCGCAATATCTTTATCACTTACCGCACCCAGCCTATTCAACATAGACACAAAAGAAACATCAGGAGTTTCTTCTTGCATGCGTTTTATTTTGGATAGGTCAGATTCACGTAGTTTTTCGCCACGTTGCAAATAATCTGCTATGTCCTCGTTGGACAGCGTTACGGCAGTACTAGACATACTTTATATACTTGAGCCTAAATTAACCAAATAAGGTTTATGAAGAAAAGACGCTATTACCCTGATATTTCAGGATTATTATTATTCTCGACTATGGAATCATAATCGTGATGACACAAAATTAAAAATACTTGTATAAAAGGCGGTATTTCAGCCTAAGGCATTGAATTTAATCGTTTAAACAACCGTACAAGCATTTATGAAGTACAGTTTAGCGCACATTATAGCGAAATAAATGGCCTTGATAATCAAATACAGCCCCATAACGCGTAATTTCAATCAATGCCAAATCTTGTTGCAGGCTTTTACCTTCCGTATACATCTGTCCATTTATACGTATTCGTCGTTGTACCGGATCAGCATGAAACATATGCACAGAAACATTAAAATCGGGAACTTTCTCCTGCACATCATATGGCAATTCACCAAAGCTAGGCACACCACTTCTAACGGCTTGCCTATGTTGTTTTGAATAAACTGACTCTTCGGGTTGCTTAAATTCTTCTACTGCACTTAATTTAGGTGGATGTAGTTCTGATGGATTACTTTCAAATGCAATCGCCTTAGATGGAGTCACATAGCTAGCAGTTTCAATTAGCACGAATTCTTCTGCCGTTTGATCAATAATTTTCTTTGGTTTATTTGGTTTATTTGGTTTATTTGAAATCGTTTCTTCTCTTGGCAATGCTGCCAAGTCAGAATAAATATCCACCAGTTCTTGCTTACCAGAATAATCGTTAATTTTATTTACTACAGTACTAATTTCTTTTTCTAAAGCTGGTTTTGGTTTGGGTTGAAAATTTACAAGAACATTAGCACTTGGTTTTTTACTAGCTTCTTTTTCATTTGATTCAACTTTTTGCACAACAGATGGTGTTACAGGAGGCTCATCTTCAGTTATTAGCCTAACGGACTTTAAATTAGATTTATGCAAGTTCTTTATTGGAACCATAGCAATGCTGTGTTTAGCGACATTTTCGCCGATAATTGATGGAGTCTTAGCTTCAATTTTAATTTCGCTACTGACATCATTCATAGACAGCTCTTCTATATATCGACGATCTTTGTTGGTGAAATAATTTGTAACCCACCAAACGAGAGTTGCTGAAATTATTAACCCCAATGTCAATAACACCCAGTGCAGTTTATTATTTTCAATATCATCAATATGAGCAGCGGTGTATTCAATCGATATAGCAGGCGCTTGCTGCTGGCCAAGCTTGCGCTCTCTTTCTGCTTGTTTAATTGATTCCAGTATGAATGACATATGTATGACCGATATTATTTAATTAAGTAAGGTGTATCTATATTTTTATTATTGAAATACATTTGAGTAATAGGCCCCACTACACCATCGGAAGGCAACTTATTGGCTATTTGAAAAGCTCTCACTTGATTTACTAAGTCTTCCGAATAAACAAAAGGGTGAGAAGTTAATGACTTACGTCCTTGCAGTTTGGCAAGCTTTTGATCTAATAACGCAACTGCTTTTCCTTTTTGCCCTGGTTTAATATAGGAAACCCCGGCTCTTAATGGTCTCCATAGCATTTCAAATTCACCACTCCAATTTGCTTCAATGTCAGAAATAGCAACAAGCTGATAATCCCCTTTTTCACTTACAATTGCATAGTCACCTTCTATAGATACCACCACCATATAGCTCGGCTCATATAGTTCAGACTTACTTTTAAGCAACACTGGCCGATTTAAACCAATTATATTTTTTATGGAGCCTTTACTCTGATAACAGTGCAATTGATTATTAAACGCATGCTCACATGGACTTACTTCTGTGGAAGAATAATCAACTGCCCACAACCTAAATAGTTGCTGATACGCTTTTCCATAACCAGTGAACTGTAATACTTTTTCATTACTAACAAGTTTTGGCGCATTATTTTCTAATGTTGATTTTTTTACTTCTTTAACCACATCTTTTACAGGCGCACTAACATTTACCTTAATTGGCTCACTTTTTGCTATGTTTTTTGTTACATTAGCTGCTCCTAAAGTTAATATTAAGTTACCTACAGCACCTGTAAAACCAGCTGCTATTAAAGCAGATTGTGGTATTGTTATTACATTACCTTCTACATATTGATTTCCAGAACCAAGACTTGGAATTGTTGCTACTGTTAAAGTGCTATTATCAACTTGTGCTGCTGTTAAAGTAAATGAAGCTGC
>WLWG01002941.1_pt1 | contig 12228 bp, 4 predicted proteins | sample 6712871 | NCBI WGS metagenome assembly WLWG01 (sample SAMN12718693, study PRJNA515312) | sponge metagenome | isolation source: marine sponge | host: Mycale hentscheli | place: New Zealand: South Island, Marlborough, Capsize Point | collected 2003-05-01 | reverse complement strand
GGACTTTTTAATTCAAGGAATAGAGGGGCGAACTATAAAGTTTGCATAAACCATAAAAGGGGGGCAACCCCCTTTTTTTACAACTTAAAAACAACAAATCATGAAAAAATCTATTTTTGAAATCAGTGAAGAATATTTAAAAACTATACAAGAACTTGAAAACTACATGGTGGACAATGACACCGATGAGGTGCCAGCCCATCTTGATGAGGCCTTAGCCCTTAACAAAGATGAACTGGATAGCAAGTTGAAAAACTACTATTTTTACATCAAAGAAATTGAGGGTAAAATACAAACAATCAAAGACCATGTGGCCCAGATGAACGTTAAGAAAAAAGCCTATGATAAGCAAATTGCCCGCCTAAAAAGTTACGTGCATACTGGGTTGAGTTTATACGGTGAAACCAACAAAAGCGGGAATAGTACCTACAAAACGGACTTGTTCAAAGTGACAGCCAGCAACACAAAGCGGCTCAAAATAGTTGATGAAACCAAAATTCCAGAGGTGTACAAACGTGAAGTATATACAATCAAGATTGATTCATCTGGTGATGATTATACCACGAGACCTCCGGGTAAAGCAGATGAGATACCATTCTACTTCTGTCGTATTGTCGGAGATGGCCAGGATGGTGTTGCTATGGTTTACATTTTTAATGGAAGGATTGATAAGATCAGAATATCTGATCCTGGTTATGGATACACCTATGCTAAATTGAAGTTTGAAGCAAACCATGTATATGATAGTTTGAGTGATCTGTACCAAAACAAGAATGCTTTAAATCCACAGGGCAATGGTGGGTTAAGGACAACAGTCATCATCTCACCACCAGGTGGTTGGGGATATGAGACAAGAGAAGTTGGTATTGACTTTCCTGGATACTTAGAGAATACAACAACAATTGCTAGACAATTGGGTGGAACAAGAGTGGGTGTATTCTCAGACATGAAAGGAAATGAGGCAGATTTTATAGAGGACACTACATTCAGACAAGTTGGTATTTTACAAAATAGCAAAGGATATATTGTTGATGGTGCACCAAGAAGGACTATCAGTGTATACAATACAGTCAAGGTTAATAGGACAACAAATGGTGACTCAAGTCAGTACATCATAGGTGAGATGATTTCACAGAACACATCACATGGTCAGGTGGTGGGTGTACATCAGGAAGGAGACGATATCTACATTAATTACATACAAGACCCATACTTACATTGTGACCCAGTCACAGGAAACCTCACCAGATTTGCTGGTGATGATATGATTTCAGGAGACACATCAGGTGTAACATCAAGACCTGATATTACATTTTCGGACTTTCATAGTAATCAACAATTCCTAGATGGGTATTCGTTAGGAGAGGTTATGAGATACAGAGGTGATTTCACATATATTGATAATTTGACAGCAACTATTAGAAATAAGACCCAGACAGAAAGACTATCTATGATTGTTGAATATTAGACATAAATAACCTTATAAAGATAGACGAGAAGAGTCCGTGCCGATCTTATCAAATACTAACAGATCCCCTTGGTTTGATGATTTTTCACCAGACCAGAATTATTATAAAGTAATGTTTAATGCCGGGAAACCGGTTCAGGCTAGGGAACTCACAGGTCTCCAGTCTATCTTACAGAATCAGATAGAAGAGTTATCAAGTAGATTTTTCAAGAATGGTGATACTATTGTTAATGGTGGATTTGATCTAGGTATACCAACCAAGTATGTAAGAGTTTCATCAATCACACAGGGTTCTACTGCGCAAGAATTTATTGGGTCTAAACTCAAGGGTGTAGTATCTGGTGCCCAGGCTACAGTTATATTTGCAGAATCTGCTGACAATGACAGTGATGTAACATTTTATATTAACTATATTGACTCAGGTGTCAATTCTGACCAACCCACATTTGTAGAGGGTGAGACACTTGAAAGTGATACTGAAAACAACTACACTGCCACTGTGGGCATTAATGCCACATCCAAGCCTATTGACACCACACCTATGGGTGAAGGTTCACTGATTACTGTTAGATCTGGAACCTACTATGTTAATGGGTTCATGGTGAACTCAGAGAAACAAACAATATCACTGAATAAGTATGACACCAAACCTACCTTCCAGGTAGGTTATGTTGTGGATGAGGACTTTGTCACCTGTGATGAAGATCAGTCATTAAAGGACAATGCACAGGGTCATTCTAACTTTGCAGCTCCTGGTGCAGACAGACTTAGAATCACTCTCCATCTAACAAAGAAGAAAGAAGATACTGAACTTCCAAACTTCATTCCTATTGTCAATCTATTACAAGGTAATATTATTGGTAGTCCCACCCAGACAGTCAAGTGGGACTGGTTATATGATTTACTAGCCAAGAGAACCTTTGATGAATCTGGTGACTATTTGATTAGTGAGTTCCCCATCAAACCAATGGAATATTGGAATGATGAAAACACTGATGGTGTTTATGATGCAGAACCAGATGTATATGGTGAAACAAATCCATACCCTCCAGTTCCAGGTAGTGGAGACAGAAACCCACTATCCTTTGAACAGGCTGATGGTAAGTATGCCTTGCAGATTTCACCTGGTGAGGGATATGTTCAGGGTTATAATGTAGGGTATGTCACACCATTCTACATCTATGGTGATAAACCAAGACAGATTAATTTTGAAGATGATACTTTCACCCAGGTCAATCCTGGTGTATTTGTAAGAGTTACTAATTCACATGGGCTGCCTGATCTTACCAACATCATGCAGAATCATGGTAACATCAATGCATTCACATCCATAGTAGCTTATAGAAACTTTATTGATGGTCATGTTGGCACAGGTATTAAGAGAATTGACTATCCATCATCAGAAAGAAATAATCAGACAGAAAGATATCCACAGAACTCTGGTAATAAACCCTGGAAGACATTCCATACAATTTTAACAGATGCCATTACAATCCAGTCATCTGGAGACAGACCTGAGGTTGAAGTTGTAACACAGACAGGAGAGACATATCAAGCCATAGTCATTTACCCAAACAGATATACTGGTGTTGTTGAGGGAAATGAAGGATATTTGCTGACAGACCCAGATGGTCTAAACTTGGCTTGTGATGGAGGTTCCTTTGAAGGAGCTAGATTTGTGTTTAAAAGTGATGATGAAACTGTCTTTGGTACTAATAGTACCAATAGTTTTGTTATTAATGTTTTGGGTGCACCTGATGATTTTGAAATTGCTAGGGGTGATGAGATAAGATATGAGACACAGGCAGAGAGAGTATTAATATCACAGAAGATTGAAGCCATCAAGAGTGGTATTATCAAACCCAAGTATTACCAGTCCAGTACCCTTGTCAATACACAGAATGGATTCTTTGGATTCAACTCTGTATATGATATGGGACTATTGCAATCAGAGTTCTTTACAGAACTTGCAGTATTTGATAGAACATCATATCGTGGCACACAGTTCCCACAAGAGTGGTTGATAGGGGAAAGAATTGTTGGTGAGAAAAGTGGTGCTAGTGCAAAGTTAGAACAGGCCAGAGAAGGTTTCCTAGTTGTATCTAACATTCAAGGTACCTTTGTCAATGGCGAGAATATTGTGCAGACACAGGGTCAAGCAGATGACCCAGATGGCGAAAATATTACATCATATACAGGAGATATTGATGACGATGGCAATCCACTTTTAAACCCTTCTTTAAAAATTGGACAAATTGCAAGAGAAGGTGAGATCATTGATTTGCACTTCAATTCCTACAGGGGTGAGTCGGGACCACTAGGAGACGGTGGTGGTGGAGATAAATTCATAGCTGACAATGCTATTAATGACTGGTTTAATAGTCAGAATGGTAGTGATGGTGGTGCAGGTATTAACCCAGGAACAAAGAGAATATTTACGGATATTGTTGAACTGACACACCCAACGGTAAAATCTGCACTACGAGACGGTACAATTGACTTACCATCAGAGATCGGACAAAGCACACAGGAAGCTGCTAACTTGTGGTTCTATGAAGCTATTAAGAGCATAAAATTTAATGAACAACAGCAAAATAAGGTAACTATTTCTATGAAGGCGCCTGATAATCCTTCAAAGAATGACCTTTGGATTACTGAGGATGATTACACTTTGTATGCCTTTGATGGTAACTTCTGGATTGCTGTTACTGAACAGGATCCGTACTTTACCCCAGAGGCTGATTTTACATTCAGTAATGTTAGAACAGCCGCCACATCAGCTGCATTTGATGTAATCGACGAGAGAGTTGCGCCACCAGTAAATAATTTAAGTTTGTCATCATACAATACTTTGATTGTATATGGTGTTGGGTCCGTACTAGAACTACCCAAAGATGATGGTGAAAATTGGTATCATGATCAAAATAAAAACAAAATTGTACTTACAGACAAGGGTAGAAATGCAATCTATAAGAACGCATTCTTTAACCCAGAACAGTCAGTAACATCACCAAGAATTAATTATGAACTATTCTTGGTTAAAAATGATGGTGGTCAGTATGAAGCTAAGAAGGGTATAAGAGGTTATGCAGTTACAGTACCTTCTAAGATCACCAATACGATCAAGAAGACCAAGTCATTCTATTCGGAGTTAGTAGACGATAACAACTATTCTGCAGATGCTGCACTGGATACTACTTCTGGTTCTGATGTATCCGATATATCTGGTGGTTCTACATTCAGTGGACTGGCTAGGTACAACTTTGTATCTGCTGATAACTTTGTAACTGATTCATCTGAGGAATTGGTGGCTGGTGATGTCGTTGTATTCACTGACGACAACTTCAGAACACAATATAAACTAGTTTCCTTCGTCACCAAGCCATTTGGTTATGGTGAAAACAGAACTAGATGCACTGTATACTTCACCACAACACTTGAAGGTGATATCACAGGCAAACCTATTAGTAGAGTGAGACTTAAGAGTTATGGTAGTAAGTCAGAGAGTCTTATCTATCAACTACCCAAGTCCGTAGTACAGACAATTGAAACTAATCCTAACGATACAAATATTGAATACAAGGCATACAGACAGTTCATTACAACTATTGATGAACTTGAAAATACCATTGAACTTGTAGCAGATACAAATCAGGTATTCCTATCTAATCCACTTAAGATTGCTGTTACGATTACTGAATTGGCTGAAGATAATAATTCTTCAACTGCTGATGATAGAGAAAAGTATGAAGGTAGAATCCTTGCATTGGACAAGATTGTTCCTATTGAATTGGATGATGCAGGTAAGAAGATTCGTATCAAACTAGACCAGAGAATTGATAAGAAATGTAATCTGAAGGTTATTGCACCTGTTGAGATATTGAATGCAAAATCCAGAAGGAAATTCTTGAAGAGGGATGGTGTTGTTGAGATTCCCACTAAGATTACTAGGACATTATCCAATGGTAAGGAGGTTACATTCTTCCCTTCAAATGAAACAATAATTCAGATCAAGGATGAGAACAATAAGGGATATACTGATATCTACAAACTAATATCTGTTAAAACCAAGGATGCAGAAGGTGATTACACTGTAGATATTACAGACAACTATCTACTTGATGATGGACAGAGAGATACCTACTATGGTGTGGGTATGATTGTAAGAGAGAGCTTTGCTCCCACACCAGATAATGATATTGAGATTAGATTTGAATACTTCGAGCACGACACATCAGTTGATGGTGATTTCTTCAGTGTAGATTCCTATACTCATAGTGCTGGTGTTCCTTATGGTGAGATTCCAGTATTCAAACCATCTAACTTACCATCGGAGAATAATATGGTGAGTGATATGAAGAATATCTCAATTAAGTTGAGAGATTGTGTTGACTTTAGACCAGCTGTCAATGTAGATGGAGAAGACCCATCACTACACCCACATGTTGATACCAGACAAGAAGGTACTGAGAAGTCATTGAACTATAAGGGTAAGAGATTTGGTATGGGTAACGCTACAGTACCCAAGATCCCTGTACCTAGAACACAGTTCAAGTGTGATATCTCATACTACCTGCCCAAGATTGATTCCTTGTTCCTAGACAAGACAGGTAAGATGATTCTGAAGAGTGGCCAACCTGCTGAGTCACCAACAGCACCAGAAGATATTTCAACAGGTATCAGGTTATATGACCTTCATATGCCTGCATATACATTTGATGTGAAGGACATTGTTACAAGAAAGTATAACTATCGTCGTTACACAATGAAGGACATTTACGATATTGATCGTAGAGTTGAAAGAGTAGAGAAGTTAGTTGTTCTATCACTACTTGAACAGAGTGCTATGAATACCAGTGTGCGGGATGCCGTCACTGGACTGGATAGGTTCAAGAATGGTGTTGTCGTTGACCCCTTCAAGGATCACTCCAAAGGGGATGTAGGTAACGAACAATACAGATGTAGTATCGACCCCAAACTAGACCACCTGAGAGTTCCCTACTTCATTGATCAGGTTCTTCTGGAAGAGAGGAATGTAACTGATGATCAGAGAGGTGTATTTGGTAACTATAAGTCCAACAATAATATTATTACTTGTGGATTCAAACCTGTTGATTTCATTAGACAACCAGCAGCCACCAGAGCAGTCAAGATACAGGATATCTCTGTAAGTTCTTATGAAGGTAAGATTACAATGAGTCCATCATTTGATACCTTCTATGACAATAAGACAAAGTCGGACTTGGTCATTGAAACTAATGCTGTCTATTCAGCATTGACAAACCTGACACAGGAACAGGTTGAAGCCAACTTAGGTACTGTCTGGGGTCAGTGGGAAACAAATGGCAGATTGCCAAACAAGAAGGTCAATACCAATGGTAGAGAAAGAAGTAACTTCACTATTGATGCCAAGACCATCAAGGATGGAGTCAGTTTGAATACCTTAACCATCAATACCAGCCAGAGTTCATTACAGGAACATAAGGTACAGATGGGTACAGGATTTGATATTGCTACTGGTTCTGTGGTCTCCACTGCCTTCGGCGATAGATTGATTGATATTCAGATCACCAATAGAATGAGATCCATCCCTGTCTATATCAAGGCAGAAGGTCTCAAACCTAATACCAAACACTATGCCTTCTTTGATGACATTCCTGTCAATGCTTGGTTCTGCGTAGATAAAATTAATACCGACTTCGTTGATAACATCAATAGGTATGACGGCACACCCAATAGTGATCCGTTAGGTTTCAATCAACCATTGATATCAGATGGTGCTGGTTCACTACAGGGGGTTTTCATTATTCCAAATGGTAGAAGACCTGTTACAGGTAGTATCTTCAATGGAAGTATGGATGACATTGAATATGATACTACAGGTACAACCAGACATTTTGCCACTGGTCAAACTACATTTAAGTTGTCTTCTAACTCTAGGATAGATGCCAATATAACAGATATTCAAGCCTACGCTTCATCTGAATTTGTATCAAGGGCAGTAATTCATGACAAGTCAGATAGTATTGTATCAACAAGGCTTGCTCAGTATACAACTAACAGAACACTCAGTGAGGATGTAAGGTTCAACTTTGATGGTGAATCATCTAGTGACTATGATCCAAGTGGAGTACCTTCACCTATTCCTAGTACATTTGATCCTATTGCCCAGACATTTATTATTGATAGAAATAATCCAGATGGTGTATTTGTAACTGATCTTGATGTCTTCTTTAAGAAGAAGGATCAGTTCAGAGGAGCTGAAGTATACCTAGTCACTACAGAAGGTAATGTTCCTACATCCAAGGTGGTTCCCCATTCTAGGGTATATAAAGATTCAGATACAACACTTAGAGTCAGTTGTGAACTTATTAATAACCTCAATGCCACAACCATTGAGGAGGGAGTCAGAGTCAGAGGTGGTACATCAGGTGCAACTGGTATTGTCAAGAGCAACATCAAGTTTGAGTCCAAGAGTTCTAATAACACACGGAATGTCACCAATACCGTTTACAATCTGATACTTAATAACTATGATGGCATCTTCCTTCCAGGTGAGGAACTGATTCCAGAAACCAACCCAGTCAATAAGAATACATTTATGATTGTAGAGGATGAATTAGAGATTACCAGAGTCGATCTTAATACCCTTGGTTCCAAGTACACACAAGGTGATTATGTAATTGAATTTGACGAACCCCATCTACCTGGTGGCGAGATTGCTACTGCGACACTATCTGTCGCCGAGAATCTTGATGGTGTAATCTATGATGTCAAGTTAACCAGTTCTGGTAGTGGATATATCAAACAACCAGGTGTACAGATTGCACTGAAGGAAGGATCCACAGGCAAAGGAGATAAGTGTACATTGACTGCTAGAATGAGAGGTGGTAGGAAGTCAGTCAATATGGGTGTTGCTACTTCTGACGATGCCAAGTCAGCAACTAAGTTCGTGTTCGATGCTCCTGTTTATCTACTAGGTAATAAGACATATGCCTTCATAGTCAAGTCACCTGCCTCTACTCAGTATGAACTATGGACTGCCAAGATTGGTGATGTCAAGATTGGTACCAGTCATAAGGTTATCACCCAACCCAATACAGGTGTGATGTTCGTATCACAGAACCAAGGTGTCTGGACTGAGAACCAAGATACGGATATTACCTTCCATCTTAACAGGGCATCATTCGATACCAATGTAGTATCTGAAGTCATCTTTGATAATCCACCACTTGATTTACAGAAACTTAAGTCCAATCCAATTGAGATTAAGATTCCACTGATTAATGATCCAGAATCAATGTACTTCGGTGATAACTCTGACATCATCAGGATTCATCAATATAATCACGGATTTATGTCTGGTGATTATGTAATGGTAGATGGTGTCACATCAGATAATATCCTTACATCTGACCAGGCAGACAGATTAAATGGATTACACGAAGTCGTTGCAGTCAATTTGAATACCTTTACTATTAAGGTCGACAACTTCACCGTCGATAGATCTGGTAGATACGGTGGTATGTCTGTGATGTGTTCCTGTAACAGAGTATTCGAGGCAGTGAATATGTATTCTGGTTTGATGAGTTTCGAGTCAACAAATATTACAGTTGGAAACCGTGCTGCTTTCTATGGTGGACTTCCAACTATTGATAAGAATACGGATCCTTTGGTCAGTGACTTTGTTGGTTATAATGAATCAGAAGCGTATAAACTTGATACTACAACTTCCAAATCAACCTTGATTCCATTGATGGATACCCATTATTATTCGAAGTCCCGTGTCGTCGCCAACAACATTATTGAGGCACAATACTCTGATGATGATCACCTCAGAAAAGGTAAGTCAATGGAGACCAGAGTTTATATGACTACAAAGAGTGACAAGGTCTCTCCTGTAGTTGATGTTGACAGAACCAATATGAATCTGGTGAAGAATATGGTTGATAAACAACACAAGTATTTCTCTACTACAGAAAAACCAAGTGGAATCATCTACTGGGATAGTAATGAAAGTAATACTGAGTTTGAAGATGTCTTCAGATTTACTGACAAAAATGGAGTGAAGAGAACCATCAAAGTTGATGAAGTAGATGGGTCAATGAGAAGAATTAGAGTATCAGGAAAAGATCTTGTTCAGATGAGGTCTGCAAGTAGATTTGATAGCTTACCAAGAGATGCAAATAATGTTGAATTCTATGTAACACAATCACCTTCATACAAACCAGAGACAACCAACGAGGGCAGTAACTATGCCAAATATGTATCTCGTATGTTTTCATTTGATAGTCAGTGTGATGGTATTGAGATGAGACTTACTGGTGTATTGTATGATATCAGTGATATTAAGGTATATTATAAGTTGAAGACAGTAGGATTTGATGGTGACTTCTCTAGTCTCAACTGGACACCATTCAATATAAATCAATCTAAACCAGATGAGACAGAGTATGATTATGGTGAGAGTATTGGTTACAACAAGAATGATACAACATCTGCATTTGAGTCAGGTTCACAACTATTAAGGAAGACACCAGGTTTAGCTGATAATGTTGAACTGATCAAGACCAGAGATGTTTCTAATGTTGATCCAAGATTCATTATGCCTGAGGACTGGCAGGAACTAGTGTTCTCTGCACAGGATTTGCAGAAGTTTGATGCCTGTGCTGTGAAGATTGTAATGACTGCTGACAATCCAGCCAGGTCTCCTATCATTGATGATTATTCACTCATAGTAAGTGAGTGATAAATACCAAGTGTGAAGAGGATTTATGAAAGAAAGAGTTGAAGGACATCAGAACATTCTAAAAGATTCTGATACTGGAGTCATTGTTAACAAATCCACCACAGAAAGAGAGAGGTATAGAACAGCAAAGAAACATGCCTTGGAAAGCATTAAGAATAGAGAAGAACTTGATACCTTGAAAAAGGAACTTGATGATGTCAAACACATCCTTAGACAAATCATAAAGTAATGGCTGCCCAGTACAGTGTTAACATCCGAATATCGTCTGGGGTGGACTTCCGTCATGAGTTTCATTTAACGAACGCAGACAGGACACCCATGGATATCACTGGGTGTAGGTTCACAGCCAACATTGCGAAACATGCAAGGTCTATCAATGCTGTGACATCGACATCTATTCGTCCCACCCCAAACTACATTCCATTCAGAACAAGAGTGGATGATGGACAGGGTGGCATGTTCTCAATTAACTTGGGAGAACATGGAACTTCCTTGTTAAAGGAAGGTAAATATGTATATGATGTTGTGATGCACGACACGAGAGGTGTCAGCACAAATGTAGTCACTGGACTCGCTTTTGTAGATGTTGCTATGGGTGTTGTCGATGCCGACCTGGGCTTTGATGGCGGTAATTCTGATGATCCTTCACAGGGTATTGAACTTGATGGTGGTGGAGCTTTTGAACACTGCCATAAACCTTGATTATATAAATAGATTTAAACTAAAGGGAGCACATTGTGGCAACTAAAATTACCAAGATTCAGGTAAGGAGAGACACTTCATCCAATTGGATTACCGCAAACCCCACCTTGTCTGTGGGTGAGATTGGTTTTGAACAGGATACATATAAGTTCAAGATTGGTGGTGATGCTGGTAAGATAGATCCAGCTCAAGCAGCTGATTGGAATAACCTACATTATTTTTCTGGAAGTGGTACTGTTGCAGATAACCTAGCACAAGTTCTACAACAGGGCAATAACGCTGTAGGTCGCGATATGCATATTGCTGGTATCAATATGATACCAGTAAAAGATGGCGACGAAAAGGTCACTGCTGGTGGTCTTTCTGGTGTCCTCCTACCTCACAATAAAGTGAGAATGCTGGATAGCGGGGTAGAAAGCGAGCTCGTAACAACCAAACCATCATTGGGAGACACCTATAATAGATTCCCCCACATTTTCCTTGAAGGTAGAGATGGAGAAGGTGAGGACTTTCTAGTATTCGGTAAAGAAGCTACAATTACCGATGACACTGGAAGTGGATCACTAAGCTATAAGAAAGCCCCTACAACCTATGCTGTTGTTACAATCACATCAGTTTCCCCAACTACTGGTGAAATCTTATCTGTTGGATTCCAATCTACTGTTGCAACAGGTTTGTTAAGAGGTGAGGGTTACTATGAGTTTGATGGTATTCCTGCCAAATATACTGCCACCTTTGATCCAACTAATCCCACATCTACTAATCCAGGAAGTGGTTTTGGTGCCACATTCAATGTTAAATCAGTTGCTGCTCCTACTGATTCTATTAATGAAATAGAAGTTGCTAATGGTGGTGTTGGATATCAAGAGAACGAGGCTCTAATTGTTGCCCTTCCAGGTCATGTCATTGTTAATTATGAAGGATTTCAAGAAAGAATTGTTTCCCCACTAGTCACACAAAGAGATTTAGAACAAATTACAACTGATTCCATCCCTACCACGAGAGAGAATCTAATTCAGTTTAATGTTGTTTCTCCAACTAATGAACAAATTGATGGTGATGTAATTACAAGAGGTCTACCAGAACATAATAATGACCTAACCACACAAGGTAAAATTAATGGTTGGTTCTGGCAATCACTAGTTTATCATGAGTATGTCAAGCCAACAGTAAGGGATTGTGTTAATAATGGTCCCGAGCCTGGTGGTGTCATTAAACCTGAAGATCTAGGTGATAACGACTTCCTTAAATATGATATCAATCCACTATCTGTAATTAATGTTCAGGGTATGGATGTACCTGAAACTGA
>WLWG01002940.1_pt1 | contig 12228 bp, 8 predicted proteins | sample 6712871 | NCBI WGS metagenome assembly WLWG01 (sample SAMN12718693, study PRJNA515312) | sponge metagenome | isolation source: marine sponge | host: Mycale hentscheli | place: New Zealand: South Island, Marlborough, Capsize Point | collected 2003-05-01 | reverse complement strand
CCTCGGTGTTTGAACAAGCTACGGCAGAAGAAGTGACGTTTAGGAATCCCCTGCAAGACAAAGAATTTGTTCAGACCGTCTACCTGGCGCGGATGCCGACAGGGTCTTTGTAGTCTGTCTTAGCGCCCGGCCCAGCGATAGCGACGAAGTGCCCCAGTTCTAGTCTATCGACTTAGCTATTCGGAAACCGTAGAGGTCGTGCCTCATGTCGGCTCGGCCTCGGCCCCTATAGGTCGTACGAGCGAGCCACGCTTCGTTGTCCCATGACCCTCCACGCATTACGCGGTCTGCACAAAGCACATTGTCCTGTCGCGCTATGGCGATTGCGGGCGCGCCGGCATAGTCGGCATACCAACAATCTGCCGTCCATTCCCAGATATTCCCGGCCATGTCGTACAAGCCAAAGGCATTGGGAGCGAAAGAAGCCACGGGTGCCGGGCCAACTCTCTCCCAGGGGCTTCCGCAATTGACGCAATTTGCTAACCCGCTCCCGACCTGAGCACCCCAGGGGTACGCATCCCCACCGTTCGCTTGTGCCGCATATTCCCATTCCGCTTCCGTGGGAAGGCGATACTCGTCTCCAGTTTCAAGTGAAAGCCAGGTCAAATAATTTTGGGTGTCAAACCAACTGAGTCCGGTTGCCGGCATTTCAGGAGGCAGCGCTGCGGCGTTCGCCGCACAAATGCCGTCCACAACACACTTTTGATATTCCTCGACCGTGACCTCGAAAGCAGACAACTGAAACGACGGTACCAAAACAGTTCTGACAGGCTGCTCCGTCAGATTACCCAAACCTGTCCGGTCGCCCATTTCGAAAGTGCCACGAGGCACTGTTATCATGCGCGCCTGTACGTCCGCAGCGAACCGACGACGGGTCTGTGAAGCTGATCTCCAGTCCCGACGTAGTTGTTCCGCCTGGACTGTCACGCGCTCAGAATTTACTCCCTGGTCATCTGCAGTCGCATCGAAGAACCGCTCAGCCACCATGGCCTCCGCCTGCGCGTAGTCCCTAAGTTTATCTAACAGAACGGTTTCAGCCTGAACCAGGACAGCGCGGGCCGATTGAGGCTGTCCTTGGTCAATGTGATCGTGGGCAAGGCCTAGAAGGTTTATCGCATTCAGTGTTTCGGGATTATTGAATATATCTAGATTGGCAACATCGCGCAGGGCAGACAAACGACGATAAGCCAAATCAGCAGATGCGTACTCTCGCTCTGCATCCGCAAGCTGAGTTTCCGTCTCAGCAAGATCAATCGATTGCGCTTTTGACCGCACCTCAATTCGACCCTCAATAACAGCGCGGCGTAATCTGTTCTGGACGTCCTTTAGCTCAGTCGCGAGGGCCAACACCTTGTCCTGCAAAGCCACTGCCTCATTGTTTAGGGGCGGCGCAGTATCAAAACCCGGAATAGATTTAATTGTGGAAAAAATAAAACCTGACAACGGATTATCGCCGCCAGTTACGACGGACGTGCCGACCAAAAGAAGCGCGCCCATGGCCACCGCCCCAACCGTGCTCACGATTGCCTGGCGAGCGATCCGTCTCTGTGATGCCTTGGCGAATGCTGTGGAGAATTCTTTTACTGATGCGAAACCTCACGTGGGTCAGACGACAATGCTCTGGAGAGCGCGTCCGCCATTGGCTTCGCCAAGCCCATTTGGCGCAACGCTACTGGAGACGGGTCGGGATAAGGGGCCGCAGCAAGCAACAAATAGTGAGTTATCGCGGCGACCGAGAACTGATCCGCCCGTTCGTCGATGGGAGTCCGTCCCTGCGACCCTGTTTCTGACTGACGTGCCTGCTCTGGAGCGCGATAGCGACGCTGCTCTCTGGCGGTTGGGCTCGTTATCTGCAGTGCGGGGCCCAGAATCGAGTCCAATCCAAAATCAGTCAGTTTAACGAAACCATCATCAGAAATGATGACATTGTCGGGCTTCAAATTGAGATGCAGGGTTTTGCTTCGGGCATAATCAAGTGCAGTACAGAGACCTTGAACAATATCAATAATATGGCCAACCGTTAGACCACTGCGACGCCCATGGCCCGTCAACGTTGGCGCATCCTGAAGAAGAACTCTGAGATTTTGTTGCGGCAACAGCTCCATGGCAACGACGACATGCCCTTCGATTTTGGAGACACCGTAGACACTCACCACACCAGAATGTGCGAGTTCGCTAACGGCCTGTACTGCCGTTTCAAGACGCTCATATGTTCCTGGAACCAGTAGTAATTCCGGGCGAATGATTTTAAGCGCGACTTCTTTACCCCAGGTCAAATCAAGCGCAGCGAAAACAGCCCCGCTTTCGCCGTACCCGATACGGCGGCGTATAACATAACGATCACCAAGGGCAGAGCCCATGGCCAACATGATTCTGGAACCGTTCGGCAGGTTGCTTTCAGAGTCATCCGCTGGAAGCGTAACGACTACATGCGCGCTTTCTAGTTCAACCAGCGCACGCTCAGACGACTGCCGCTGCTCGGCAGTCGAGGCAAACACTATTCTTTGACGAAGCTTTCGCCGCCGATCGTTTACCAGCGCTTCTATTTCGTCGCTGCTGGCATCGTCCGGCAGACCAAGCACGGCAAACGCCCTTTGGCGATCCATGTCGATCATCGTCCGAGTTCCTTCCCCGGATCAGAGCCGGTCAATTCTTGACCGGTTGCGTCCTGCCCCTTTTTAGCACGGGCGGGCCTTGATCAACAAATAGTTGTAAAAGATCCTTACAATCTGTCGAAAACTGACGGTTCTCTGTTACTTACCGACTTGCTCGAATAGCTCGATCCAAGCACCGCTGGGCGCTTTGATAACCACAGATTTCGTCATTCCGTAGGGCGGTACGTTGACCGATTTTTCCGAACGCTCAATCGCAACGCCATTTTTGACAATACGAGCTACGTATTCATCAAGGTTAGGAACGTGCACACGGTACATGAGCACACCGAGGTTAGGTGGATGAGCGCGATCCGAGAAATCAGCACCGGACACGCCATCGAACTTGAATATCTCGATGCTGCCCCCATCTGCAGTGGCATCAAAAATAAAACTGGCCGCCAATTCTTTGACGGCGCCGGACAGCAACAAACTGTTGGGCAGACCCATGTTATTTGCACCGTCCTCAGGCCATTCTGGCGCAGCCTCCCAGCGCACATGCCAGCCGAGCTTATTTCGAAAAAACGTCAAACTTTCTTCGTAATCGTCGACCATTTGCGTGGCGTTGACGACATGACTAAAGCGCGTAAAGGGAGGCACATCGGCATACGGATCATCTACCCGATGGAGCAAGTTAATAACCACCCCATCGTGTCCACGCAGCATTGCGCCGCCATACTCTTTGCCGAAGATTGTGTAGTACGTAGGGTCAGCGAAACCGACGAAGCCGTTATCGCGCATTGATTCAAAAGTACCGTCCAAATCTTTCACAAGCGTATTAAAGTTAAATATTGCACCGGTATCGAATGGACGCGCGCTCGATCGAATGCGTACTTGGTCAACACCGAGAAATTTCACAAGCCGTAAGTAGCCCTTCTCCGTTCCTGGCACGCGCAATACGGCCTGCTCAATAGGAGTTCCTTTTGGCAAGCCCCAGTGAACGGCCTGATCGACCGGCGCCAAGCCGCGATAAGCTACTTCCCAATCCGCAATCGCTTGATAGGTCTGGACAGCCCGATCCAGGTACTTGACGCTAACCACCATTTCCTGGAGACCACGCCGATCCGATATATCGATTGTGTCCGAGTGCGCCTGCCACGCCGCAAAGGGAAGCAGCCCGAGACAGAGACCCATCACTCGCAACATCAGATAATTCCCTTCTTGGAAAGGCCAGCAATGACGGCTTTTTGAGTATCTATGAAATGTTTGCGTTGGGGTGCGCGCAACGACCCATCTTTTTTGAGTAGGCTGTTCACAGGTTGAAACGTATGGCTGGCATAGCTAGCGGCATAGGCCTCAAACCTTTGCCTGATCAGCGTGTTATTGAGGCCCGTCTTGCGCCGCTCACGGCGAAGCGCACTAAGATCGATTTCCGCGCTGGCGCCGCTGCTATCCCCGGGGCCAGAAAGACGCAGGAGCTTGCCGCGGAAATCGATAATTCTGGAGCCCCCGTTCGATGAGTCAGGCGGCATCTCCGTGTCCCGTATGCCCCCGGTGTTCGCCGAAACAACATAAGCGATATTCTCAACCGCCCGACAAATCTTGGCGGCATCCTTACGCGTTTGTAGTGGGCTCGCGAATTCGCTGGACGAATGGGTAAAAACCTCCGCGCCGCGCATGGCGAAGCACCGGGCCACTTCTGGGTAAAGAATTTCCTCGGATGCAATTGGTGCGAGCCTACCGATTACCGTATCGACGACAGGAAAGACGGCATCCAGGCCATAGATATCGAGGTACTTGTCCCAGACGTCATGAGGCGATGGAGAAAACATTGAATTTAGGCGACGGTATCTCAGTATGACGTCGCCAGAGGGTGCAACAATGAACGACGTTTGAAAGTAATAGTCTGGGAAATGCGGATCTTTCTCGTAGGCATTGCCGGCAAGGAAGATGTCGTTGCTCTGGGCAATTTCACCAAATCGGTCGTACTCTGGACCATCCATATCAAGGGCAGCCTTGTCAGCCCACTGTGGTACCGGCTCACCCTCTGGAAATGAGGTTAGGAGATATTCTGGAAGAACGATGAGTTTTAGAGCTGGACCCATCCACGTTTTGACGCCCCTCACCTTCTCTGCGAGGTAATCCAATGTGGCACCCATACGTGCACGTGCGCTCTCCCGGTCAGGGTACCGCGCCAGGCTATAGGTCGCCAACTGCATAGCTGTGGCGGTATAGATTGGATCTTTCCTTGATCGTCCACCCCTAGCCCGCGCAGGAATTTTTGCCGCCAAAGATTCTATGGGCGTCGTTTTCTTTGCCGCCGTCTTCGGTGTCGAGTTCGTCATACCCCTCTCCCCGCGGCTAGCGCACGCTTAGAACATCAATCGCAGCCCGGCCCATAGGAACACCGGAGGACCCAAGGTGACAAGCCCAGCGGCGTTACGGCCAGCCTCGACACGCGTGTCAAAGAGGTTCTCGGCTGCAATATAGAGCTCGATAGACTCCGTCACATCATATCCGGCGTATAGGTCGACGGTGGCCGCTCCGTTTAGAATCCGGCTATTGAGATCATCTTCAAACTGATCGCTGGATAGAAGCACATCAGCCGTTAATCGCAGTCGTTCCGTCGGGGTGAACGACAGACCAATGGTGGCCTGATGCTTCGCAACCTGCGCAAGACGATTGCCCTCTAACTCAGGCGCAACACGGCTCCTGGCAATTTCTGGATTTGTATAAAGATAGCCGCCGCGCACCAGAAAACGATCACTCACTTGAAATGAAGCGTCAATCTCAACACCCCAGGTTTCGACGCGATCAACGTTACGTCGTTGTCGAAGACTTCCACCACCCGGAATGAACACACCGAAATCTGCGTTGAAACCGGGCGTGTTCGTGATCGTGGTGTTTAGTACCGGATCGAGTAAATCGTTGCGGAATACTGTTGCTTGGGCGCTGGCGCCATCGCGAGACCAAAGAACCGCCACCTCAGCACCGACTATTCGCTCATTGATTAGAGCTTCATTGGCCTCGGTTATGTCGTTGCCGACCCGGAACGGTCGATACAGTTCATTGAGCGTTGGCACTCGGAATCCTGAGTAAACTGTAGACCGTATGTCCACCGTTTCAGATATCTGTGTGCGAAGACCTGCTCGACCGTTGACGGATATGCCGTCTCGGCCAGCAAAATTCCGATCAACAAGCACGCTGTCGTCGGCCAGATCGATCTCACGACGGATGCCGTTTGTCTGACTCCAGTAATCCGCTCGCGCGCCAACGGTGATTAGCGTGCGACCTGTGACCTGCCGATGCCCCTCAATAAAAGACCCTGCGACGAGTTGTTCGCCACCAGCGGTGCGTTGACGAGTGAATCCAGCGCCGAGGTTTCGAAAAGTTTCGTTCGTTTCACCGTCAGAAAATCGAATATCGGCACCGCCTTCAATGGTCCAATCGTTGACGTCTAACCAGCGCAACAGAACGTTTGCACCGACCCCGGTTACGGGAACGTCGAATTGGTTTAATACGGGCCGTACAGATGACCTCGTGTCGTCGAAAGCGGCAAAAACACTCTCAAAGTCTTTTCTACGCGCATAGAAATGCGTTTCCCATGCAGGACCCGTGCCATTCCCCGCGTTAAACGCACTAAGAGAAAAACCATACGTATCTGTTTGCGCACCAGCCTCCGAGGACCCATTAACAAACGTATCGGAGGCAACATCGGCGGAGATTGACCACACGGTTCCAGAGTCCACCTCGGTGCGCCAGCTGAGACGTAAGCCTTCGTTGTGGCGTGCTGCAGGACGATCTGCTGCCCCTCGTTGATCTGGTCCAACAAGAAAGTAGCCATCAGAGTCTGAAAAATGAGCTGTACCAGAGATACTGCCGCGCGCCGTGTCCGCTTTTAACATCGCACTTCCGGCAACGCTATTCTTCGAGCCATAACGCAATTCTGCTCTGAGGTTGTCGGCCGACAGTAAGCGGCTGTCCAAGCGCACCACACCGGCCAGAGCAGAATTTCCCCACGTACCGGCGCCACCACCACGGACAACCGTCGCACTTTGGATCGTCGCCGGAGGCAAATGAACCCACTCAACCCACCCGCCAAACGGGTCATTAAGTGGAACACCATCAAGAAGCACAAGTGTGCGGCCCGCTCCATTTGGACCGAGACCACGCAAACTAATACCTTGTGTCGTTGGATGCGCAGCGCGTGATGCCTGGCGTCGGAACAAACCAAAACCGGGAACGCTGCGCAGCGCAGCATCAAGACCGAGAGATGGGCCATTAAGGTCAGTAGCGGTCAATTCTTGCGCGCTATACACACCAGAGGACAGTGAGTCCGGCAAGCGCGTTGCGGTTACGAGTATCTCGTCAACGGATTGGGATCGACTTTCGGTCGCCGCCAAACTGAGGCAAATTATGGGTAGGAATAAAAAATTACGTGTCATAGTGGCCGTAGGTAGACAATCTTGCAGTCTATGACAATGGTCGATACCGCAGAAAAGCTGCCCCCTGACACGCTAGCCTAAAATCGCAATTGTCCTGGAAGTCGTCTGTTACACAGGCGATAATGTCGTTTACGAATAGATTTTACTCTGCCTGGAGGCGGTTAAGAATGTTACGCCATAGTGCGAGTTATAGGGCGGAACGGAGCTTGTTCGGATCTATAGCGATAGCTTGGATTCTTGCTCTGGCCACACCCATAGGCCTAGCCACTGCCGCTGATCTAACCGTCACCGTCGTGGATAAGGACGGAAACCCTGTATCTGACGCGGTCGTTTTTCTAATCGGTGGCCCGCCAACTGAGCCGGGTCCAACAGTAAAGATGGTGCAGCGCAATCAATCGTTCAATCCGGATGTGCTCGCCGTGTCGGTGGGAACAAGCATTGAGTTTCCGAATGAGGACCCGTTTCGTCATCATGTTTACTCCTTCTCACCAGCGAAACGTTTTGAGTTAAAGCTATATGGTGGCGATGAAGTGCAAGAAGTAACCTTTGAGCAAGCTGGCGAAATTGCCCTCGGCTGTAACATCCATGACGACATGCTCGGCTATATATACGTGGTTGATACAAATCTTTTTAGCACGACAGATGAAAATGGTGCGGCTGCCATTGCAGGCCTAGAGGATGGATCCAGTTACGAGGCTCAGGTATGGCACCCGCGGTTGCGGGGGCCGACGCGACGAACAGCTCAGAGCGTGACAAACACACAGAACGCGACAATTGAGATCGGTCTGAAACGGGACCGCAGAAAACAATCAGGGTCCGACTTCGAAGAAGGCGTTTACTAAGGTGTTTAGTAGTTTTCAAACCAAGCTCACCGTTTTCTTCACGGCATTGTTCCTGCTGCTGCAAGGCGCAGCATTCTTTACTGTCCGCGAAGCCATTGTGCAGAATATCTTTGACCAAAGCCGTGACCAACTGGTCGCCGCCAATAGAATTTTTGCCAGCCGCATCCAAGCGACGGTCAACGCTCTTGCTGAGGGCGCACAAATTCTTGCGTCTGATTTTGGCTTTCGCACAGCCGTCGCAACGAACGATAAACCGACAATTCTTTCCGCCCTCGACAATCTCGGTGCCAGAATTTCGGCGGACCGCGTAATTTTAGTCAATCTTGATTACGAGACGACAGCGGACACAGGCAATCCAGACGGTGCTGTCACTGATTTCCCGTTCTACGATCTGATCGATAGGGCCGAGGAAGAAGACCGAGCCGAATCTTTTACCGTTCTAGACGGCGTTATATATGAATTCGTCGTCGTCCCTGTGTTAGCGCCGGTGCCCATCGCTTGGATCGCGATCGGCGTTGAAATCGACAGAGAATTCGCAGATGAATTCCGCAACGAGTCGACGCTCCCTATTGATGTCACTTTCGCAACGGGTCGCTACGAAGACGGATGGACTGTGGCTGTGTCGACTTTACCGACACAAGCACAGAGTGATTTACCAGGCGCTTTGGCTACAAAGGGAACAATGTTGGGCGGAGACCCAGAAACCCTGGTACTCGATGGTGGCGACTACGTGACATTGGTAGAACCGCTTCAAACGCCAGAAGAGAGTGTCAGTGTCAACGCGGTTCTACAGTATTCCCTCGATTTGGCGTTGGTGCCGTATCAGCCCTTGTTTGTCGTTTTAGCAGCTCTGGCAGCCACAGCTCTGGCCGTTTCACTGCTTGGATCTGTCGCGATTGCTCGGGGTGTTGCCAAACCTATCCAGGTTCTCGATTTAGCAGCGCGGCGCATTCAAACGGGCACATACACTGACAAGGTTGAGGTCAACCAAGGCGACGAAATCGGGCGTCTGGGTGAGACCTTTAATCAGATGATGGACGGGATCGCTGAGCGCGAAGCGCGGATTGAGCACCAGTCCCTGCACGATGCCGCTACCGCGCTCCCTAATAGAACGCTGTTTGAGCGAAGCCTTGGGGAGTTCATCACAAAAGATGCGAGCGATCCCCTTACTGTTCTATTGATCGAAATTGGGCGGGTATCTGAAATCAACTACACACTGGGTCATGAAACAGGCGAAGATTTGATTCGCGTTATTGGTGAGCGGCTCGCATCCATGGTCAAACAGGGTGACATGGTGGCCCGCCATTCAAGCACCATGTTTAGTATTTTGATGCCCGGCGCCGCAGCTGATGACGTTAAGCCCATTGTCGGCCGTATTCTAAAGTCATTTGAGGACCCAGTGCCGATCGCTGGTATCCAACTAGACGTAACGGCGGCTATTGGCGAAGCCTGCCACCCGGATCACGGCAGTGACGCCAAAACGCTTCTGCAACGCGCTGATACAGCTATCTACGAAGCGAAGGCCTCATCGCGCCTGTTTGCTACTTACGACCCTGAGGCCGACCCCCATACGCCTGAGCGCCTAACTATGATGGGCGAATTGAGAAAAGGTCTGGATCGGGGTGAGTTCCAATTCTATTACCAGCCCAAGGTCGACATTGCGGCCCAAAAAATAACGCACGTTGAAGCACTCGTCAGATGGATTCATCCTGAACGCGGATTTATGCCGCCCGACGATTTCATCCCTCTCGCCGAGCAAACGGGCAACATCCAGAAGCTCACTGAATGGGCTCTTGAAACCGCAATTTCGCAATCCAAAACGTGGAAAGATGCCGGCATTGATCTTATTGTAGCGATCAACCTATCCGCACGCGATTTAACCAACCGTCGCCTGCCAGAACAGATAGGCCGCCTTTTGGAAGCCCACGGCGTAGCCGCAAAAAATATAGTGCTGGAGATTACCGAAAGCGCAATCATGGAAGACAAGGACAACGCCATGGCCGTTCTGACGGCCTTGAACAAAATGGGGCACACACTGTCTATCGACGACTACGGCACCGGCTACTCTTCCATGGCTTACCTCAAAGCACTGCCAGTTCAGGAAATTAAGATCGATAAATCCTTCGTATTGAACCTAGCAAGCAACAACGAAGATGAAATATTGGTGCGATCGACAATAGATCTGGGACACAACCTCGGACTAAAGGTCACCGCCGAAGGTGTTGAAGACGAGGCCTCACTGAATATTCTAAACAAATATGGCTGCGAAACTGGCCAAGGCTATTTCATCAGCAAACCCGTCCCGGCGACCGATATTGAAACATTCTATCGAGACTCACGTTGGTCGCCAGACCGCCAATCTGACGCCACGAAAGACAATCCGGACTCCTGACATGAGACCCCTTCTTTCCACGGTTCTCCTTGTTGGCGCCCTAAGCTCAACAGTTCAAGCTCAGGACAGCATGCCAACTATCGATGTGCGCGGGCTCGTCGACGCTCGATTGATCCTGACAGACAACACCGTAAGTTGGGAAGAAAGAGGCCTCGGCAAGACACGGTGGGGTGGAGACGCCTCCGGCGACAATCGGGTCGTCGGCAGAATTGCAGAGGCCTCCCTCATTTTCCTACCTAAGTTCAGCTGGGACTGGTCAGGCGTGATCCATGTGAAGGCCGACAGTCAACAGCATCAACCTGTGGACGTCATAGAGGCGTTTCTTCGATACAAACCGGTGCCCAAGTCTGATTTCCGATATGAGGCACGGATTGGTGCTTTCTTTCCGCCGATCTCGCTAGAGAACAAAGGAATCGCGTGGACAAGCCCGTACACCATCACGTCTTCCGCGATAAATTCCTGGGTTGGTGAAGAACTAAAAACACTGGGTGCCGAATTCACCGTATCCCGGGAATTCGAAGACTTTGATCTATCCCTCACCGGCTCGGCGTTCACGGCGAATGACCCCGCCGGCACGCTGTTGGCGTGGCGTGGCTGGGCTCTACACGATAGAGAGGCTGGGTTATTTGAACAGCTGCCACTTGCGCCGATCCGCACCATTGAACCTGGCGGAGAGATTGAACGCCAAGCCCCTTGGGTGGAACCTTTTCATCAAATTGACACCCGCATCGGTGGTTACGCTGGCATTACGGTGGATCACTACGCTCTTGGCCGGCTTAGTGTCCTCTATTACGACAACCAGTCCTTTGATCGAGCATTTGACGGATTTCAATATGCCTGGGACACCTATTTCGTAAGCGCCGGATACGAGAATGAATTGCCGGGCGGCGTCGAACTCATCAGCCAAATGATGATCGGGAACACGTCAATGGGAACACGACCCCTATTAGGGTCAAAAGTGAATAACGACTATTGGTCAATCTTTACGCTGTTGAGCAAAAGGGTTGGCAAGCACCGATTCTCATTTCGATATGACCACTTTGAGGTCGCGGATGATGATCTCACCGGAGATGACCTAAATCAGGAGAATGGCAACGCGTGGACGGCCGCTTATGTTTTGCGGCCTTTTAGAAAACAGCGTTTGACCCTGGAAGTTCTTCATGTGGATTCCAAGCGTCCTGAGCGGGAGTTCCTCAACCTACCTGTCCGGGCTAGGGAAACCACGATACAAGCGAGTTATCGCTTCTTCCTTTAACAGCAGCGCGTCGCTGGAGGCCTAGCCACCATGTCGGAACAAGACACCCAACACACGCCTCAATCTCGCCCCCCAGACACCGTTACTTTTGCCGCAGCAATTGGCTTAGCAGCACTTACGCTATACCTGTTAGTCGTCGGCCAAAGCATTCTTGTGCCCTTGGTTCTGGCGATCTTTATTACCTACCTCTTGAAAGCGCTAGCGCACGGCCTAGAAAAAATAACCGTTGGTGGCCGAACCCTACCGAGCGGACTGGCGCTGGCTGGGTCAATTTTCATCTTGATCATATTCATTGCGGTCCTGGTTCAACTCGTTGCTGGCAACGTTAATGCAATCGTCGAAGCTGCTCCCGCCTATCAAGAGAAGCTTCAAGAGCTGTTCTTGGACCTGAGATCAAGATTAGAACTATGGTTCGGCACTTCAGTGACCATAGCGGACCTAAATGAGCGGATAGACTTTCAGTCTGCCGTATTGCGGCTCGTAGGTGCCCTGCAGAGCATCGCCAGCAATACCTTCCAGATATTCCTCTATGTGGCCTTCTTGCTTTTGGAGAGCCGCACGATCGACCTTAAAATCAAAGCCTTCGCCTCGACGGCTGAGCGAGAATTAGCGATCAAGTCGACCCTTTCTGCGATCGGTCGCAACATCGAAATGTATATTTGGATTAAGACAGCGATGAGCCTGCTCGTTGGGGGGCTAAGCT
>WLWG01002938.1_pt1 | contig 12236 bp, 8 predicted proteins | sample 6712871 | NCBI WGS metagenome assembly WLWG01 (sample SAMN12718693, study PRJNA515312) | sponge metagenome | isolation source: marine sponge | host: Mycale hentscheli | place: New Zealand: South Island, Marlborough, Capsize Point | collected 2003-05-01 | reverse complement strand
ACCAGTAGGTGTAATGAACGAATAAGTCTCATTAGCAACCCATGTTGCACTTTGTTCTGGAGTGATGTTGTCAATTGCAGCAACCTGACCACCAGACAGGAGGTATTGATCGCCACCCCAAGGTCCAACACCAGCGGTATCAATTTGTCTACCAAGCTGGATGTACTTGAGGAACGTGATGTTAGGATTGTCGAGAGATCCAACGATATGCTCTGATGGAGTGGTGCCGAATCTTGCTCTATCAATCGAAATAATACCAGCATTTAGACCACCAGACAATTTAATGGTGGAGTTGGATGTGGTGCTACCCTGAACGAGTAGCGAGTTTCTAATCGTGGTGCGACCACCAAGTGCTGCGATGTCTACCGTAGAAGAGTTAGCACCAACAGTAACTCTCGTAGTGTTCTGTCCGTCACCAATATTCAGCGTAGCTGCAGTGGTGAAGATTCTAGCGATAGATGTACCAGCGAAAGCACCAACTTCCAGAGTACCATTTAGTCTAGTCTGATATGTACCAATTAAGGTTTGAGAGTTCAGGTTAGGAGCAGCACCACCAATCTTGATCGAACAGGCAGAACCTACTACATCTTCTACCGATGCAATATCAACAAATGCGTTAGTAGAACGCTTATGAATCTCGAAGGTAGTTACACCAGCGTTAGCACCAACTCTCAAGGTATGAGAAGACTGATCGGAAACATTGTTACCAATGTTGATGAGTTGATCACTTGTGGTGTTGTTACCAATGTTGAACGATTCTGCATCACTAGCAGCAATCAGGAAGTCAACATTTTCGGTCAGGAATCTGAATGTTTCAGCAGTAGAGTTGATGTCTCCACCGTCAACACTCAAGTCATCCTGAATCTGCATGTTTCCAGTAAATCTGGAATCACCGATTACAACGAAGTTCTTATCAAGTTCAGTAGATGCATCTAGACCGATGCTGGTGTTAACACCAACACGACCACCTTCTCTGTAAGTAGAGGACTGATCGTTAGCTGCTAGATCAGAAGTTGCAACACGAAGAGTAGCAAAGTCATCAGGATCAGAACTGTCACCACCAACCAAGAATGCATTAGTGAGTGCAAAGTATGTCTTACCAACAGAAGGTTCTGCTAGGTAGTTGTTTGCAGTTACTGCACCAACAGCATCATAGGTTACTAAATTCTTACCACTGATGAATGCGTTACCAACAACATCCAAGTTAGATCTTGGATCTGTTTCGGCACTTACAGAAGCGGTGAGTACACCTTCCTTCGCCATTCTGCCGATGGTGTTGATACCCAGTCTGTAATCACCAGGTACTTCAGTTCTTGTGCGAAGTGTTTCAGCACCGATGACGCCAGTCTCCTTCCATCTGGACTTGGAGATTTCCATCTTCGCACCAGGACCTTCATCTCCCCATGCGTAGACATTCTGTGCGATCTCATTGAAGATTCTGATCTTACAGGTGTTACCTGTTCCAGAGAATCCACCAGCAAGAACTGCCCATGTACCATTCAAGAACGAGTTACTGAAGTTAGAGATACGTAGATTTTCACCAACTCTAATTCCTAGTCCGTTGTTGTCTAGACCAGCAGCCCATGTGATTGTAAGTTCTGCTGTATTATCAGAGGCAATAGAGAAGATCTGTAGATCACCTAGTTCAGTAAAGAAGTTGGAGTAAACCCAACCCATTGAACCGCTACTACCAACTTCTAGACCCTTGTATAGAACATCACCAGCTGCAGGTAGGATAGAAGATCCATAAGTAATACTCTGTAGAGTATAGAAGGCAGTTCCACCTTGACCAGCAGATAGAAGACCAGTGTTATCAGGAGAAGCATTAGAAGGAAGACCACCAGTGTAATGTGTTCTCCAGGTATAAACTTGACCAGGATCATTTACATTACCGCGTGGGTTAAACTTGTAAACCGCAGCTTCAATCTGGTTCTTGGTGAGAATAATATCACCATCTCTTGTATCTCTGAAGGAAGATCTGTCTTGTGTAGGATCATCACCAGTGTCAACCAGAGATAGAATACGAAGTGCATCGCCTTCTAGAGGATCAACGTTAATCGTAACAGGATTGTTGAGGAAAGTATCACCTTCGATGGTTACCTTATCATTGAAAGTAACTGCTGTGTCGAAAGTAGTAACTAGTGCGCCGATTCCTTCATCGTCATCACCACTATCCTCAAGAACTGCCTGCTCAAGGAATGTCTCTTCGCCTGTAATAGCGTTGATCTTACGATTACCAATATAGAGGTCACCGTTAGAGTTTAGACCCGTGTAGAAGACAATACCGCCGTCTTCACGTTTTGCTTGTGCATAGAAGTCTTGCTTATCAGATAGAACAACTTCCTGACGAAGTGGGAAACCAGTTGAGTAGTTACCAGGACCGAATCCAAGGTACTCAAACGTGTGGTTACCAGATCTTGCAATCGAAGGACGACGCAATTCTGTATAGAATCTCTTCTCCAGAGGATATACAGAGTCACCAGAGATAGGAATCTGTCTGTTCTCGGAACCTACAGATGCATTACCTTCCTGTGCTTGAATTCTATTGTCTAGAATTATACTATTCAGGTTGCTTGTAGTATTAGTAAACTCATAAGCAGCAAAAGGCGAAGTTCTAGTCAGGTCAACAACTGCTTCTTTTGTTTCACTGAACTTGTAGTCGTTAAGAGTAACAAGACCATGAACGTAGTTATCTGCAGCAGCTGCTGATGCTGGGGGATCAAGAATAGTTAGATCTCTAGTTCCAGTGGTAAGACTGACCTGGAACCACAGTGGATCATTCTTGTAATCCAGAGGATACAGATTAGAAATAGGTTGAGAGAACCTGTAGTAGTGGAAGTTAGTACCAACACCAGCACCCAGAGGATATGGAGAGATGTTACCACGAACAGCAGTCAGATAGTAGATACCATCTTGCTGAAGAGGAATCTGTTCTTGAATAGTCTCAATATTGAAGATGTAGAAGGTATCATCAATATCAGGAACATCTTCGAGTCTAGAAATAGTATATGTGTCGCCACCAGGTGTGGTGATCTTATCACCAGGAACTGCGGTATAAACGTTAGCACCCTCAATTCTATACAGGAAATTTTTTCTGTCCGATCTAGAAAGAGAAGTGGGATATGCATCAGGTTGTCCAGTTAGATTGAAGAACGTTCCGTTGTTCTGAACAAAGTTAGTAGGACTATAGACATTATAATCAATCTTACCAGTGATGTTCTTCAGGATAACAAATGCTGTCCCATCGGCTTGATAGTATGCATGAATATAACCAGATCCAGAGCAATAACCAGTCCAACTGATATAGTTGTCGGTATTACTATTGTAAATGCTGGTTTGGATGCCTGCACCTTGTGGAGGTCCAATCTCAATAACAGTGAAGATTTCATTCTTCAGTTGCTGGTTGATAATTGTATGATCAAATACAGTCAACTCAAGTCTGTCTACTTCAGTTCCTGTTCCTTGAGGATCAACAGAAATAGTTTTAGCAGACTGAATTGTCGTCGCAATCTTGGACTCAAACTCAACTTGTAGTGGATTTTCGTATGGATCATAGAATCCACCACTAACATCAACGCTAGCAGCGTCCAGATCCTCCAGAGACAGTCCCAATTGCTCTGTAGGTCTCGCAGGGTTAAAGAACTGTGCAACCGCTGGTGCGCCGTTGCTGAAGGGTTCTAGATAGAACTTCTGTGCCTTCAGGCGTCTTCTATCATCAGTTCTTGACTTAATAACATAACCATTGAGTGGTTCACGAACTGTCTGTAGATACTGTGGCAGAACATAACGCAAGCGATAAATTCTATCGAGAGCAGGTCTACCATCCTCAATTCTTTCATACCAGGTATCTGGAGTGAATAGATTACCAGTTCCATCTACAAAATCAGTAGCATGGAATCTAGTCAGAATAGCATTAGGATCAGTACCACCTGAAGACTCATCCTTGACATTTAGATACCATCTTTGGAAGTTAACTGGGTCGTACTTGAGGGGGGAAGTCTTTTTGTTTCCATAGACAACAAAATCGCTTCCGCTATTTGCAGTAAATATGACAGCGTTTGTACCAGCTTGAGCATCTGCTTGGGTGGTATGAACGCTAAACTTCGTCTTGGAGATAAAACGTGGGAAGTAATACACATCTGTTGCCACATCACCAGCACCCGAAATAGTCGGTAGTTGAGAACTTGCATCACCAGATGTAGCGAAGAAGATGGTTTGTGCTGGGACATTTGGTACAGGTACGTCGAATGTGTGCGGAATATCTGTTTCGATGTAAATGCCAGAGACATTACAAACATATCTGTGCAAGTCATAATTCTCGTCAAGAATCTGTTGCTGAACCAATAGTTCAACGTCAGGACTCATACTCTCTGTTTCAGAAGAGTAGATATAGATACCAGCAGCAGCATTTTCTTTAGTAGCAGCAAGCAGCAACTTGGTGCCTGCACTATTATCGAACTCTGAAGTATTATTAAACGAATTTGGATATGTATCTCTGCCAGGTGCAATTACATAGTATGGTCTGTTAGTCTCAAAACCACGAGGTAGTCTGACTAGACGCTTGTCAACACCAGCATTAGTTGCTCTTGGAATAAGTCTTACAGGTGTTCCTGTTTGGAATCCATGAGGATCAGTATCTCCATTACCAGTATCAATTACAAATACAGTTGCTCTACCAATTAGAGCCGAAGACTCAATGATAGGTTCAACTCTGGTTACCTGATTAGCATTACCATTCAGTACCAGGTTAACAACATCGAAGTATCCTTCGATAGCAGTAACAATGTTAGTACACTCGGGATATGTATCGTCTTGAGTGATCGAAAGATCTACAATACGAGGAGCTGAAGAGTATTGACTGACATTCTCAAAATACAACCAAGTAGTGCTGCTATCCAGTTGTGGTTGATAAACCTGTCCAGTTGTAGGATCAGACAATACAATAGTAGTTGCATTGACAATCTGTACGATAACAAGTGGACTACTTCCAAGTAAGTTAGTGCCAAGACGTGAGGAACCTTGGGTCAAGAAACCATTAACAAAATCATTCTCGGCGTACTCACTGACCTGCATACCAGTTGTGAGTCCAGAAGTATCACCAACAACAATATTGGGACTAGATGAAGAAGTTGTGCAATTCTTGATTAGGAGTGTACCGTTACGAATTACACCGAAGATCAATCTCTTCAGGTAGTCATATGCAATAAGAGTTTCAGTTAGTTCAGTATCAACATAAGATACATTGCCACTAGAAATGTAAGACTCGGAAGCATATACAGTGTTGATGTTACCACCAACACGAAGATCTTTGACAACAGCATCAACAATAAATCCAATGTCTCTCTCACACTTGGTAATAGTTAGAGATGTGTTAGTCAGAAGTGCTGGATATTCAGCGGTGATATATCCATAAGTCTCTTGAGCAAGATAAGATCTGTTCTTCTCAATAAGATTAGCAGCATCATATGCCTTGTTAAAGTCGTCATTTCCATCACCATCTAGATCGAACAATACGTTCAAGTTACTAGGTGTTAGAGTAGACAGAGATGCCGTGACTGATTTGATACCAGACGGTTCTAGTGTACCATGATATGTCTGCTTACCACCTACACCACCAGAAGGCAGTTTGACATATAGTCTGTCATCTTGCTTGGCACCAATTCTATATCCATCAATAGATGCTGCAGGACGTGAAGCTGGATCCTTATTAGTATCACCAGCAAGATATAGTCTGGTGTTATTAGCAACATCGTTTGATGCTTCGATGTCAAGAGTGTAGTAAGAATTCTTCTTGACTGCTTCTACATTAGTATCAACAACCTTGGGAGGAATGATAGCATCAATATAACCACCTTTATCTTGGTTGAAGGAGAATCCTTTGAAACCAATAGAGTGGAGTGAAGTATTACCGAAGTTGGAGTTCGAGTTGGTGATAGACATGTCACCACCACTTTCCATCAGGAAGTGATCGTGGAAACCAACAGCGAAGACCGAGACGCACTGAATGAAGGAGTCATCCGAAGCACGAATGTGGAAGTTTCTCCACTCATCCTTCCAGTATGCATCACCTTTGGTGTGGTAAGGAATGGTAGCAAATGCATCAGTTAGTGATGCTTGATTCCAGGTGTTAGTAAATCTGTCGTAACGAATGAACGCTCTATCATCTTTCTGTAGCGAAACACCCGTGTACTGTGCAACAACCATCGACTTGAATCCAGTTGCCTTGGATCCATCCGCCCACATACCGCACTGACCCCAGGTAGAACGGATCGAGCAGTTGAAAACATACGGAGATGCGGACTCAACGGAGTCAATCTCCGCTTGAATCACTGCACTACCACCAAGACCGTTGGCAGTGCTATAAGTTGTACCAGAAACCAGTCCTAGACCAGCAGCTGTGATAGGAATGATATAGGTGAATACCTTTGGATTGTTGTCGTCAATGGAATCAACCTTGAATGTTCCGTTGACTTCATCAGATAGACCACTGTTGATAACAGCGATGTACTGACCTTTGAAGTATCCGTGCTCAATCTTGGTAGTAACAGTAAGTCTAGAAGTAGATGTACCAGGGATATCAACAACTTCAATTTGCTCAACAGTTCTGGTATCAGATAGAGGACCAACAATTCTAGTCTCTTGTACCAGTGCTTCTAGTTCGCCATCATCAATTGTAGGCTGGAACTGTGCAAATGCTCTACCAACTTTCTCGTAGTAGCGATCTAGTTCATCATTACCTGCATAGGTCATGATGCAGATCTTGTGGTGAGAATACTCGGGAATCTTCAGATCCGTAGAGTTCTTCTTGTAGTAAACCTTACCTACCTTATCTGCTTGATCATATAGTGGGGAGTTTTCGGAGAGGTCACCATCCTTGATAGTGAACTGCCATAAGTAACAACCACCAGTCAGTTTGAAAACACCAGTTCTCTCTTGATCACCATCAACGGGATCAGGTACATATAGAGGTCTGATGATGGTACGACGGAGGTCATAACCGATTAGAGAACAACCTCTGGGGACGATACAACCGCCCTCGGTAGAGTTGAACTTATAGAATACGTTATCAGGGTTACCCAGGTCAATGATGCTGTCATCTTGCCATTCCTGAAGTGCTCTGTTGTAGTCAAAGATAGGTACAACACCAGTAACTGTAACTGAACTCAATACACTCAAGCTACCAGCACTAATAACATCGGTAAGGATTGTTACCAGGGTCTGAATGTTTGTCTGAACGTCAATACATGCACCAGGGTTACCAGACTCGTCATACTCGATGTCAGGGGTGTTAGCGCCTGCAATAGCAGGACCAGGAGAGATAGTCAGATCCTTGTCTAGCAAGGAGTTCGTGACTGCCAACTTCATTAGATCACGCGCTTTATTGTATGCGGTGATGCTCTCTGCCTCTTCGCCAACAATACCATTTGCTAGAGGAGCTCCTTCTCTGTCAAAGTAAGTCTTTGCTACAGAGATAGTGTTGCTGTTGCCACCGTTTCTGATGTCAGAAAGAACAGCCTCAACAATCAAACCGATGTCACGCTTACACTTGGTCTCGCCAGGTGTCTCGTGATCAGTAACAACTTCAGCAGGAAGTTGTGTTAGGTTACCATCAGTTAGGACAGTCTCTACAATAGCGGCAAGAGTGCCAACCATGCTAGCAACATCAGCACACAGAGGAGTGCCGTTAGGATCAGCAGTGATAGTCGAATCTTTTGAGAAGAGTTCATTTCTGAACGCATCAATCATCAGATCTCTTGCTTTATTGAAAGCAGCAATTGCTTCTGCCTGCTCACCATCTAGAGAACCACTAATGAAAGCATTTCCTGCCTCATTGAAGTAAGTCTTTAGATACTTACGAGTGTATCTGTTACCACCTGCAAGTGCAACGTCAAGAGAAAGGGAATCGATGTACTCACCGATGTCACGCTTACACTCGATTTCATTTGCACTAGCGAAGTTTCCTAGGTTTTCAACAGGAAGTTGGGATAGGTTGCCATCATTAATGACAGTAGTAAAAATCTGCGTTAGTGTAGCGATTGCAGACTGTACGTTAGCACAACCACCACCATCAACAGTAATAGTAGAATCTTGAACCAACAAGATGTTATTGACTGCAGATTGCATCAAATCACGAGCTTTATTGAAAGCAGTGATAGCCTGTGCTTCTTCTCCTAGTAGACCATTAGAAATTGGGGATCCGCTGTTATCAAAATATGTACCAGTAAAACGGCGAGTGTACTCGTTACCACCACTAACCAGATCAAGCCCAAGATAGTCAACAAATATACCCAGATCTCGCTTACATTTTGCTTCATTTGTTAGATCAGATCCTAGTGTTTCTGCGGGAAGTCCTGATGAATCAGCAGCAGTAAATGCATCGGTAACAATCTGAACCAAGACATTGATTGCAGACTCTACGTTAGCACATGAATTAGGATCAATCGTGATAGTAGCATCAGTGATTGTCAACTCATTCTTCATTGCTTGGATCATCAGATCCCTAGCAGCATTATATGCGTCATTCGTAGACAACACTTCACTAATGATGTAAGAGAATACACCACCTTCAAAATACTTAAGGGTGAACTTACGGGTGTACTCATTACCACCTTTTACAAGGTCAATACCAACGTAATCAATTAGAAGACCGATGTCACGCTTACACTTTGCCTCATCAGCAGGATCAGCGGCATTAGCACCAGCCTGCATTGCAGTCCAAGCACTATCAATAATTTCAGTTCTATTCTGCTGAATCAGACGATATGCATCCTTAAATCTGTATACAGGATCGTCTGCAGGGTCGCCAGGGAAGAAGAAATCAGGGTGTGCTACAGCGATCTCTGCTGCTGCCCTATCAACAATTTCTCTCTTATTCTGTTGGATTAGGCGATATGCATCTTTAAATCTATATTCAGCTTCTGTTGTGCCATTGCCACCAGGATAGAAGAAGTCAGGGAATTGAATTGCGAGATGTGCTGCAGATTTGTCTACAATCTCCTTACGATTCAACTGTACTAGACGATATGCGTCAGCATATCGAGACCCATCATCAGATGCAGCATCACCAGGATAGAAGAAATCGGGGTGTTGTACGAAAATTTCTGCAGCAGAACGATCAACAATGAGCTGTTTATTCGCTTCAATTAGATTACCAGAATCAAAATATCTAGATTCAGGATTAGCAGTCTCTACAAGACCAGGACGGTTATCAATGTAGTGGTTACCAGGCATCAGCATGATGCTGAACTGGTCAAACCTATCATTATCCTTACCAGGCAGGTAAGAGTATTGTGCTACTTCAAGGAATGCCCTCTGGATAGACTTAAATGGACGTAGGGGGGAGTTACCTCTATTGTCTAACTCATCTGTCGCATTAAAGTCATCTGGCGATACATATAGATACTTACCTGTTTTACTTGAGTAAAGATTATCAAGTCTTGTAAGAGGCATAATTAACCCGTTCCTTCTAGGACTATTCTTCTGGATTATTTATACAATAAAACCTCCCCTTGCAGGGAGGTTTCATAGCACACGGAAGGGGTTTGGTTTGGCAGTATCGCCAACTCCTCCACCTGGACTCGAACCAGGGACAACAGAATTAACAGTTCCGTGCTCTACCAGCTGAGCTATAGAGGATTGTTTGCCTTCTCTTCCTTCTTTTTTTGATAGTAGAGTTTGTAATATCTACGTTTCATTTCATCAATAATGTCCATATCTTCTCTCAATCCCATATATTTGAGATTTTGATAAGATCCTTCTAACTCGCTGATGAGAAGAAGGATATTCATGGAGGTCACTGGACGACCACCAAAATTGTATTCATCCAGTGATTTCATAGTTAAACCAACCAGTAATTATGTACTTATCTTCATTCGGAGCAACTTCGCCTCTATGAGTATAAGTCCAGTCTGCAGGCCATATCAAGGTTTTACCTTTCTTCGCTCCTACAGTTGTGTTTTGGTGATAGAACTGTGTTCCACCTCCATTTTCAACATCATTTAGATATGTCATCCAAACAAGATGTCGATCTCTCATGGGAGAACTAGCATCACACCGCTCTGTGTGCCAATCATAATACCCCTCACCTGGTTTGTACCATTGGATATTGATACCTTCGGTCAAACCCCAAGGAGCATATTCATTACACCATGGGAATTTTGCGATATATTGATCAGCACACGAAATCAATTGATTTAGATATCGCATGATTATAGGAAATTGTCGCTGTTCTGAAGGAAATACAGAGAGATCTGTGGACTTTTTACCCACTTTTCCTCTGCTGCCATATACAGTACCAGGACCGCGATTCATACTTGAGAAACGAGACTCATGAAAGAATTTAATGAGATCATCACAGACAGAAATGTCTTTAATGTAAGTTTCTAAAGCGAATTGCATAATTTCCTAATGTCGATGAGAGGACTTGAACCTCCACGAGTTACCCCACCAGAACCTAAACCTGGCGCGTCTACCAATTCCGCCACATCGACTGGAGCCCCCGACAAGATTTGAACTTGCGACAACCGCTTTACAAAAGCGGTGCTCTACCAGCTGAGCTACAGGGGCATACGTTTAAACTCAAACTCTCCAAAACGACCACCCCATACTTGCTCTACAGTTCCCACAAGGAATCCACGATCAACCACATTATAAAAGTCTACGCCAAGAGTTGCCTCATTTCTGACATAGGTCATTTGATCTACCTTGTAGGGAACCAAGCACTCACAACCGTCAATAGAACCGTTAAATTGGTTTTTATTTGGGTCGTAAGTCATAATTGTATCACACTTTTGCTTGTGTGTCAACCCTTTGTCATACTTGATTTGTTCTAGATTTAGAGCACCCAAATAACGCCATTTGTCGAAATTATAGTTAAGGACCCTAATTTGACCATTAGGGTCTTCAATTGCTTCTACGATAAACTGCCTGTAAGGGGCATGTAGTTGATAATTGTAAGCTTGTTCGCCATAGAACATAGCGTCCGTTCCAGGTACTTTGTGGTGCTGTAGACGCACCATAGCAAACCTAGCAGGGTTTGAGAATGCCTGGACTTTATTCTCCCATGTTCCTTCAAACCATTCTATAAATTGTTCAATCATCTTTGGGTAATAGTTCAGGATCATTAACTTCAATATCAAACATCAGAGGATGACATTCCTCTTCAGCAAGATATGAAGAACATTTATATAATTCTTCGTCATCCCAGTCACGACCTTGCAATGCTTCAGTCTGAACTGATGGGTGCTCTTGAATAATTAGCGGCAGTTCGTCGAATGTATATGGGATACTTTGTATAAAATACATACGTACCACGCTGCCCATATAAAAAACGTATGCTTGAGATAATGAGTATTTCATAACATCTTGACTACGTTTTTATTTAGTCACCAACCGCTATTATATCACACAAACATTCCTTTGTCACTCATGTAATGTAATGTGTCATGCAAGTTACCAAGATGCTTGGCACCGATAGAAACTTGTGGATATGTAGCTTCTTCTCCAAACTCTGCTTCAAATGCTCTTTGAGTAAAATGTTCATTGAGTTTATACTCAAGAAACTCACCACCCATCGACTTAAGTAGTGCTGCAATACGCTGACACTCTTGACTACCGTTAGAATAGATTACTGCTGTCATTTATTTTCGTGGTTGTATTCGATTACAATTTTTTCGTGTTGAGTTTTCTTATCAGTGCAAATATAATGCTTGGCTTCACCTCCTAATATTCTGCATATATTATCTAGTTGCATTTCAAGTGCAAAGTTTTTATCATTTTTAAACTTCATCAGGGCGTCCTCCAATAGCATCCCACATTTCTTGTACCATATCTATTTGAGGTGGTGGATCAAAATGTACTGTCGGTTGTGATTGCCATTCATCAATTGCTTCTTGTGTAGGTATACTAATACGAAAAGGAATATCATCTTTGATAAATTCCTCATTCATATCAATATATGTTTGAGGGGTGATCTTAATTGTCATAACCGTTCTTGCTCTGGGTTAAGATTTTTCACGAATTGCACGGGGTCCTTTTCTGACTTGTGTACCCAATGATAGCGCATCATCTCGAAAATAGGATCCCACATGGGGATACAAACATAATCATTCATGTGTGTCTCGCAGCAAGTTCTTTCAGTTCCTTTGCTGTGAGTTTATCCAACTGCTCTGTAAAGTGATCCAGCAGTAATTGTTTATATTGTTTCTTTGTCATGATATTCTTTAATTAATCGTTCG
>WLWG01002937.1_pt1 | contig 12237 bp, 17 predicted proteins | sample 6712871 | NCBI WGS metagenome assembly WLWG01 (sample SAMN12718693, study PRJNA515312) | sponge metagenome | isolation source: marine sponge | host: Mycale hentscheli | place: New Zealand: South Island, Marlborough, Capsize Point | collected 2003-05-01 | reverse complement strand
GTTTTTAGTTCTTGTTCACCATGTAGTTTAATATATAGTTCTCTAAATCCATCTTCTTTAACACGTTTGCCGTTTAAAACCCAATCGATTTCAGTATCCATGGGATCGAGGGACCACTCCCCGCTTTTGGTTCTAAATACGTAACTATAGACGGATACATGGGCTGTAATAATGGAATCGACGTGTATGGCAACGTCGGAGTTAAAGTTAAAGGAAATGTTGTCGTGTAAGTGTACTGCTTTCATAGTTTATTTATTTAAAGTGTTAATTATATTTTTAATAGTTAATTCAGTTATAGTTTCTAGCATGTCATAGTATTCATCTCCATCAAGGTCGATGTTTGCATACTCTAGTTGATGGTCTATAGTATCATACATTTGTTGTATGGTTACTTCAGCGATCTGTTCAGCGAGGTGTTCAGCGTTAGTTGTAATCATTGTATTCTTCAATTACGTTAGACATTTGTTCTCTAGTTAACGACCAATAGTCGACGCCAGGGTATAGGCGGTTTGCGATGTTAAACATTTGTGTGTAGCTCATAGTTTATTTAGTTTAGATAGTGATTAGCGTAAGCTAAGTTTGCTTTGTCTTCATAACTTAGGTTGTTATACCATTCGATGTATTCTTGGTTATCACTCATAATTATTTGTTTTGACAGTTTTTAAGGTCGAATGAGTATAACATACGTAGTCGATCGAGTTCGTTATATAGTAATTCTCTAGTGTAATAATAGTTACTACGTTTTGCATTATAATTAGTGCGTTTAGTGTTTATTTGGTATAATCTTTTACTATTATGTTTTAGTGATACTCTAACATAACCGGACTTGTAGGTGTAACCTAATCTTCCATCACTCATTTCACATTTAATTGTACCGTTTTTACTGATGTTTAATACTTTCATAGTTTATTATATTTAATTATTAATTTATTCACTTTTACTATCTTTTTATAGCCGTATTTTGTCTGTAACCTTATGACAACGTGTTTGTAGTCACTTGTAAACACTTAAATTCTCTTATTACCTAAAATAATCTCTGATATTCAGTAGCTTTCACCAAAAACGTGTAATTATAATAGTATTTATAAAAAACTCTAATTTTAGTGTAATTTAGTTATATAGAGTTAACTTACTCACTGGTCTTATAGTGAGTCTTTGACTCTACTCTATTAGTTTTACTTAACTAAATAGTATATTTACACTTAAATACCTTAGTGAGATCCGTTTTTACTACATCGATCTAAATTCTTTATTGAAAAACCTAATTAGTTCGGTTGTAGTGAACTTCTTCCTCCACTGAGTTGTCTGTTCGATCCAGTGATAGTCACCGCATTTCTCTACATTTCCGTCATTCATCCATTCTAACATTTCTTTAGTTACTTCATACATAGTTATTTTATTTAATTATTAGTATTTTTTTTTATTCACTTATATTATCTAATATGGTGCGTAATTTGTCTGCATTGCTATACACGAACCGTCTGCACAGAGTGAAAATGCCGACGGAACATAGGTATGCTATACACCCGTGGTATTTCAGGTGTTATTAGCCGAAGCTTTAAGCCTACTTTTTAGTAGACTTAGTTGCTTCAGTAATAGTTGCCAAGTGGCGTACTGTGCTTGGTAGGTTTGTACTTTGTGACCAGTACTTTCTTTTGATCCAGCAAGCTTGCAGTTGTAATTTAGGTAGCATTGCATTGAGTATTGTATCATGGCAGTATGTTACCGTTTGATTTTTGTTGTTGATGAAAGTGATTTGTTGGTTGCGGCCAAGCCAGCTTTCTCTCACCACAAAGTTTTTTCTTACAAGCGGTGGCCAGATTGCCGCTTTTTCTTTGTTTGACATAGTTTTTAGTGCTTTTTGCATAATTTCATGTGTAGTCATAATTTTTGATTTTAAGTTATTATTTATTTTAGTTATTATTCAGTTATATTATCTTATAGTTTGCGTGGTTTGTCTGCAAGAATTTATTTATAGATTTGTATTAGTTTATTAATTTCTTTTAGATTTGAGAAGTGATAATGATAGATAACTTCTTGAGTTTTTGAATTTAATATTGTAAAATCATACATTTTATGTTTTGAGCAATAGTAAATTTTAAAATAATTTTGATTTTGAAAGATTGAGTTTTGCATTTTAATATTTATTTTAGTTATTATTATTAATTTCTTTATTCCCATATATTATCATAAACACAACGTATTCTGTCTGCATTGCTATACACGCTGCGCTGTAAAAATGCTATACACGCCGGACCCCGGCTGGTTACCTCCGAGGTCAATTAGCTGAGGTTATCCCACCTCACACCAGGATCCGTGTGCTTATTTTAGTCTTGAATTATTAATGAGTTCAAATATTCTACAGCTAAAGCCAGTTCGTAATCGTACTCAAGTGCTTGAGTGTACAGGTATTCTTCATTCCAGTTTTTCATTTTAGTTTCGTATTGCGGCAGCTGCTGCAGCTCCCAGGTTAGACATTACTTCATTCATTTTAATTAAGATTGCTTTCATATTATAGTTTTTATTAGTTACACTATTATTATCTAAGGGCCTGCGTATTCTGTCTGTACCCAGACCCGGATGGACGGGTGAGGTTTATTTCACCCTCAGTTCCAGTTCCTTGAATACTTTCAGCGCTTCATGTTTATCATTGAGGTTTATTATTACTCCATCGTGGGCTAAGTATATTGGGTGAGTTAGTACATTTTTATTCATTAATTTATTTAATACTGATTGAGGCTGGGATGTTTTTAATTTGATCATGAGATTTAATTTAAGTTTATATTATTATTTTTATTCAACTATATTATCTAAACGACCGCGTGTTCTGTCTGAATGCTATACGCGCTGCGCTGCGCGCGCGCTGTGATAGTACCTGGGAATCCAATAGCTAGATATAAAAACACAAAACTTCTGGCCAAAACGCCTGGCAAAAGCCAAAAGTTTTTTACTAAACCCTGAAACTAAAGGGGGACTGGGCAAAACAAAACGCGTTTTCCGTAGAAAAAAGATTTTAAAAATAAGCATATAGCCCTATACCTCTTATTATGCAATAACTATTTTTACCTGTAGCTTTTGGAAAAAACGTGTAATTATATATAACCATATAATATAATGTAACGGATGGCTGCAAAACAAAAATTATCTCCCATAGCTAGGAAGGCGAAAGCTGCTAGGGATCTTGCTTATGCGAAGACTCCTGATAGGCGTAAGAAGAAAGCTCATGCGCAGAGAGAACGGCGGAGAGCTAGTAGAGCGGGTAAAAATGTAGAGGGTTTAGATTGGGATCATAAAGATGGAAGATGGGAAAGGCCATCTCGCAATAGAGCCAATGATGGTGAAGGGACAAAAAAAGAAGGTAAAAAGAAATATAAGGTACCTCAGCGCAAGCGAAGGGTTAAAACTAAAAAGAAAAAGAAATGAGTATAATAACCACATATCCACTTATTGACGATGTAGCTGCAGAAGATTTATTGATCATTGCGGACATGAGTATACTGGGTACTCCTACTAGAACAGTAAATGTACAAAAACTATTAGAGGGGGTTACCGGTGGAGTGACTAGTGTTGGTTTATCCGCGCCTCCGGCTTTTACAGTAAGTAACAGTCCTGTTACTACTAGTGGTACTTTAACTTTTACTGGAGCTGGTACTACAGCGCAATTTATAGACGGCACAGGCTCTTTGCAAGCTATTTCCTCTATACCTTCAGGGGGTGTAACTCAAATAGTAGCGGGACAAAATGTAACCATATCCCCATCCGGTGGTACGGGGGTTGTAACTATTAATGCTAGTGGAGGTGGAGGCTCTGGATCTGTAACTAGTGTTTCGGCTAGTACTGCGGGAGATGCTTTAGATGTAGCGGTAACCAATGCTACAACAACCCCAGATTTAGCTTTTACATGGGCAGGGACTAATAATCAATATATAAACGGGGCGGGTGACTTAGCAACCTTGCCGGCTACTGCTACAACTTATAATTTAGATGCGGATCAGGACGGACTGAATGTAGATCTTAGGTTAACGCCTTCTACAGGATCTGCTGATATTGTTCAATTTACAGCGGGTTCTGGTATAACTTTAACTGAAACTGGTAATAATAATATTACAATTGCTGCTAGTGGAAGTGGAGGTTTAACTTCTGTGGGTGCAAGCAGTAATTATTTAAATATAGCCAATTCTCCGCTTACAAGCAATGGTGTTATTCAAGTGAATATGCCTGCTAATGGGGTTACTGTAGGAACTTATACCAATGCTACTGTTACGGTAGATCAGTACGGGTTTGTTACTAATGCTTCTAGTGGATCTACAATACCTAGTAATATAGTAGAAACGGTAACTACCACAGATGGAACCTATATTAACCTTACTCCTAACTCACCTACATCGGGAGCAGTAACTATAACTGCAGACTTATCAGCTGTTGACGGTACTTCAATAGCTGGTGATAGATTCTTAACCAAAAACAATAAATGGGCAACCATCCCTGGTGGAGGTGGAGGCGGAACTATGAGTAGTTGGATAGCCGGTGATGGTAGCAGTACTCAAACTGTAACCGACGGTGATCAAGTTAATTTTAATGGCACAACCAAATTATCATCAAATATTTCTCTTATAGGAGGGGTTATAACCTTAAATTTTAGTCACGATAATACAACTCGAGCAGATACAACTTCTGCAGTAAGTCCAGGTAGCGGAGGAACATTTACTGTGGTAGATTCTATAACGCAAGATGCTACAGGCCATCCAACGGCAATAAATGTTAAAACTGTAACTATGCCTACTACCGGGAGTGGTAGTGTAAATTCTGTAGATGAAACAACTTCTGGAACTTCCACAGGTACACCTATAGTAGTTAATCCCACTACAGGTAGTGTATTAATTCAATCTATGGCTTATGCGGGTACAAATAATGTAGGACATGTGCCTACAGGGGGTAGCGCTACAACATTTCTACGTGGTGATGGAACTTGGGTAGTGCCCACGGCAGGTAGCGGATTATGGGCGACTACTACGGGTAACGATATTTATAATACTAACTATAATGCAGCAAATGCTTCAGTAGTAATAGGTAAAGCCCTTGCGTCAACTGACACAGATGTGGCTTTAGAAATAAGTGGAAGGGTTTCTCAAGTCGACTTAGGAGATAGTACCTTTTTTGGGTATTTATCAGGTATGAATGATGACCTATCTACTAATCGAAACGCAGGTTTTGGCCGCGGTGCTCTTATGTCTAATACTAGTGGAGGTAATAATGCAGCTTTTGGGTATAATGCTTTATTACTCGTAAATACTGGTACTAGCAATACAGCAATTGGTGCTTCATCTGGGCAAGGTATTACCACCGGAAGCAATAATGTTGCAATAGGAACAAATGCACTACAAGACAATCAAACAAGTGGAGTTAATATTGCAATTGGAGTAAACGCCTTAAGAGATGTTACAGGAGCAGGTAATGTAGGTGTTGGATATAGAACCATGGAAATAGCTACTTCTTGTTTTGATAATACCGCCATGGGAAATTATGCTCTTAATTACACTACGACTTCTTTTAGGAACGCCGCTTTTGGAAATTCAGCTCTCGAGTTTATTGAAGCTGGACTAGGACAAAATGTAGCAATAGGGGATAATGCAGGCTCTAATTATTCTAACACCACTAATCCTTTAACTCAGTGTGAAAAATCAATATTTATCGGAGCTCAAACCGTTGCAAAAGCTAATAATTCAATTAATGAAATAGTTATAGGGTACGATCTCGTAGGTAACGGCTCTAACACTATAACTTTAGGTAATGCAGATAATGAGGAAACTCATTTAACGGGGGTTGTAGTATTGGAAGGATACACATTTGTTACACTACCCGCAAGTCCTGTAGTAGGTATGAGAACTTATATAACTGATGGAGGCACCCCTACTTATGGAGGAAATGCATCCGGGGGTGGTAGTAACAAACTTCCTGTATTTTACAATGGTAGCAACTGGATTTACGCATAATATAAAAACAAACTAATGAGTATAATAACTACATATCCTGGAATTGTAAGTGTATCTGGCGATGACCTATTGGTAATTGCTGATATGAGTGTTTTAGGTACACCTACCAGAACGGTAAGAGTTGATCAAATAATTGGAACCGGCGGTGGAGGTGGCACAGTACTAAGTGTAGATGGTGGCAATAGCAGTTTTATTAATATAGCAGGAGGACCTATTACAGTATCAGGTACTCTTACTGCATCTTTAAGTGCCACTGGAACGCCAAGCTCATCAACATACTTAAGAGGAGATAACACCTGGGCAACTATACCTGGAGGTAATGTAGGAACCGTGACAAGTGTATCTTACTCAACTAATATAGCTGCATTTACTGCAGCGGTAACAAATGCAACGAGCACACCTTCTTTAACATTAAACTTAAACGGGGGAAGTGTAGGACAATTTCTAAGACAAGACGGAACTTGGGCTACAATACCAGGCGGTAATCCGGGTACAGTTACCTCCGTGGGAGTATCTAGTAATTATTTAACTATAGGTAACACACCTATTACATCGAATGGTACTATATCAGTAAATGTACCTGCAAGTGGGGTAACAGCTGGAAATTACACTAATGCTAATATTACCGTAGATCAATATGGATTTGTCACAGCTGCTGCAAATGGTAGTGGAGGAGGAAGTACCTCGCCGGCAGGATCAGATACACAAGTACAATATAATAATAGTGGTGCCTTTGGAGCTGGAGCTTTTTTTACAACAAATAAAACAAGTAAGGTAGATGTTAAATATGAATTAGGTTTAGTAGGTGATGGCACAAATCAAGGTTTATTAAAACTTTATTGTGAAGCAGGAACTCCACACTATGTAGGTATAAAAGGACCTAATCATTCAGGGGGTAATAGTTATACATTACAATTGCCTAATACTTTGCCCAATGTAGCTAATCAAATACTTGAATCAAACGCAACGGGAACCTTATCCTGGATAGCCACACCAAGTGGAGGTAGTGGAACAGTAACATCCGTTACAGGGCAAGATGGTATAGTTATGACCGGATCTGCTGCGGCTCCTGTGGTTAATGTAGATTATGCTGGAACAGATAATTATATTTTAACAGGAACGGAAGCTACAGCATTATTGCCTATACAACCGGAGGATCACATGGCATTTAGTACCACAAGAGCAGGTAATGCTGTTTATTATACTACTATGCGAAAAGTAATAGACAAAGGTAATGGGTATGTACATGCGGCACTAAAATTAACACCTGTTTCGGGGGCAGCTCCTACTCTTACAGTAATATATAATAACATAGGAGGAACTTGGTCGATAACTAGATTAAGTACTGGTAATTATGAAATTAATAACACTAGTAATTTATTCACAGATAAAACAATTTGCTTTATAAACAATTCTAATTTTGCCGCTCCATCTTCTGGTACAGGGGAATTACCTCAATTAACTAATATAAGGCGTAAAAGCGCTACTGTTATTTCAATTGAAAATTATAATGTAGAAACTGGTACTGTAAGCGGTATTGACGCAGATTTTGGATTAGCAAACGATGTATATGTAGAAATAAAAATTTACGATTAAAAAAAAATTAAATGGCTAGAATTAGTACATATACTATAGATAACGAAATTTCAGGAGATGATTTACTTGTAGGTACTAATGTAACCTCTGGAATAGCAGGTGCTACCGTAAATTATTCAGTAGCCGCTTTGAGCGATTATATTTCGGTTGCTGAACAAATGAAGTTCCGTTATGTTCAACAGCCTCTATCTGGTACTGGTACCTTCTCGCCTACGGCGGGAGGAACGGACAATAAGCCTTTTAGTACAATAACAAATTTGGTTGTTGCTATAGAAGACAGGTCGCCTCAAAACGTAGTTGCTTTTTTAACTTATTTAGTAGGATCAGATATACTTATAGTAAAGCAAGATGATGTATCAAACTTTGGGCATTATAAAATAGACAGCTATACCGTGAATGCGTCTGATGCAGCTTATTATGATTTAGTATTAACTTATATAGGAGGTAGTGGGTCATTAAAATTAGACAAACTTTATAATATAGTAAACTTTGTTAAAGCAGATGATGTTGGAGATAAGAGCTTTACATTTACACAAATAAATCCTTCAGCTACTTGGAACATTACGCATAATTTAGGTAAGTTTCCTTCAGTATCTGTAGTAGACACAGCAAACACACAAGTGTTTACTGATGTTCAATATACAAACAATAATAATTTAACCTTAACGTTTTCCGCGGCATTTGCGGGTAAAGCGTACTTAAACTAATAAACGATGCCAGTATTTTATGATGCTATTAATTTAGCTACAAACCAATTAGAACAAGCCCGAATAGAAAACTTGGGTTCAGATCCAGGAAGTGGGGTTGAGGGGCAAATATACTTTAACACTACATCGGATAAACTTAGAATTTACGCAAATGGTGCTTGGACAGACGTAGGGGCTGCTTCAGGTGTAACCTCTTTTACTAATGCTAATGGAACTTTTGTTTCTGCAACAACAGCGAATACAACAGCTACCGGAGCAGTTAGTGTAGGCACGATAGATTTATCTGCTACAGGATCGCCTAGTGGAACCACATTTCTTAGAGGTGACAACGTGTGGGCAACTCCTGCCGGTTCGTATACTTCTTGGAGCTTAGAAGGAGACAGTGGTAGTGCAGTAGATATAACTGATGGTCTTAGAGTAGATTTTACTGGAGGAACAGGTATAAACACTACAGTAGCAGCAGCTACCCCAAATACATTAACAGTAGCTCTTGCTAATACCGCAGTTACTGCTGGATCATATACTTATGCAAGTATAACGGTTGATGCTCAAGGTAGGCTTACTGCGGCATCAAACGGAGCGGCTCCTGGTACAATGTCTAGTTTTACTTTAACAGGTGATACTGGAACCAACCAAACAATTGCCGATGGGAATACTTTAGATGTAGCAGGTGGAACAAATATCTCAACAGTAGTTGGGTCAACTGATACTGTAACAGTGAACTTAGATGATAGTGTTACTTTAGCGGGACAACTTACTGTAAGCGGTACTGGACAAAATGCATTTGTTGGGCAAGTAACTATTCCATCAACACCTAGTGCAAGTACCGATGCCGCTTCTAAAAATTATGTAGATACTCAATTAGCCGGTTCTGGAGTTTTAATATTTCAAGGTGGTTATAATGCTGCAACAAACACTCCTGATTTAGATTCTAGCCCAAGTGCTAGTATTAAAAAGGGGTGGTCTTATGTTGTAACAGCTGATGGGTCTTTCTTTACAGAACAAGTAAGAGTTGGTGACTTTTTAATAGCAAATGATGATTCGCCCACCGCTTTATCAGATTGGACTACTGTTCAAAGTAATATTGATCTAGCCGATTTAACTACGGTAGGTATAGGTAATGTGAATGCTTCTGCAGCTGCGGCTTTAGACGGTTTATCTGTAGCGTATTCATCAGGTACTGCTACTATAGGATTAGATGTACCTAGTTTAACAGATTTATCCGCAACACCTGCATCAGGAGATTCTTTAATAATTTATGATACTAGTGCTTCGCAGAATAAAGAAATAACAGTTGCTAATTTATTATCAGGATCTAATGGAGATAATACATTTGCAACTACTATATCAGCAACAGGTGCTGTAACCCACAGTTTAGGAACTAAAGATGTAATTGTTCAACTATACGATACAGTAACAGACTTAACGGTTTATGCTAGAGTAGATAGAAACTCAACATCACAAGTTACTATAACATTTGGAACGACACCTGCTAATGATGTAAGAGTGTTAGTGCAAAAAATAGGATAATAATTAAAACAAGATTAGAAAATTAATAATTAAAATGGTTGCATAGGCAATTAAGCCGTCCAAAAAGATTAAACATCTCTCAACGTGAGGAATTGCAACCATTTTTAAAAAACTAAATTATGAAACCAATAAACCAAAAAGAAGAGATACTAAAACACTTAAAAGAGTTTGGTAAAATAACATCTTTAGAGGCTATTAAAGAGTATGGAGTTACTAGATTAGCTGATAAAGTTTACAAACTTAGAAAAGAGGGGTTTAATATCTCTACAGAAATGAAGCAATTTACTAATAGGTATGGCAATAAAGCTCAATACGGAATTTACATTATAACTATATAACATGAATTATTGGATAGTACCATCTGGAATAGATAAAGATAAAGAATCGACTTATAAAACTGAGATGTTAATTAATAGAGTTTGCTCAATTTATAATATAACTAAAAAAGATATTAAAGCCAATGTAAGATTTAGGGAGATTGTTGAGGCTAGGAAAATAGTTATGTATATCTTGCATAAACATTATAAAATGTCTAGTACTGCAACTGGTAAGATATTTAAAAAAGACCACTCTACAGTATTACATGCTTGCAAGTCGGTTTTAGGATTAATGGAATTTGATAAAGAATTTAATAATAGAGTAAATAGTTTAATATGAAAATACATTTAAAAGAGTCAGATTTAAAGACTTTAAAACAAGATGAGTTAGGTTTATGGAGTTATGAAATAGCAACAAAAAACGGAAAACTTATAGGATCAAAAATTAAAACAGTAGAAGAGGCGATTAAACACGCTGAAAAGAATTTATTAATAATAGTAAAATCAATTTTAAAAAAGTAAAATTATGGAAAACAAGGAATTAATTTATGAAATGAGAAAAGCTAAAAATGTTTGGTTAACCTTTTTATTTTTAGGTTGGTCTTATGGAAGTCTTGGGCAAATTGGAAAGCAAATTGCTTTTTATGTAACTTTTGGAGGGTTTGGAATTTGGACTCTTTATGTATTATTTACATTAAACAAAAAGATTGATAAGTATAATAATAATTTAAGAATAGAATTAGGAATATAAACAATAAAATAAATAAATATGGAATTAAAAATTAAAGGAAGAATTATCAAAATACTAAGTATAGAAAGTGGTACTAGTAAAGCAGGAAAAGAATGGAAGAAACAAGGTTTTGTAATTGATACAGGCGCACAGTATAATCCTGAAGTTTGTTTCAGCTTATTTGGTGATGATAAAATTGCTATGTTAAGGAATTTTGGTGAAGGACAAGAAGTTGAAGTCGCTTTTAATATTTCTTCAAGAGAATTTAATGGTAAGTATTACCACAACATTGATGCATGGAAAATAAATACTGCAGGACAAGCTACAGAAGGTGGAGCTGCTCCAGCACCAGCAATTGATGATGCACCAGCAGAATATGACGATTTACCATTTTAATTAGTATATTTGTAGTGTGTCAAAGTTTAGCGGCTTTGTTCAATGAGGTTTATAGCCACCTGCACACTTCTTTTAATCGGCTATTAACTTAAAAAAGCTATTATGAAGAAAACAAAACGCAAGGGATTCAACTTTTTTAGAAGCTATTATGATGTTTATAACGAACTATCTGATAAGGATAAGTTGTCGTTTATTGAGGCATTATTAGACAAACAATTCTTAGGTATTAACCCTAAAGGATTGGAAGGTATGGCTAAATTCGCTTGGATTAGTCAAGTTAACTCTATAGATAGCCAAGTTAAAGGATTTCAAGATAAAACTGGTATTATTTTACACCCTACCGAAGGGGGGGTTGAAAGGGTAGAAAACACCCCTACCGAACAAGTAGAAGGGAAAGGAGAAGAAGAAGTACAAGTACAAGATAGTGTAAAAAACCCTATCACAAAATTTACTGATTGGTTTAATGAAAGGAGAAAAAGTTACTTAGATAAAGAATCTAACTTTAAAAGATTGTCATATACAGATACTAAAAATCTAAACGAGTTAAAAGAGCTTTATGGAAAGGAGGATTTTGAAAAGGTTATGATTAATATGTGCAATGATAAATACTGTAATGAAGCAAATAGAATAGTACCATCTCATTTTTTAGGTTATTTTGATAATTATATATCTATGGATGTAAAACCTTTAATTACTAAAAAACAAAAAACTAATAGGGGGTGGTCATGTTAAGTAATCAAAACGATATTAACCAATATTTACAAGATTATCATGCCGGTAAAATATCTAAAGGCTTAGGAGTAGGATCAAACAAATTAGATGAGGCTATAAGATTTAAACAAGGACAACTAACAATAATTAATGGTTTAGATAATGTTGGTAAAACTATTTGGATTTTATGGTATTATTTAGCACTATCTGTAAAACATAATTCAAAGTGGTGTATTTATTCTGGAGAGAATAAGAGT
>WLWG01002935.1_pt1 | contig 12247 bp, 22 predicted proteins | sample 6712871 | NCBI WGS metagenome assembly WLWG01 (sample SAMN12718693, study PRJNA515312) | sponge metagenome | isolation source: marine sponge | host: Mycale hentscheli | place: New Zealand: South Island, Marlborough, Capsize Point | collected 2003-05-01 | reverse complement strand
TGGTTGCACTTCTTTATGTTGTTTGTTCCTGTCATGGGTCTTTGGACATCTTCTATTGGCATCATTGGGCTTGCTCTTAATCTTCGTGCTTATGATTTTGTAAGTCAAGAGATTAGAGCAGCAGAAGATCCTGAGTTTGAAACTTTCTATACAAAGAACATACTTCTTAATGAAGGCTTGAGAGCATGGATGGCACCAGTTGACCAACCACATGAGCAGTTCATTTTTCCAGAAGAAGTATTACCTCGTGGTAATGCATTGTGAATAGTTTTGAAGTCACTCTATACTTCATATGCTTTGCTCTCATTGGCGGTGCCGCGTTTGCAATGATGTGGGCAAACATAAGGTCCATCAACATTGAAATGAATACACCCAAACCACGTCACCCCGAAGCACCAAAGGAAGGTGATGAGTTGATGTATGTAGATCTAAGTAGAGAGAAGTTAGAGGAGATGTACAATGATTCACGTTGAATATATCCTAGGATGGATTCTACTTCTTATTCTCTTCCTAATCTTTCAGGATACTGATGACGATGATGACAGAGATGGTGGTATGATGATTCCTTCATATCAAAATAACTAATCCATCTACCATAAATCCTCCCACTCCGGGGGGATTTTTTATGACTCTAAATAATAATATCGACAGTAATTAATGACCGACGACCATAGTTTCATGCCTATCGTCCCCGGATTGATAGGCTTCCTGATAGGAGTATTGACAATACTCATACCTTTCATTATAATAATAATTGTTTAGAGAATCCAAAATGGAATCAATAGAAAAGCATATTGAAAAAGACAAAGAAATATTAGTTGACCCTACGATCTCTCCTCAACAACGGAGACATATTCAAGGTGAACTAAAGGACCTTGAGGTTTATCACGAAAATAATCCTGAAGACCACCACGACCCCACACCATTAGAACTATATTGTGATGCAAACCCATCAGCAGATGAATGCCGGATCTATGATGACTGAAGAGGAGTATCACTCCTTAATAGAAACTTACAAGTTCCTAAGTCATATCATTGATCCACAAAAGACACCACGAATCGCCAAACCTTACCGAGAGATGGCTCGTAAGTGTCTCGAACATTTTCCAACACGAAGAACTCTTGAAGAACTTCAGTGTGGTGTAGATTTTTTCAACCCAAGGTAACTCATGTCCGAAAAGTTTTACGTTTACTCTAAAGAAAGTTGTGGTTATTGCCAACGACTGACCCAATTCATGTCTAAGAAAGGTGTTGACTTTGAATTGTTGAATTTATATGAGGACTTTACTGTAGAAGATTTTCTCAATAAATTTGGACAGGGTTCAACCTTCCCACAAGTAAACTATAAAAATCAAAACCTCGGTGGTATGAGAGAAACCGTTAAGTACATGATCAGTGAACACCTAGTATGAGTCCTCTAAATATCAACAGGGGGTTTGAAACAATGATTTCAAAACCCAAGACTACGGAGAAGAAGTCTTATTTCAAGAACAACATTTCATTTTGTCTATTTAAAAGACAATTTAAGTTTTCATTCGAAGTAGTAAAAGGAGATGACTAATGTTATACGCTTTATTATCAGTATCGTTTCTACTGATTGGTTTTACCATTGGATGGTTAGCCAGTGAAAGGTATCAAGCACTAATTGATTTCGAACCCCATGGTTTTGAAGAATTGTTCGAAAGAAACCCCCATCCCGAAATTTTTCAAGAAGACGGAACGGTCTACCGGGGTGACTACGCAGTCGTGAACTTCGATCTCGGGTATGACCCCGAACAATTCGAACCAGAGGACATCACAGAAGATTGACACAGGGTCCCTGTGGTGTTATAATATAGAGGTAAAGACAAAGGGTTAACCCAATGACTATCCTCGTTGACGCCAACCAAATCGCCATCAGTCACCTGATGGTGCGAAACAAGATTGAAAACGGAATCAATATTGATTCTGTTCGTAAGTCTATTATCAGAGTAATCGCCAGGATTCACCGGAGATTCCGTCAGGAATACGGTGACCTGGTTCTTTGTTATGACGACAAGAACTATTGGAGACGTGACATCTTTCCCTTCTACAAAAAGAATCGTAAGCAAGAACGTCAGAACTCTAAGTATGACTGGGACCAAGTGTTTTCCGTACTAAATACCATCAGGGACGAGATCAAAGACCACTTCCCGTACCAAGTCCTTCAGGTACAGAATGCAGAAGCAGATGATGTGATTGCATCACTTGTACATCGGTATTCCGAATCATCTAACCCAGAACCTACACTAATTCTCTCTGCTGATAAAGATTTCATTCAACTTCACAAGTATAACTTTGTGAATCAGTATGACCCTATCAGAAACAAGTGGATTATTCATGAGAATCCTGTTCAATACCTACAGGAACATATCATCAAAGGTGATAGGTCAGATGGTATTCCTAATATTCTTACCTGTGACGATGCTATTGTCACCGGTAAACCACAGAAGAAGATGAGTAAAGAGAAGATATCTTCTCTGGCGAGCATGGACCCACAAGAGTTTACAAATTTTATTCGTCTTCGTAACTGGAAAAGGAATTCTGAGTTGATTGATTTCACAAAGATGCCCCGTCAAGTATTTGATAGGATCATCACCTATGTCTCACGCAATAAAGTAAGAGAGACTATCAATATCGAATACTTTATTGAACACAATATTCAAGATTTAATTGAGGAGTTCTCCTAAATTATGGCAAGACCTGCAACCCCTACACTCCCTGTAAACCAAACACTTATTTCAGAAGTGTTGCAGCGAGTATCAAATGCGAAAACTAAAGATGAGAAGGTCGCTATCCTTCGGCACTATCGATCACCTGCACTTACAAAGGTACTGTTGTGTAACTTTGCTAAGAGTGTGAGCTTTGTCTTTCCTTCAGGTAAGACTCCATATATGATACAAGAAAGACCCAAAGGTATTGGTCACACTCTACTCTTTAATGAGCAGAGAATGATTGAGAAATTCATTAAGAAAACGGTTAGAGGAGTAACATATTTTGGTTGTTCTAAGGGGCCGCGGCCAAGTATTCAGCAGATTAAAAAGGAACAACTATGGATTCAATTACTTGAAGGTCTACATGCTGACGAAGCGGAAGTGATGGATCTAATCAAGGATAAAAAACTTAATACCAAGTATAAGATCACCAAACAAAATGCGATTGATGCCTTCCCAGAACTCAGACTACAAGATGAACAAGAATCGAGATCACCTGTCCAGCCAACCATCACTCCTAAAGAACCAGAGGATAAGCCTGCAGCTGAGAAACCTAAGAAGCGCACTAGACAAACTGGAAGTAGAACTACAACTAAACGAAAAACAACACCGACAGGATGATCTGTATGAAGAGGTAATTAAGTACTATCAATTCAATAATACTAATAACATCTACCTCGAATAATCTATGGGAACAAGAAAGAGAACTATTAAATTAGTAGATAAATTACTTAAGAATTCCAAGAAACGAAAGCTTTACTCAGAAAGTGAGTTGCTCTACATGGAACGACAAGTTGAGTTACTAAAAGAACAACGCAAAGCACAAAAACTACAACGAAAACAGGAGAAAGGTTTCGGTAATGTCTAAAGTGAAACTAATTGCTGCCACTGGTGGAGCTGGAGAACTTCAGGGCAAAGACCCACAAGAAGTTATCACATATGTGGCTAGGGTATCCAACCCACATAACCAAGAAAATTATAGGACAGCTGGAGGACTGCTTAAGTATTGTATTAATCACGCTCACTGGAGTATTTTTGAAACTGCTTCGATGACACTGGAAATCAATACGAACAGAGGTATTGCTGCTCAGGTACTACGCCATCGTTCATTTTGTTTCCAAGAGTTCTCTCAAAGGTATGCCGACACTAAGTTATTGGATCAGGTAATCCCTATCCCTGAACTTAGAAAGCAAGACAAAAAGAATCGTCAAAACTCAACCAACGATTTGCCACCAGGTATGGTTGCGAATTATCGTACCAAGATTGAGAAATTGTTTGATGATTCAATGCACCTCTACAACAATCTGTTAGACAATGGTGTAGCAAAGGAGTCTGCTCGTTTCGTATTACCCCTAGCAACACCAACGAGAATCTACATGACAGGTTCATGCCGTAGTTGGATACATTACATAAATCTAAGGACAGCCAATGGTACACAACAAGAGCACATGGAAATCGCAGAGCAATGCCGAGAGGTGTTTACATCTGTATTCCCAGATGTGGCAGAAGCACTTGAGTGGACAACACCAGAAGGAGGACAAGACTAATGGCCACATATCCAGTAAAGAATAGCATTACAGGCGAACTGAAAGAAGTACAGATGTCCGTTCATGATTGGGACCAGTGGAAGGAAGAAAATCCTGACTGGCATCGTCACTTCACACCAGACACTTGCCCTGGCTCAGGAGAAGTAGGAGAATGGCAAGACAAACTTTATGCTAAGAACCCCGGATGGGAATCTGTCATGGGTGGAGTTAAGAAAGCAGCACCAAGAAACAAATCTATCGTAGACAAGTACTAATGGCCGTCAAGACACGCAAGAAGACACAAAAAAGGCATCCAATCAATACCGATTTGATGACCAAGATCGAACCACTGACTGAGAATCAAAAAAGAATCTTCAAGTCATGGGACGAAGGCAAGCATCTATTCATCTATGGTGCAGCTGGTACAGGTAAGACCTTCTGTGCCCTCTACAAGGCGCTGTACGACTGCCTAAAGGCAACGCCAGCATATGACAATGTCTATATCGTCAGGTCGCTTGTGGCCACCAGAGAGATCGGTTTCCTGCCTGGTGACCACGAGGATAAGTCCTCGCTGTATCAAATACCTTACAAGAACATGGTGAAATACATGTTCGAGATGTCCAACGATAGTGACTTTGATGCTCTGTATGGAGCGCTTAAAGCACAAGAGACTATCAAGTTCTGGAGCACATCATTCTTGCGTGGGGTAACACTTGACAATGCAGTCATTGTTATCGATGAGATGCAAAACTTAAACTTTCACGAACTTGATAGTATAATTACTAGGGTTGGAGAAAATACTCGTATCGTTTTTTGTGGTGATGCGATGCAGTCTGACCTCGTTAGAGACAAGGAGAAGAATGGCATCCACGATTTCATGCGTATCCTTGACATAATGAAAGATGATTTTGATATGATCGAGATGGGAATTGATGACATCTGTCGCTCAGGACTCGTTCGCAATTATCTGATTGCTAAAGACACAGCAGGTATGTAATGTTTACACATTGTGACGAACACAAACACAAGTTTGTCGAACTAGAAAGACTCATGGAGAATGAGGTACGGTACTATGCTATTGATGGTGCCGTCCGTTACCCCTCCGTGACTTCTATTATATCCTTTGTTAGCAGGGAGAAATTTGCTAGCTGGCGCGCCAGGGTGGGGAATGAAGTAGCTAATAAGAAGACTAAACATGCAACAACAAGAGGGACTCGACTCCACTTAGTTCTCGAACATTATATTAATAATGAAGACTACACAGCACTTGACGAGTGGCAGTACCCTCTGATACAATGGATGTTCAAAGCAGCAAAGCCTCACCTTGACTCACGCATTAACAACATACAACTTCAAGAAGTTCCTATGTCTTCGCATAGGTTGTGTCTGGCTGGTACGGTTGACCTTATTTGTGAGGTGGATGGAGAGCTTGCCATTGTTGATTTCAAAACCTCTGAGAAAGAGAAGCCGGAAGCATGGTTGGAAGACTACTTTGTTCAACTCTCAGCCTACTGGGCTATGTTCTCCGAAAAGACAGGAGAAGTACCTAAGAAACTGGTAGTGTTTCTTGTGGGAGAAAACGGCGATGTCCAGATCGTTGAGCGTCGCAACATGATTGATTATTTGAAAACACTTCGTGATTATGCTAGTAAATTTGTTCAGTATCGAGATGCCGGAATCAGAAATTAACAAGGCAATGAACGACAAGTTCATTAGCAAAGAGAAATTTGTCGAAGACATCGAAAAGCTTGTGTTAGAAACCAAGCAATCATACATTGATGCTATTGTCTCTTATTGTGAGAACAACAATATTGATATTGATCGAGTAAATAAACTCGTAACCAAACCTTTGAAAGAGAAAATCAGGTATGAAGCCACAGAGCTTAACTACTTGAAGCGAACATCTCATGGTAAACTTCCTTTATGATGCAAGGCTTTGATGTATATAAAACTTACTTGGCATTCAAACAACACTTCTCAAATCCTAAGTTTGATTTCTTTCAGTATGATGGCAAAGTAAAAGCTAAAGAGGAAACCTACCATGACCGAAAAGACTTCTACTTCTTTGAAACGATTGCGCGTAAGCACACCGATCAAGAGATTAAAGAGTACCTCCTTGCGTCCTTTGTATCGTCAGACAATCCGTCGAAGGTCTGGATTGGCGACATTAAGAGGGATGGAAAAGCTAATTGGATGGTATGGACAAAACTACATGAGAGTCTCACCTATGCTTTTGTCAAAGATCTCAACACAGTGGCTCAACATCTGGAGACCACGGCGTGTACCTTTAACGATCTTCTTAAAACGATGGGAGGATCTCCTCCACTCCTCAGACTATACATCCAACGAAGAATTAATCTAGAGTCACTGATCATCTTTGATATGGTGTTAGGCTTTTCCAAGCAATGGGACAAACTAATGTATGATCCATTGTGGGAACAGCTTAGCTTCAAGATTAAGAAGTATAAACCATTCCTCAACATACCCACAAACAAATACAAAGCACTGATGAAAGACAAATTTCTCTGAGTGTGATATAATTAAACCATGGACCCTGGCTGAAGTCCCAAAACTCGCGCTAATCGTACCCTATCAATCTCAATATGAGTTTCTCATCTCTGAAGAAGAACAAGACTGACATCTTCTCCAAACTCCAAAAGCAACTGGAGCAAACCACAAAGGTCGGTACTGTAGACGAAAGGTTCTGGAAGCCTACGGTAGACAAGGCTGGCAACGGCTTCGCTGTCATTCGCTTTCTCCCTGCCTCTGATGGTGAGGATATGCCATTCGTCAAGATGTACTCCCATGCCTTCCAAGGTCCTGGTGGTTGGTACATCGAAAACAGTCTCACCACACTGGGTCAAAAAGATCCACTGGGTGAATACAACCGTGAACTCTGGAACTCTGGCGATGAAGAGCTAAAGAACCAAGTTCGTAAACAAAAGCGCAAGCTTCAGTATACTACCAACATCTATGTTGTGAAGGACCCTGGCAACCCTGAAAACGAGGGTAATGTATTCCTTTACAAGTTTGGTAAAAAAATCTATGACAAGGTTATGGATGCTGTCAATGGTGACGAGCTGGAAGGCCGGACTGGCTTTAACCCATTTGACTTCTGGACCGGAGCAGACTTCAAGCTTCGTGTCAAGAAAGTCGCTGGGTATCCTAACTATGACTCCTCGGAGTTCACAGACCCCGCTACCCTCGAAGATCATGATGATGCACAACTCGAATCCATCTGGAAACGACAGCATCAACTGCAGCCACTCGTAGCAGCTGATCAATTCAAGTCCTATGAGCAGCTACAGACGCGACTCAACAGTGTTCTGAACCTTAAGGGTTCTACTCCTGAACCAGTTGTTGCAACACCTGAACAGGTTGTAAGCAGCAAGCCGGTCTTCAAGACGGAAGAACCAGTGACAACTGAAGCGACATCATCATCTAGTGAAGACGATGATGTCATGGACTACTTTCAAAAGCTAGCCAATAGTTAAGATAAGGGAGCTTCGGCTCCCTTTTTTAATACATTACATCTCTGATATCGATGTCGCTTATCTTGTCATTAGACTTAAAGGCATAGTTTCTGACATCTCTATCGATATCAAAAATATATTTCTTCTGAATAATATAAATCTTAGACTTCTGTTCGTTAAGTCTCTGCTCATACTCTTGATTGGTGATACCAGTAGGTGCAGACGATAAGATAACCTCCGAACCTACGGTAGCTGGGTAGTAATACAAGAAGTCTTCTGGAACTGTCTGCCCACCAGGCAGGACAAAATTACCATCATCATCGAGTGTCTCTACAGTCTCATAATGATGAATCTCCCCGCCACCTTCATAACTGCCATACTTCTTGAGGATAAACTCATTCAATTCATTCTGTGACAGTGGCCACTGATTATAGTAGTCAGTGATGTCATTGACCTGCATGATAATCCAATAATACTCTTCAGTCCCATACTCATTGTATGAAATTTGGTCTGGTCTCTCACCATCATTGATATAATACTCAGTGTAGAGTGTGTCTTCCTTGTAGATATCGTCTCTAACCCTGAGCAGGTTAAAATAATCTTTAATCTTAATTGTATTAGGGATGCCTGCCTTGTTTGCACTGACAGCGTAGTCAATATCTTTGAAGTAAGAAAAGTATTTTGGTGATGCCATCAGTAACCTACCTCATTGCCTGCTTCGTCATGCTCCCCTCTGGTAATGATATCAACTTCAGAGAAGTCAAGCTTCATAATCCTCTCCACTGGTGCACCACCAGGATGGGAGGAGTGCATAGTAGATGAAGGGTTGTCAACCACAGCTACACTTGTCAGTGCTGCTGGCTTGAATGCATTCATATGCGGGTTCTGTTTACCACCAGTCATATATGTCACCTGCCACAGGTGTGGGAGTTCGAACATCCCATTGTCATTCAAGGCTGGGGCACTCCACTTCTTGCATTCCATAATGATACGATTGACAGCTGCATTCTCTGCCTCGCTCTTAGGTAAGAAGGAATAGGACAAAGAAAACTGCCTCAACTTTGGTGCTTTATATAGTAGCTCTACATTAGGGTTGTATGCTTGCCCCCGTGACAATGCCAACAGCTGCGAAGGTGACATGCTAGCCATACCAGCAATTGAACCGATAAGCATTTGTTTGGCTGCATCCTCGCCCGTCTCCAGTTTAATATTTTTATCAAAGTATGCTTTAAACTTATCAACAACTGCATTACCCTGTTTTCTTGCATTTACTGCTGATGAAAGAATACCCTCTTTACCAGTGAACTGTGTTTCATAAGCAGTATCACCGACAAACTTAAGGGTGTCCTTTTTCAATGCACCCAGTGGGCCCTCAAAGGTGACATCTCCCCAATCATTAGTCTGAGCCATCGATGGTGTAGAGTTAGGCACATAAAGAACGATAGCATTAGTATTCGCAGCCGCAGGGGGTCGTCTCCGTTGGCCACCAGGCGCTAGCGGTATAGCTGGACTATTAGTTTCGTACTCGAAGTGTGTGATGGTTACATAATCTGTATAGTTTATGTTCATATCCATCGGATATCTTAATGTCATGAGCTTTTAATTCTCTTGTTGGGATAGTCTTTCATACTTTCGACCTCATCTTCGTTAATTTCAAATACATTACTGACGACTTCTAACCAGGAGTATCTTCTGTAATCTTCCCAGTGATAATTGAATCCAGTAAATCCCCACCTATAGATACCAGTACATATAATGAACGGGTTACGATCATACATTATGTTTGGCGTCTTAGCTTCATAGACAAACACATAGTATTTATTGAGCTCTGGTACAATCATTGCAGGGCCAAGCTCCTGCATCAACATTTTCATATTATATTCTGGTTGACCATTAGCCTTTTTCATGGCTTTGGCTACTCTATTCATCGGAACATATTCAATAAATCGGTGGCACCATTAACTAATTGACCTATAGTTTGGTCTGAATCAATCACAGTGTAACTCTCATAAGTGAATGATAAAGAGAATGTAGTCATCGCATCATAAGCATCAGATGCTAGTGAGATTTGCCCAACATTCACAGGGTATGCATTGATAAACTTAACCTTAATAGGTTTCTTATAGTTTGCATTAGCCTCAATGCTACCAGTAGTCGTGGCAATGGTATCGGGCTGTTCTAATTTCTGTATCTCAATATCGTGAGTATAAGTGTCATAGTAATTCATTCTTAGTGTTCTATCTCCTATGGCACCTGATTGATTGGTATTAACGGCAAGCCTATCAAACCACCCTCTCATAGCCTTGTACACCATAAAGTCACTATTCTCAATGACAGTCATGGTAAGTGGCTTACCATATAGAATATTAGTTGGTTGCTCCCTTACAATACCCATATAATCATGGCCATTGGCGACAATGGTCTGCGTTCTTACTTCAGGTATAGTAACCTCTTTAACAAAAAAGTTAAGGTAATCATTAACCTGTTGGGAAATAACAGGGGTAGGCAATTGTACTGAATATAAAGTAGGTCGTGAGACACTCTTACTCATTAGTGCCTTAGCTGACTCGTATGACATCCCTATATAAATACTTGTGGAAGTATTTATGGCATGAGTAGGACACTTAAAGGAAAGTACAAACCTATACATCCAGAGAAATATAAGGGTGACCCCAGAATGATAGAGTATCGTTCGTCCTGGGAGCTCAATTTTATGAAGTGGTTAGATGGCAACCCCAATGTCATCAAATGGATGTCAGAAGAAAAAGCCATTTGGTATTATGACCCAGTGGCAAAGAAAAAAAGAAGATATTTTCCTGACTTTATTGTCAAATATAAGAGAAGTGATGGCATTCTTATAGAAGAAGTTGTTGAAATCAAACCTCATAAACATGTCACTGGCCCTAACCCCAACCCCAAGAGGCGTACTAAGTCCTGGGTCAATGAGTGCCTGACCTATGCTACCAACCAAGCCAAGTGGAATGCAGCCACAGAGTGGGCAGAAGACAGAGGAATGAACTTTAGACTACTAACTGAGCAGGATGTACCAGGTTGGAAGCAGTAATAAATAATAGTAACTACTATAACATAACCCCTACATTATGGCACTACCTAAGCCGATTCGTCCAGAATATAACACGACTATCCCATCTACCGGTAAGAAGATTCGTTATCAACCATTCAGTGTCAAAGAAGAGAAGGTACTTATCCTAGCAGCAGAGTCAGGTGACATCGATGAAGTGACTAATGCTATTACTAATGTACTACAGAGGTGTGTCACAAGTCCTACTGACTTGTCTGTAGAAGACCTGGCACTCTTTGACATTGAGTATCTGTTCCTGAGAACCAGAGCAAAGTCTGCTGGTGAGACTATTAAGGTTAAGGTAACAGACCCAGAGGATGAGTCTTACTCAGTCGAACACGAGATTAATATTGATAAGATTACAGTTAAGAAAGATTCAGAACACACAGACTTGATTAAAATTAATGAGGATATATCTATCAAGATGAAATATCCTGGCATTAGGTTCTTTGCCGAAGGTATTAATGTAGATGATATGCAGACGAGTATTGAGACTGTAGCTAAATGTGTCGGGCAAATTGTTGTAGGTGAAGAGGTTTACAACAGAGCTGACATGACAGAGGAGGAGATTATTGAATGGTTGGAAAGTTTAACTACTGAACAGTTTACTAAGGTGATGGAATTCTTTAAGACTATGCCAAAGATGTCACACACCATCAAGCTTAAGAATAAGAAAACAAACAAAGACTTTAGTGTCGTTCTGGAGGGACTCTCAGATTTTTTCTGATGGCAATGATGCACAATAGTCTCATTGCCTATTACGAAAGATTGTTTGCTTTCAAGCAGTTTCATGGTTGGAGTGTATCAGAAATCGAAGACTTGCTGCCCTGGGAATTTGAAGTCATGACATCACTCCTTGGTAATTATCTTGAGACAATGGAACTTAAGAAAAAACAAGCCATGGCAAACCAATAAATAATAATAAAAAGTTATGTCGAGTGTCCTTGACAAAATATATAAAAACTCAGAAGAAGTCAAGGACAGAGTAGAGTCTATTGATGATACACTGCAGCGCCTATACAAAACAAAAGCAAAAGAAGATAAAGCAGAAGAAAAAGAGAGAAAAGAGAAATCACTCCGTAGAAAACGAGAATTAAGGAAAAAGAAAAGAGAATCGGCTGATAAAAATAAAGATAAAGGTTTGTTTGGTGCCTTAAAGAAAGAGGACAAACAGAAAGAGTCCAACTTCCTAATGAACATACTTACCGGTGCACTTAAAGGCATTGGGGGATTGCTTACAAATGCAGTAGGGTTGTTGACTTCTGCTCTTACATCTCTGGCTGCACCTATTGCTGGACTACTCACCAGTGCTTTAAGTGGAATTGCTGGAATCATTCCTGGGTTGATGGCAACGGTGCCAGTACTTCTGAAGGGTGCTGGACTTTTAGCAGTACTTGTTGGTAGTACTAAGGGACTCGGCAATTTAAGCAGAGC
>WLWG01002934.1_pt1 | contig 12247 bp, 6 predicted proteins | sample 6712871 | NCBI WGS metagenome assembly WLWG01 (sample SAMN12718693, study PRJNA515312) | sponge metagenome | isolation source: marine sponge | host: Mycale hentscheli | place: New Zealand: South Island, Marlborough, Capsize Point | collected 2003-05-01 | reverse complement strand
TAGATACGTTTTCCATTACATCATTCTTAACTCAAAAAACTCAAAACGTTTATTATGTACCTTCAGCATCTACAACAGGTTCTGATTATTATTTACTAAATAAAGTATTGTGTTTTTCTGGAGGTAGCCTAAAAGGTGAAGCAGAAAAAGTAACGCACAGTAAAATCACTATGTTAAACAGCTCATTGCTTACATCACCTTCTAGTATATTCCCTGCATACACACAAGAAGCAGATGAAATTGCTGTTTACCCAAACACGTTTAATGGTTTAAATGATATACAAGCTCAATACATAAGATACCCTAAAGACCCTAAATGGACTTATGTAACACTATATGGAGGTGAGCCACTTTTTGACCAAACACAAAATGATTATCAGGATTTTGAATTGCCAATAGATGATGCTAATAATTTAGTAGCTAAAATATTGCAATATGCAGGTATATCAATTAGAGAAGCTGATGTGTTTCAGTTTGGGCAAATAGAAGAACAACAACAAAATCAAACTAATATTTAATCATGGCTTATATAAATCAAAGAAAATATTATACTAATGATGGTGTAAATCCTACAGATGAAAATTGGGGGTCTTATCAATATGTTACTTTAAAAGATATAGTTAATAATTTTGAATTAATGTATGCTGGAAATCATGAGTTAATTAATAATGAAAACAGATTTAAAATATTGTTTCATGCAAAGCGAGGTATACAAGAATTAAACTATGATGCATTTAAAGAAATTAAATCTTTAGAGTTACAGGTATATGATGATTTAAGATTTGTTTTACCTCCTGATTATGTTAATTGGGTAAAGCTTTATTTATTAAAAGATAATGTGTTAAGAGAGCTGACTGAAAACATTCAGGTTCAATCAGCCGTCTCTTATATACAATCAGCTACAGCTTCATTTACTTATGATGGTGATGGTAATGCAACAGTAGTTGATTCAACTTTAGATACAGAAAGAAAAAACGGTTCATTAAGGAGTATATATTTAAATGATGAGATAGATGAAAATGTAAATCCTAATGCATATAATTATGATAATGATATTTACAATTACAGAATAGGAGCTAGATATGGTTTAAATACTGAAACAGCTAATATAAATCCTACATTTACTATTGATAAAAAAGCTGGTGTTATTAATTTTGATTCCACTATGGCAAACCAACAATGTGTACTACAATATATATCTGATGGAATGGAGAATGGAGATAACTCAAAAATAAGTGTAAATAAATTGTTTGAAGAATATATTTATGCTTATATACAATATGCTATTTTAAATAGTAAATTTGGAGTACAAGAGTATATTATTAATAGAGCAAGAAAAAACAAACAAGCTTTATTAAGAAATGCTAAAATCAGATTAAGTAACATTCACCCTAGTAGATTGCTTATGAATCTTAGAGGTGAAGATAAGTGGTTAAAATAAAATGGCAAACATTCAAAGAAATTTTATAGCGGGCCGTATGAATAAAAGCCTTGATGAAAGGCTTGTTCCAAATGGAGAGTATGTAGATGCTTTGAATGTAAGACTTGGTTCTACTGAAGAATCAGAAATAGGTGCTGTTGAAAACGCTAAAGGAAACCTTCCTTTAACCGAACTTCAATATGTGGATGGAACTAAATTAAGTTCTTCTGCTAAATGTATTGGTGCGTTTGAAGATGGAGCTCAGCTTGTTATTTATTGGTTTGTACATGACCCTGCGTTTACACAAGGAGCTACAGGTAAATTAGATTTAATTGTTTCTTATGACGTTGAAACAGGAGAACTAATTTATCATGTTGTTAGTATAGATGATGGTAATGGTATAAATACAACTTTAAATTTTAATCCAAACTTTTTAATTACAGGTGTTGATAAGATTGAGAACTTATTATTTTTTACTGACAACACGAATCCACCAAGGGTTATCAATATAAATGAAAATTATGGTGACCCACAACCAGGAATATTGACAGATGGTTTTAATCAAGATGACATATTAGTTATTAAAAAACCTCCTACAAGTGCTCCAAGAATTGAAACATATTATGCGCCAGGAGAAACCGATGCTTATTTAGAAGATAAGTTTATTTGTTTTGCTTATAGATATAAGTATGAAAACAATGAGTATTCAGCTATTTCTCAATTTACTGAGCCTGCTTTCACGCCAGGCGCATTTAACTTTAGTGTTAATAGTTATCTCAATGAAGGAATGGTTAATCAAGATAATGCTGTAACTATTTATTTTAATACAGGGGCATCTAAAGTAACCGACATACAAATACTTTTTAAAGAAGCTGATTCTAATGTTATTAAAATAATAAGAAACATAAGTAGAGCTCAATATGGTGTTAACCAAGAACAACAAACAACATTTACAAAAAGAAAGATATTTAGTGTTTTACCTGATTCTGAAATATTAAGATTATATGACAATGTTCCTCAATTAGCAAAAGCTCAAACCCTTATGGGTAATAGGCTTATTTACGGTAACTATACAGATGGTTATGATTTTGTTACAAATGAAGGTGGTAATGTAAAATTTGATTTCAATACAACTTTAAAATCAGAAGAAATTAATTTATCAACACTACCAGTAAATATAGGTGTTGGATATTATTCTATTGATTATGGAGGCACAGGGAGTCCTCCTCCTATAAATATTGACGATAGTGACATGAATGTCAACATGAGCTCGCTTATAACCTCAACTGGTTCTCAATTAAAAACTGGGTCTATAATCACTTTTTCGTTTGGATTTGAATATAGTAGTTCTGTTGTTACGGGAGGTGGTCCAGCTGCAACTCCTGGAAATCAAAACTATTATGTAAACTGGAGTTATACTTTACAACAAGATTTTAACACAGTTTTTGATTTAATAAATAGTACCGATTTTTATGATAAAATAGGTAGCCCAACAACTATTCAAACTGTAGCTAATGCAGCAGATGGCAATACATTAACTGATGTATTTAACTTAGCTTTACCGCAATCTTTTGATTCTAATTATACACAATTAAATCAAACAGGTGTATCAAGTTTAACACCAGTTCCTGCAGGTGTATCTGTGGGAGAGCCAATTATTAGAACAAATTATTCTATTGGAAGTAATACGTTTGGCTTACAAATATTAGCTGCTGTTTATTATGACCCTGTATCTACATCTTATTTATTTGTTTATCACAGGCTTACTGATGCTACAGTTACTTTTCAATCCTCATCCACCTCTCTAAGTTTACATAGTAATAGAGGTTATGAAATAGGAATGGTTTACATGGACGATTTTAATAGAGCTTCAACAGCTCAAGTAAGTGAATTAAATTCTGTAAACTTACCTTGTAGTTTATCAACTTCAAGAAATTACATTCAGGTAAATATACCTGAAGAACAAAAAGCTCCTTACTGGGCAACAAAATATAAGTTTGTAATAAAACCAACAGCAACAGATTATCAGACTATATATAGTAATATTGTATATAGAGATTCAGGGACAGGCGCAAGTTATTTTTTACTTGATGGTGAAAACGCTAATAAAGTAGAATCTGGAGATAAGCTAATTGTAAAAGCTGATGCAAGAGGTCCAATGAATAGATGTTCGATTGCAACTGTTTTAGAAAAAGAACCAAAAACTGCAGGTTTTATTGATGTGTTTGATGCGGCTGGAAATGAAATAGAAGTGTTTGGAGGAACTTACATGAAGATAAATGCTTCAAATTTTGCTGCCGTTGAATCTAACGACGCTATTGTTTCTGTTCCTGAAAAAAAAGCTATTTGTAAAGATGACACTTTTTATCCAGTTGTAGCATTTCCATTTTTCACAGCCACTAATCAATCTGGTACAACTCCTGTTTATGATGTGTATGATGTTCCTGTAGGAACTAGAATTACAATGCGTATTGAGTTTCAAAGAAACGGAGGGTCTGCAACGGTTGGACCTACTTGTCAAAGACAAAATTACGTTTTAGAAAAAAACTTTACTGCATCAAGAAATTATACTAACATGATAGATTGGTTTAACGGAGACAACGTTGACCAAACTTTGGATGAAGGAATTGAAGATACTACAGGTTCAATTGAAATTGAAACTGAATATATTTCCACTACTAATTCAGTAGCTGCTCCTCCGCTTGGAGCTGTAAACGTTTATACATCAGATAAAACAAGTAAATCAGAAATTGCAAATGCTAATTTATTTGGAACTACAGCTACTGACCCTGAAGAAATATTCTATTTTAGAATGTTTGAAGACACAGCAAACCAAGACGCAAATGGGAATAATTTAATTTATTTACTTATATCTGGTGGAAGGTCATGTTCAGATACTACTAACAAACGTTCTGAATTACAAGTCTCATTTACTGTATATAGAACTGATTCTATGTATGTTTTTGAAACTCAGCCAGTAGATGCTTTGCCTGATGTATGGTATGAAAACAGTGAATCATTCAATATAAATGGAGACTTACATTTAGGTAATGTACAAAACCAAACTACATCTCAACCCGCAATAGTAAACACAGGATTTGCAAATTGTTTTTCTTTTGGAAATGGTGTTGAAAGTTACAGAATAAGAGATTCAATAAAAGAACCTGCGTTTAATTTAGGAAATAGAATTTTTACAACTTCAAATGAAGAATACAAAGCTGCTCACAGATTTGCTGATTTAACATATAGTGGCGTATACAATGACGAATCAAATGTAAACAGACTTAATGAATTTAATTTAGGTTTATTAAATTTTAAACCTTTAGAAGAAACTTATGGGGATGTAGAAATATTATTTGCAAGAGAAACGGATGTTCTTGTTTTACAAGAAGATAAAATATCTTATGTGCTTGCTGGTAAAAATTTATTATCAGATTCTACAGGAGGAGGAACAGTTACCTCTGTGCCTGAGGTTTTAGGGACACAAATAGCCCGTATTGAAAACTACGGAATAAGCAACCACCCAGAAAGCTTTGCTCAGTTTGGAGAAAATAAATATTTTTCAGATGCTAAAAGAAATGTTATAGTAAAATTAACAGGTAGCTCAGCTCAAAATGAAATACTAACAGTTATTTCTAGTCAAGGAATGAGAAGTTGGTTTAGAGATTTATTTTCTGATGCTTCTGCTACGCAAAAACTTGGTGGGTATGACCCTTACATGCATGAATATGTTTTTACTTCTAATACTATAGTAAAACCAGAAACTGAATTATGTACAGCATGTGGTGTAACGAAAAATATAACTGTAGTTTCTCAACAAGAGTTTGTTTATTGTGTTGATGTAAAACAAGAAGTTGGAACTGTTTATATAGATTATGTAATACCTTTTGAAAATTCTGATTTAATTGTAACTGAAGCAACAGAACAACAAATTGTTTCTGAAGCTGGTGTAGATTTAGAAACAGAAGGTCAAGTTTCAGGGACTGGATACACTATTCAAGCAATATATGACAGTGTTACTTATACTACTGGTGTAGTATATCAAAGTGGAACATTATCATTTAGTAAACCAAATTCAGTTCCAACGGAAGTGGTTTTAATAGTAACTACAGATTCAGCGGTAAACGACACTATTCAAATAACTGTAAAATGTCCTGGTCCTGAATTGTTTAACGTTTACAGTATTACATTATCAACTAATGCAATTGCAGGTCAATTTACACATACAGAATTTTATTGGGAAAAAGGAACAGTTATATCTCCAACTCAATCAGACTTAGTAACATTAATAAATAGCCCGAATGACCCTATAGTTTCACAATATAGAGAACTTGAAGGAGGTCAAGGAGCAAATGTTATCCCTCAAGATGGAGCAATAATTACAATGAGGTCTAATAAAATTAATTTTGATAATTTCCAGTTTGACCCTAACGAAAATGAGTTTAGATATTTAAGAACTGATGCCTTATTTGAAAACAATTCAACTGATATAAATATATTATTAGCAGCTTCTATTCAGGCAACGCCAATAAATACAGCAGGCGCTCCTAATTTGTATAAAGCTGATTTTACTTTACCAAATGGTGGTGACAAGTTATATTTAATTTATGATTTAAGAAAATCTATTGGACAAGAGCTTTGTTATTCACCGCTCAGTTTCTTTGAATCTTGTTGTGATTGTACGTTTAGTCCAAGTCCAACCCCAGCGCCATCGCCGACTCCAGCACCAGCAGTACCAACATACGATTACTTTATAGGTATAGATTGTGTAAGCCTTCAGGCTGTTTATTTAAAAGCTAATACAACATTAGGTATTGTGGTAGGAAATGAAGTACAATACACTAGTGGAGGAATAACAGCAGGGTGTGCTTCTTTATATGCTACGGGCGGTTCAGGTATAAATGGTGAAGTAGTGGTTCTAGTAGCAGGATGTGGAGATTCAAGATGTTCAACATAAATGGTTAACTTTGTAAAATTATAAATGCCAGCAACAACAGCAACATATTATTTTAGTTCTTCGAGTTTCTCGAATGCTACTGCATTGTATACTGACGTGGGATTATCAACTTTTGCGCCTGATGGATGGTATTCAGACCAAAATATTTACAGACAACAAGCTACAGGTGTGTTGTACGCTGAAACTTCTTGTCCTAATTGTTTATCACCGTCACCTAGTCCTATACCAACGCCTAGTCCTAGTCCGACACCGTCTCCAACGGTAACGCCTGCGCCGACGGTAACACCTGGGCCGACTCCAGCACCTGTGGTTAGCTATGACTATAGATTGTATACTCAATGTAGTGGAGCTGCGACACAAGTATTTAGAGTTGTTTCCGGCGGAACATTTCCCCTTGTAGTACAATATGATGGGATATGTTGGGAAAACTCAAGCTCAACTGCTTTAACATCAACTATAGATATAGCAGGTTTACCAAGTTATGCGGATTGTGCTACATGTATTACTCCATCACCAACTATAACTTATGATTATAAAGAATACACGGAATGTAGTGGAACAGCTACTCAAGTATTTAGAGTACCATCAGGAGTTTCGTTTGCAGCAGTTGTAAAATATTTAGGAACTTGTTATGAAAACCCTCAAACGACTTCTTCTATATCTAATGTAGATATTTCAGAAACATATACAGATTGTGCAAGTTGTCTACCGACTCCATCTTATGAAATATTTTCCACAAACACTGTACAAAACGGTGTAGGTTCTTCAGTATTAGCGTGTCAAGCAACAACAGCATATAGTATGTTTACTAGCAGAACTAATGTAGCTTCAATTCAAGTAAATGATGTGGTTTATACAAACTCTACTTTAACAAATGTTTGGAATGGAAACAGTTTTTGGTATGGAGTAACTGATAATAGTGGAAATGTTCCAAATAATGCAAGCGGATTTGCTTTATTAATTAATACATCTGGTGTTGTGACTGTGAAAACTACGTGTGTAGCTCCGTCACCAATACCAACTCCTACTGCAACGCCAACACAGGATGTTGAAATAAGACAGTGTGGTACTACGAGCCCAAACTACTTAGTAAGAATTACAGGTACATCTGGATATTTAAGTGGACAATCAATAGAAATAACTGGAGCAGCAGGTGGAGGTAATCCAGAATTTACAGGTGCAACTTGTTATGAAATAATAGACGCAGCTGCATCTTCGTATAATTCTACTGTTACAGTTAACTCTGCGTATAGTAGTTGTAATGGATGTGCTCCAACTCCAATTTATGAATACAATGAATACACAGAGTGTCAGACATCAACAACACAAATTTTTAGAAAACTTACAACAACATCAACTTGGCCAAGTTTTGTTCAGTATAACAATATTTGTTATTCAAACCCACAATCAACAACAGGTACTTCATCTATAAGTGTTGAACCTCTTACAAGCTTTAATAACTGTTCTGATTGTGAAAACCCATCAATGTATATTAATGCTTTACCACAACAAGGTTATACAGAAGCTGCGGCTTGTAATGCTAGAACAGATTACTTTGTATTTTCTAACAGAGCAACGGTTGGTCAAATTATAGTTGGAGACACATTATGGGCTAACTCTTCAAAAACTACAGTATTTAATGGAGGTTTTGAGTGGTATAGTATTTCAAACACTTTAGGTCTTTTACCACAACCTTCAAATGATAAATATTTAATTAATACATCTGGTGTTGTTCAAACTATATTGAGTTGTGCTGTAGTTCCTTCACCGACTCCGACAACTGCGCCGCCTCCAGTAACTCAAGAAATATCAATAGTAACTTGTGGCACAACAAGTCCTACATATCACGTTGAAATAATAGGAAGTAATAGTTTGGTTGTGGGATTAGGTATTAAAATAAGCTCTGGGGGTACAACTGGTGGATGCCCAACGTTCGATACATCTCAATGTTATGAAGTTACAGCTGTTGACATAGGGTATCATAATTGTCAGGGGGTACTCGATGTAGTATCTAATAATTGTTCTAATTTATCTGGATGTTCTGGAACTCCTAGCCCTACGCCTACGCCTACGCCTACGCCTACGCCTACTCCGCCGAGCACAATATATGGAAGGTATTTAGACTGTGATGACCCAAGTAATTTATTAGACGTAAGTGCTCCGTTTGGAACTACTTTCCCTAATGTGTTAAAAGATGGGTCAGTATGTTTTGAATTTGACTCAAACGCTGGAAGTGGTACTGATGGTTCGTACTTAGCGTATGCTTCATTTAATCTATGTTTAGATTGTCAAGCTACACCATCACCAACTCCAACTCCAACTCCAACTCCAACTCCGACACCTGCGTGTAATGCGGTAAGCTTAGAGTATATAAGCCAGAGTGGTCCATCGCCTGTTCCAAGCTTTACTTGTAGTTTGAGCATTGGATACTTTATGAATACAACTGATTTCTGTACTGCAACAGCATTATATAGAACTGCAAATTGTGATAGAGCAGCTCTAGCAGGATATTATAATAATGGAAACTTTTATAGATACTGGAATGGTTCAGCATTTACTTTATCTTGTACAGTTACTAATTGTCCATAGTTTTTGTTTGTAAATAATAATGATTAACTTTATTTGAAATTAAATCAAATCAAATGGAGGAAATACACAATTATATTACACCACAGGAATGTCAAGAATTAATTAAAATGATTGACGCCAATCATACTCGTTCATCTGTTGTTGTTGGAGGTACAGATAGAACTGATGTTACTGACCACAGAACTTCAAGCACTTCTAATTTAGATATGACAAACCCAATTTTGTTAAATTTAAAAAAAAGAATATCTGAAACTTTAGGATTAGAATTAAATAAAGGAGAAGCCTTACAAGGACAGCTATATGAGCCAGGACAATATTTTAAACCGCATAATGATTTTTTTAGCGGTCCTGCTTATGACATGCACTGTAAAGCGTCAGGTAATAGAACACACACTTTAATGATTTATTTAAACGAGGGGTACAAAGGTGGGGGCACATATTTTCCAACACTACAAAAAACAATAGAGCCTGAGACAGGTAAAGCTTTATGGTGGCATAATCTAAAAGACGGAAAAGTTCAAGAACAATATTTGCATGAAGGCGTTACAGTAGATGAGGGTAAAAAATATGTTGTTACATCATGGTGGAGAGAAAAATCTTGGGATGGAGCAGGGGATGCACAATTGTATTATGATTCTCAAAAACAACAAAAAGAAAAAGCAGAATTTAATAATAAATCTTATGTTGTAAAAGCATCAGAATTAATAAAACAAGAAAAAAAACCTGTCTCTAAATTAGAGCCAAAAGTTTTTACATCTAAAGAGCAAATTCCCAAACACACTGACCTTGGTTTTGCATTGCAAAAATGTCCGCCTGAAACGTGGAATATAATTAATGACACATACAAATTATTAAAAGAAAAAGAAGAAAGCACAAATATGTTTTCACTTGACGTTTTACCTTCGATAAAAAAATTAATACAAACTCAATTACTATTAGTCCATAAAGAATGGATAAACAATCAACCAATAAAACCTTCATTAATACAAGGTATAAATTCATATCAAAAAGGAGAAACAATAACACCTACTTATGAAGATTTTAAATCTAATCACGTAAGCTCTATAATAATTGTAGATAAAAATTTAAAATGTGGATGTCAAAATAAGAAATATGGAAACGATTGGCCTTTAGATATAATGGGTCATGACGGTGAATGGTATAAAATATATGCAGAACCTGGTGACATGATAATATATGAATCTGCAATTTGTGAACACGGTAGAAAAGAACCTTTAGAAGGTAACTCTTACAGAACTCTTGATGTTCATTATAAGTACATTTAACAATGATAAACTTTATACAGTTAGACCCAAATGGTTTATGTAATGCAGGCTGTTGGTTTTGTCCAGTAAGCACTTTAGGGAATCCTAAAAATCAAATTAATCAAATGGATATAAATTTGTTTGATAAAATTATATCTGAAATTGTAAATTTAAAAGGAGATTTAATAAACCCAAACTTGCATTTTATTTATTGTTCTCATTATAATGAAGTATTGTTGTACAAACACTTCGAGTCTATGCTTAAAATATTAAATAAAAACAAATTGACAATATGTATACTAACAAATGGAGTTCCTCTCACGCCTAAAAAAATTGACTTAATTAACAAACATCGACCCGCTGTTAGTATGATAGCAATTAATGCTCCTGTTTATGAAAAAAGATTATTTGAAAAAAGAACTGGAATGAAAGAGGTTATGTTTGACAAACTAATTAGAAACATAGATTATGCTTCAAATAATTTATATAACCCTAATTTGTTATTACTACATATAAACGGTATAAACGAACATTCCAATATAATTAAACTAAAAAACTTTCCAGATTTAGAAAAAAATGAAATGCAAAACCAGGTTGCTATTGCCAAAAAATTATTTCCATCAATTAAAATATATGAGCAATGGAACTTGATAGATAGAGCAGGTTTGTTAAAAGATGTCATGCTTAATAATATACCTGAAGGAGAAGTAATTGGTTGTAGTGTTAAAAGGGATACAGAGTGGTTGCATATATCTCCAAAAGGTGATGTTTTTTTATGTTGTAATGATTATTATATGGAGTATAGCTATGGTAACTTAAAACATAAGACAATAAAAGAAATATGGTTCTCAAAAGAAAGAGATTTAGTTAATAAAAGAGCATTCAATTCTATATGTAAAGAGTGCTCTTCTGCAATTATAAAATAACATGGAATCAATATTTGTAAGCATAGCTTCATTTAAAGATTCTGAATTATTTCCCACTGTAACTGATTTATATAAAAGAGCTACTAGTCCAAATCAGGTTTACGTAGGGGTTTTAATTCAGGATTCATATTTAGTTTTTAATAGTTTTTTATCACAGTTTAACGTCAAAAATATTTCAATAAAACATGTACTTCCTGAATATGCAGAAGGATGCGGCTGGGCTAGAAATATTATAATGAAAGAATTATATAATAATCAAGATTATTTTTTATTAGTTGATAGTCATAGTAGATTTAAAAATGGTTGGGACGTTGAGTATATAAATATGTTGAAAGAAACGCCAACTAAAAGCGTAATTAGCGGTTTTCCAAGAGAGTATCACTTTAATGAATCTTATGAAGTTTATAGTAAAAGAAATTTATCTTCTATTTATATACCTAATGAAATTCCATTTGTTGGAAATTTTACAGGTCCACACCATCAAAAATTAGCACAAAATAAAAATGAAAAAATTATGAATATATCTGGAGGTAACATGTTTTGTAAAGGTGATATAGTAAAACATTTAACTGTAGATGATTATAAATATTATGGTACATGCGAGCAAGAACTTTATAGTTTACTTCTATATCAATGTGGCGTAGACATATATGCTCCTAGTGAAAATTTAATATGGCATAAATATTTTGTTTCTGGAGTAGATAATTATAGAGAATTAAATAGGCCAAAAAAAATTAAACAAAACTTTTGGCCAGATGCTATAAACATAAATTGCTCTCTGCGCTCATCTGATGATTGGCTTAAAGATTATAAATATTTTATAGATAGTAATATAAAATAACAAAGCTAAATAATTCGTAAATTTGTAAACAAATAATCTTTTATGGCTGGTGCTCTTTTTAATTTTTCATGTCCTATTGACCAAATAGGTGACGAGAATGGTTATTGTACATGGAAGGTAACTTGTAATGAGGGAGGCAAAATAAATGTAAAAGTTCCTGCAAATAATATTCATGTATATTGTTTAGAGCGTGGTTCTAGAATTGAAAAAACATCTGTTTATGGTATTGTTAATGATGCAGAACAAAAC
>WLWG01002932.1_pt1 | contig 12256 bp, 19 predicted proteins | sample 6712871 | NCBI WGS metagenome assembly WLWG01 (sample SAMN12718693, study PRJNA515312) | sponge metagenome | isolation source: marine sponge | host: Mycale hentscheli | place: New Zealand: South Island, Marlborough, Capsize Point | collected 2003-05-01 | reverse complement strand
AATGGTTTCTGATTACGCCGATCAAGTTGCTGCCGACGAAGCTGCTGAAGCTAAACGAGCAGCGGACAAGGCTTCTGGTGATGCGAAACTTAAAGCGCTTGGTTTAACTGACGACGAGATCGCTGCACGCTAATGACTTATGGTGAGAATGGCTCTGTGATAGGGCCACAGAACCTTCCCACTTCTAGTGCTGCGCCGGGTGTGTGGTCGTTGGGGGAGATCGCGGAATCGGTGCGTGACGGAATTTGGCCAGCCCCTGACAACATCACGAAGTTTGGTTTGTTGACGCTGCCTACGGGTAAATACCCGAAAGCGGAGGCAATGGTCATTGACCTTGACACTTCTGGCAATCCAGTTGTCATGCTGCCTAACTACCAATTTGGCAACAACTACATCGTTGAGATCGACAAGTCCAGTTGGGCGTTCACATATATGCGGGACTACACCACCGCCGGTTCAAGTGTGGGGTGGATGCAGTTCGGTATTAACCCGAGCGACAATTCCATGATTGCTTTCGGCATGGCTAGCAACGGTACGAGCAGCATGTTGATGGTCAACCTTGCTTACATCGTCAAATCAGGGTCAACGGGTTGGGATGATTTCCAACGATACGGAACCTCAAACGACGGTTACTTCCTTGGGTCAATGGGCGGTTTCCCTTGGACCTACCAAAACTATTCTGAAGGTGGACGAGTCACTTTCAAACCGGCAGCCGATTATCCGATTACTACTGACGATTATTATTTTGATTGTGGTGGCAGGTGGACTACTGGCAGCCCTTACTACGCACGATTTGGTGTGTATGTAAACGACAACGCTGTTGCACCAACTATCAACGGTTACGCCTTCAACAATGACTCCGGTTACAACGGGCGTTCGGCTGGGGCGTGCGGCATGGTGGGAACAAGTGCTGCTGTGTGGGGTATGGACAGCACATATTGGGGGAGATTCGTGTTAGTTACTCACACTATTTCTTCTAGCGGATCAAACAACAATTACACCAATAGTGCCACTGGCTTTTCGATGGACGGCTTTGACATTAACGGGAAAACTCGTATCGGCAATGAAGGTCATACTGGTACTCAAAGAATGCCCGGTGGGTTTGGAGACCCAAATCAGATAGCTATTCAAAGCGAAAATGGTGGTGACCTGAAAATCGGCATGTTCAGCCAAGGCGCTGATTCTGAATGGGCTGCACCACGCAAAATCACTCCTACCACGTTCGGTAACGATGCTTACCCAATGAACACAGGGCCGATAGTTAGCAATGACGGGGTTTATGTTTACAGCGCTTGGGCAAGTAACAACAGTGACGCTAGTGACCGGGGTTGGATCATTATTGCGTCTCATCTTGTTGCCGACGGGACGCTGCAATGGCAGAACCGTTTGACGTGGGCAGACGCTAACGAAGGAACAAATACTCGTTTCAACTACGGGTCAATGAAGTTGATGACAACAGACTCCGCAGATGATTCTTTGGTGTTGACGAGTCAGCTATATCAAACAACAAGCCCTAGTTTTCGTGAGCAGGTTCCGATTATCAGACTGAGGACTGACGGGATGGGTCACGGCACTTACAACTTTACCGAGACAGGTTCAGCAGGCGGAGCGATTTCGTTTACTTATGCTGCCGACACTTCACCCGAAGCAGCAGTCTCCGGTTACGGCAAAACCACTTACAACACTTGGTATAATCCGGGTGCCTTGTACGGCAACCAAGGTAGTGAAAGTTCTGCTAACGCTGCGGTTACGTCGGGCTATTCATGGAGCACAAGCTGATGGCTGACGAATCACATTTCGATACGATGGACGCTGACGAACTAGCGAAGCCTCATAACCCTTACATCGGGTTTGATGATTCAACGTGGAACGGCATGAAAATCAACCCAGATTTTGATGCGTCTACTTACGGGAATTTGCCGACAGAAGCACCACCTGAATATCCGATCCCAGAGAACACAGCAGGTGTTCCTAAATATGTTTGGGATGGCAGAAACGGCAACGACAACTGGATAATTGATCCTTCTTTTCAGGGCAGTTAAGGAATGAATGTTGTTGATGCACCCAACAAAGTAACCAGCGGACGACCCCTGTCGCCCGTCGGAATTGTTGTGCATCACACCGCTTCAAACGCTAACGCAAACCCCGACGCTGTTATCGCCATGTGTGTACGTGGCGTCAACAAAGTACCCGGACCGCTTTACAACTATCTCATTAAACGTGACGGCACCATCGTTACGTTGACAGCAGAGAACGTGAAAGCAAACCACGCTGGACGGGGAATGCAAACCGTCCTGACTCGTATGCAAAAAAACCTTCCTGTTACGGGAAACGCATCCGGTCCCGGCAAGATCAGCGCTAACGCTCGACTTGTCGGCGTGTCTATTATCAACGACGGGTTAGGACAAGACGTTCCCGAGGCTCAGATGGACGCATTGGTAGACTTGTGCGCCTTTCTGTGCGACGGGCACAACTGGAACCCTGACGTAGCCGTAGTAGGACATAAGGAATGGACTTCACGTAAAGTTGATCCTTCGTTCTCGATGCCAGATCTACGGGCACTTATTCATCGTCGCATGGTTACTGACGCACCAACAATGGTGTTACCTAAAGAACCTGAAGATGGGATAGTTTCTTATCCCGGTTTATTGAAGAAGGGTTCAAGGTCTCACGCTGTTCGTTTCGTGCAAGCCTGCGTGGGTGCCCAACAAGATGGTATTTTTGGGCGTGCCACCCAAGCAAAGGTAATCAGGTGGCAACGGGCCTTCGGCCTTAAACCAGACGGCATAGTTGGCCCTGCTACATGGGAAGCTATGAAGATCAAAAGGACAGACATTGTTCACCCAGCGTTTTATTAAAGATTCATTAGAGCGTGGCGTAGCCACATTTGCTCAGGCTTGGGCTGCTGCTATGGCGGTACCCGGCCCAGATTGGGGCGACTCCCTAAAAATTGCAGGCGTCGCTGCCCTTATTTCTATTGCTAAAGCTGTTGCGGCTAGCCGTGTAGGTGACCCAGAAACTGCTTCTATGGGTAAAAGCTAACCCCTTATAGGGATGGGTCTTTGCGATGACGTACCGGCAGTCAGGCATACAATATAGACAGTCAGGTTTCGCTTATAACACGAGCGATTCTACTGTCAATGTCGGCGTTATCGGCGTTGTCGCAACGATCCCTACCTCTACAGATTTCCCGTATCGCAAGTCGGGGATGTCGTATCGTGATTCTCTTTACATTTATAGGCAAGCGCCTTCGTCGGGTAATCAGATTACGGTTATTGCTTTCCCTGCGACTATAGGGGTTACTACCCAGTTCTCTGCGGTAGCTGGTTTACCGGCAACGGTTACTCCGGGAACGATTGCGGCTACGGCTGGTGTTGCTACAAGCATTGACATTGACGCTAACTATGTGGAAGCGCATGAAGGCATAGAGCTTACTGCTTCTCTTCCTGCGATTAGTTTGCTCATCGGGCAGCAGATGAACCCGGCGGCTATTGCGGTTACGACCACGATGGCTCCCACCATTGAAGTTATTCTCAATGTCGGCACGATTGCTGCTACGTCTACGGTCGCTAACTCACATGACGTGGACGCCAATTACACTTTCAACGCTGCCACTATTGGGGTGAAGGCCACTACACCGAATGTGCCGTTGCATCGCATTATTGATCCGATGCCGGTAGAAAACGTGCGTCCTATGATTGGGCCACGTAACGAGCCGACACCTGCTGCTTTCGCTTTGTTCCGTCATTACCAGCCGGAAAGCCGAGGTATCAATCTTATTATTGTTAATAACACTTCGGTGCAAACGTTTATGCCAGCCGATCAAAGCACAGCTACTCGAGTAATTTATGGGGGTCATGTGTGCCCAGACGATTTAACGGCCACTGAACAAGACATCTTGATAGCCGCAGGGTATAAATTAAGAGTAGGAGCTGCTGTCTAATGCCTATGTATTCCTACCGTTGCGCTAATTGTTACACTATTTGGGATGTTTTCCACAAGTTTAGTGAAACCCATGACGAGCCTTGCGAGAACTGTGAAGGCGAACTTGCTAAATATTATGGGTCTATCCAGGTAGCTGCAGCAGCGTGCCCGACGAGAGGTGCGATGCACGATTCAAAGCTCATTGATTTAGAAGCTACTCGTCAGAATGAGAAGAACAAAGAAGCTGATCTTGCTGCGTACAAGCGGTTAAGGCAGGAAGGGTTGCAGCCTCCGAGCACTTTTGGTGCTGCGAAATTAGAATCTGAGGCTGGTACGAAGTGGGAAGTCAAAGCTGGTAAAGCGGTAAGTAAGAAAGGGCAGAAGCAGCTACAGGAGTTCTTAGGATGAGTACCACCCAAGCATGGATTGACGTTACCCGAGACATGCTGCTTTCGGGGTATGTAGAAGAACTAGATGTGTTGACTGCTGGCGTTGATGCTGTGCAGACAACGATCAACGTTCAAGGTGTGGCAAGTAGCTGGGCTAAAGGCGTTGTGTTTGAAGTCAACTCTGAAATGTTTTATGTGACTGGGGTAGTGGGCAGCAACACTCTTAATGTGTTCCGAGGATACGGGGGGTCTACCCCAACAACGCACGCTAACAGTGACCTTGTGAGAGTGTCTCCGAAGTTTCCTACATATCGGATTATTCAATCTTTGAATGATGACTTGAATGATTTGTCTTCTCCAGATAACGGTTTGTTCCAAATGAAGACAACCAGTTTTGATTACAACGCCAGTGTCGATGGGTACAATCTGGCTGGCTTAAGCTCAGATGAGATTAACTCTATTTATTCTGTGACTTACGCTGACGTGGGGGTAGAGGCAACTGAGCCCGAGGTTTCTTCGTGGACGCTTAAACGCAACAGAGACACAAGCACGTTTGCTAGTGGGTTGGCTTTAATTCTTTATAGTCCTGCGTGGCCCGGTAAAAAAGTTACGGTTATGTATAAGTCCCCGTTGACTTCTGTTTCGACAACTGATTTGACAGCTAGCCAGTCTTTAACTGGGTTGGCTCCCACCGCATACGACCTTCCCCCGTTGGGTGCAGCGATGGCGTTGATGACTACGACCCCGATACGCAGAGAGTTCCTTGATGCTGAAGGCACCTCACGGTTGGCCGAGGAGGTCCCACCAGGGGCGATCTCAGCGTCTTTCAGGGATTTAATGGGGCGACGTAGGGCAAGACTCCAAGCGGAAGCTGGACGGCTTGTAGGACGCTACCCGCAAATGTGGACAAGGAGTTCCGCTCTGCGCACCACTTCGCAATGGAGTGGGTTCTCGAATGGCTAGTGGGGATTACTTACCGATACAACTTGATGGTACTTCGTTTCTTGTAGACACTCGACAGTATGCGCGAACAACTGTTCCTGCTTTAAGAGAGCAACGAGACAATAGTGCTGAGGCAGGCGAAAACGCTTTAGACACGAGCGGAGCGTGGACACGTTCCCAAACAGATTGGTCTTTGGGTGCTGGTCAAACGCATTTTGATTTGGGTGACAGTGATCGCCGTCGCTTCTCTAGTTCTACGGGTATTGATCCGTGGACGAAAGGTGAGATCACGCTTCTCCCCATCACTGAAGAGAAACTAGCCGCAACTACAAGCAACCTTCTCGTACAGCGAATGGGTATTTATTTGTACGCTACGCACGCTGAGAACGCTGCGTTTACAACGAGTGCTACACCGACGACTCCTTCGTGGACAAGTTTTGTGGCACGAGCTACACATCAGATAGCGGACATTGCGTCTGACGGAACAAACATTTATTTTGCTTTCGGGTCGGGGGCAGCTATAGCTAAAGCAACTCTCGGCGCTAGCGCTATTGACGGTGCATGGCCGACGAGTGGCACGCAAGCAGCAGACATTATCCAAGTCGCAGCAGGTCGTCTGATCGGTGCGTTGGGTGCAAACATATTTGAGATCGGGGCTAACGGGGACAAGCTAGCTAGCTCACTTGATTACACTCCTTCTCTTGCTGGCACGACTTGGGTTTCTGTAGCTGGCGGGCCTTCAGGCATTTTTGCTGCAGCTAACACCGACAACACTGGGACTATCCACCAAATAAGTGTCAGTTCTACTGACGGTACTTTACAAACCCCTGTCATTAGCGGTCAGTTACCTCGAGGTGAACAAGTAAATCAGATCTTGGTTTATGGAGAAGTCCTTTTAATCGCGACAACAGAGGGATTGAGGACTGCTTTGATTGACACGCAGTCTGGTTCCGTGACTATCGGTCCGGTGATCGAGGAAGGCGGCGAGGCTTACGGGCTGGAAGCTGAAGGACGTTTCGTTTGGTGGGGTGGTAGCTCCGGCCAAATCTATAGGGCTGATCTTTCTAAGTTTACTTCTACGCTGGTCCCAGCTTGGGCGGCTGATCTGGTATCTACCGGTGGTAGCGGCAACGTCAACTCGATTGCACGTTTCGGAAATAAAACATATTTTGGGGCAGCAACTGACGGCGTTTATGGTGAGTCTGGTACGGGCATAAAAGTTGTTACTGGGACACTCAACATTGGTGAAGTTTCGTGGTCAACTGTTGCCCCTAAACTGTTGCGTAACGTGACAGTACGACAAAGCCGTGACCAGTTCGACTCAACTACCACTTATCGGCAAGCTGCTCCTTTCACTTATCGGCAAAGCATTTCTACTTTCCAAGGCACACAAATCAGTGTGACGCCGGGTACGGTCAAGTTCAAAGCTACTAACGACAACAATGCTGTAAGCGAAGTGGGCCCTTTGTCTACCGGTGTGCCTTTGAATTTTGATTTCGCTTCAGAATCGTCAGTGTCTTACAGCTTTGAGATGACTCTCACTCGAGACACAAGTAACACTACGCTTGCCCCGATCCTTGAAGATTGGGTGACTAGCTGTATCGCTACCCCTGACCGGGTAGACGAAATCATTGCTCCGATCATTCTTAAACGCCAAGTATTGACTTCCCGTAACAGCGGTTCCCCTGTCATGTTTGACTCCGCTACGATCTTTAACACTCTTCGCAGCCGTATGGAAGCCGGTGTGACTGTTGATTACATTGAGGGGACACGGGCCGAGAAAGTCACTATTGAACGCTTGTCTATGCAACCTGACCGGATATCCGACAACGGAGCTTGGTGGGAAGGTACCCTTGTAGTGAGGCTACTGACCGTACCCAGTTAGGGGGCCTTGTGGCAAAGGTTCTTTTTTACGATATAGAAACCGCACCGAACTTAGCGTATGTGTGGGGGCATTACGATCAGAACGTTGTGAAACAGTATCGCGAATGGTATTTGCTTTGTTTCTCTTACAAGTGGGAAGACCAGAAGACTACGAAAGTTGTTTCGTTAACTGATTTCCCTGACATTTATGCTGACGATCCTGAAAACGATATCGCTGTAGCTGGTGCGTTGTGGAAATTGTTTGATGAAGCTGACGTTGTGATAGGTCATAACGGTGACAAGTTTGATATGCGGAAAGCTAACGCCCGCTTCGTGTACCACGGGTTGATGCCGCCTTCAATGCCTCAACAAGTAGACACATTAAAGGTTGCTCGTAGATATTTTATGTTTAACAGCAACAAACTCGGTGACTTAGGGGAACACTTGGGGTTGGGAAACAAGGAAGCTACTGGCGGTTTCGAGTTGTGGGTTGGTTGTATGCGTGGCGATGAGAAGGCGTGGCGCACCATGAAGAAGTACGCCAAACAAGATGTTGATTTGTTGCAGGCTGTGTATGAACGGTTGCGTCCTTGGATGAAGAATCATCCGAACCGGGCTTTGCTAGATGGTCGCCCTGATTCTTGTCCTACTTGTGGTCACGCTGATCTTATCCGTCGGGGGTACAGGTCTACGAAAGTTTCTCAGTACGTGCAGTTTCAATGCAAAGGTTGTGGCGCTTATTGTCGTAGCCGTATGCGTTCGGAAGCAACGTCACCTAACGTAGTCCCATAAAAAGGGAAACCCCCAGCCTAAGTCACCGCTGAGGCCGGGGGTTGAGCGCAGAAAACCACTACGAAAACGGCGCTGTAATATCAGTGTATCACTCGATGAACTGTACCGTCTACATTTTCCACCCATTCTACAGTTCTTGTAGGAACTGAAGGAGTTTCGACGGGTTGCAAACCTTGTCGTAAATGCCATTCAACTGCGTTAACGGTAAACGATTTGGTGCAATTCAATGCGACAACGATTTGTTCAGTGTTGTATCCGGCGATCAATGCTTTCTTTACGATGCGTTCTATGCCTTGCCTTGCCGCCAATGGTTTGGGGTGTGCTTGTTCCCAATAGGTGTTGGTAGTTTCGTGGGCGTCGGCGTCTGTTATTAGTTTTCCTTCACTCATTTTCTTTCAACAAATCAAAAGCCTTAGCTGATCTGTATTCAGTGGCTTTCATTGCTTTCTCCCTTTCGTACCCTGAATGGCCGCCCCATACTAACGATGCCATATAAAAGTTGTTAAACCAATCTCCTACATAAAGTGCGTAAGATAAACAGTTTTCTCTAACAGGACAACCATCAAAGCAAATGTCTTTAGTGACATTCCCTGCTGGTATCCCCTTGCACGCAGCTTGGGGATACCACCAAGGTGTTTGGCTCATTGACTAATCAGTTCAGTCCACAACCACAAAGGCATAACAACGTAAGCATCTTTGACACCTTTGTTGCGTCGCTTAACAATCGCAGCGAACCAACGAGACTTAGCGTTACGTCCTTCAGCTTCGGCTTCGTCAATGAAACCAGCTAAGTTAATTTGTTTGTGGTCTTTCAGTTCAAGAACCCAGTCAGCTAACACTCCGTCACCAACTATGTCGCCTTTGTCTTCTGCTCCTGATAAGGCTCGGCGTTCAACCCAGTCTCCAGTTTCAGCGGACAAGTAACGAACTACAGCGGTTTCAAAGGCTGTGCCTTTTTGTTTGGCTCGGTTTACCATGATTACTCCTCTGGTAAATCACGCCACCAATCAAACATGAAAGTAAGTTCATCCATTTCGGATTCATCTAACATGCTTCGTACGGCGGCTTGGATAACGTTGCTACGGAAAGCCCACATAGGTAACTGGCTTATCGCCGGGGGGCAGCTTGGATGTTTTTGCATTGAGTCAGCGTAAACATCTAGCTCAAGTAGCAGCGACGCAGGTATAGCTACAGCAACGAAGTCCATGTCTGTCGGGACTTGTAAAGCGCTGGCGTCGTAATCAAAGGGTGAGTCCACAGGTTCCATTCTGTCACACTGCCACTTCGTCTGGGGTTTCTCGCAACTTCTGTAATGCCAGACGTACTACATCCGATTGACTGATGCCTTCTAACTCGGCGGTAGCTTTAATGTGTGCTATTTCCCAAGGATATAACCGCAAGTTAAATGCGTGTTCCCTTTTAGCATTCATCAAAGAAGGATCGTTATACACTAGAACGGCTCCTTGTCGAACATCGGGTGCGTTGCAATCATAGATAACAGCAGATCGGTACGAAATTGATAACCTTTTTCAAGGGTCAAATCGTCAAGCCGATCCAGCATCTCCTGAGGCACCCGGAAAGCTAATGTTGGATGATGTCCTTTACCCATTAGAACGGCTCCTCATCGAACGCAGCTTGAACAGTTTTAACAGCAGCAGCAGTGGAAGCAACAGCGTCGGGAACGCCTGAGTCTTTGAACTTCAAAGACATGCCGACATCTTCGACAACAAGATTAACTTTGTTTCGTTTCTGTCCGTCTTTCTCCCAGCTTTCAAAGTTCAGACGACCAGTAACAGTTACTCGTTGACCTCGGCGTGCGTTTTCTGACACGCTTTCCGCCATCTTTTCCCATGCTACGCAGTCAAAGAAATGTGCTTTCTTTTCTTGACCATCTCTAGCCATCTGGTTCCATGCGACAGTGAACTCGCATACGGCTTTGTTGTTGTTGGTGAAACGCAGTTCTGGATCTCTGACTACGTTTCCTGACACGGTAACGGTGTTATCAAACGCCATTAGTTTCCTCTTTCTTAGTGAGTACGTTATATAAGTAGTAGCTATCTCCGGCCCATAGGTGTAACCCTAAGCCCAGCCGCATAGCGCAACGCTTGATAGCGTCACTCATGCAGTCCTTTAAGGCTTCACCGTTGTTGGGGACTTTGCGTTCTACTGCTCCGGCTTCTTCTACAACTATTTCTTGGCCGTCGATTGTGACTTTCAAAGCCATAATGATTCCTTCGACTCTGCCTTCAGCGTTGTAGACGATGTGCTTCACTTCAGTTGAGTGAGGTCCGACTATCCCTAGTAGGGACTGGCTTACCTCGCTGTGGCTGACGTATGCAGCAGCGAACGATCCGGGTTTCTGTTTAACGACAGACGCCGGGAAAGGTTTAGCTAACTTGACGAGAGTTTCAGACATCTAAGTTTCTGCTCCCTGAAGAAACAGGATCTCCGACACGGGGGAAGGGTTTACCAGCCACCCAGTCAATGTATTTAACAAGCTGTTTGTTGTTGACCCAGTGGTTGAATGCTTTAGTTAAGTGTCCTAACTGAATGACACCTGATATCTGACCTGAAGAATCAGCACGAGTTCGGATAACCCATTTGCGTATCGTGTTGCGTGGGTCATTAGGGTGACCGCCGCCGTTCACAGCGCCGTCAACAAATTCTTCTGCTATTTCTGCGCCATAAAGTTTGTCAACTTGGAACAGAAGAGTTCCCCACGCAGCAGGGATAATGGGGCAACCACCTTTAGCTATTTTGGCAAGGCGGATAGCCTCTTGTATCTCTTCGTTGTTATCGTCACAAAATTCGGCTATGTCTGTCTTGCTAACTAGCCGTACTTGAACCTGATGGTAAGGGCCGTAGCCTCTCCCGAAAAGAATAAGGTTCTTGGCTATCGCAGCAGCAGCACTACTGTTCTTAACACCTAACCGTTCAATCACGTCGCTTGCAGTACGCATAGCACCATCGTCTATCGTGTCAAACGCACGAGTAGGCAGGTTACGAATAACAAGTTGTTGCTGTAACGGGATGCCGCTCTTCACGACTGCCAACAAACGGTGCTGACCGTCAATCAATCTGTCGTTTATGTCGAACCGTATAGCGTCGCCGTTAACAACCCACTGCCCAGCCGACAATGCGTAAGCGTACTTATCTACAATATTTTTTTTAACTCTACGGTTATCTACGTTGTAGTTTTTTAGCCACACTTCGGCTAACCGTGGTGTGACTTCAACGATCTCCATGTTTGCATTGGACTTAAACATTAGTTTTCCCCTTCAAAGGAAGTAATAGGTTTTCTAAAGGCGTTTGTTCAAACGGGAGACTGTCGCATAGCCCCCAATAATTGCAGTAATGGCAACGCCAATGACCACTCCCGCTTTTACCTAACGGCGTACCCGGTTCGGGAACGTCGTACACTATGCCGTACCCCGGAATCTCCCGTTGTGGAAGCTCCTGAGAATAAGTAGTCAACGCTATATCTTTCATGCGTTGCGCCTCGGCAGTAGCGATCTCTCGGGGTGTTAACCCAGCAGGACTACCGGGAAACGGTTCGTCCATGTGGTACACCCACTCGACTGTCTCTCCAGCAAGTACGGCATTAGCAGCCCGTGGCTTTTCGCTGTTGTCTTTACTGATGTAGCAGACGTGTATGTAGTCGGCGTCTAACGCCATTGCATACATAGCGGCTTGCGTTACCCCATCGTCGGGGTCTTGGCCGCTTCTGGCTAGCTTTATCGGAAACACTTTCTTGGTTTTCAATTCAAAGATAAACGTGCTTTCTTTAATAGTGTAAACCCCGTCAACGTGCCCCGAAATTGGGTAACCCTGAGACTCCAACGACACTGGCACCTCAGTTTGCATATCGTATGCAGCTACCATTGCTTCTTGGACGAGTTCGTGAATGTTTTGACCAGTCCAAAATGCTATAAGGGTTGTGTCGTCTGGTGGGTCTGATTGTTCGGCCCCCAAAATGCGTAACCCGATAGCTCTTGAACATGCGTTAGCTTCACTAGCCCGACACGGTGTTCCCATAGCAGTTGGCTTGTCGCCTTCTACTTCTTGTTTGTTTCTGAGGTAGTCCCGGTAAGCGTCGTAAGCAAGTGTGGTGCGATGGTAGCCGTCTGTTTTATCCATCGCATTCTGCGTATTCGTCTTCTAACTGTTGTTCTACGTTCGGGTCACGTTCGATGGGTGTGGCCCGTAGTCTTGGTGAAGCAGCGTCTACGAAACTGCGTAAGGTGTCATCGCTTAGAACCAGACGGGCTTTAGAAGATTTTGGAATCCCCATATACCTATTGTTTTGTTCAAACGTAATAACCCATTCGTGTTCGTCGCTCAAGTAG
>WLWG01002931.1_pt1 | contig 12259 bp, 11 predicted proteins | sample 6712871 | NCBI WGS metagenome assembly WLWG01 (sample SAMN12718693, study PRJNA515312) | sponge metagenome | isolation source: marine sponge | host: Mycale hentscheli | place: New Zealand: South Island, Marlborough, Capsize Point | collected 2003-05-01 | reverse complement strand
CGTCTTTTCTATCTTTGTAGCCCTGCTTTTTCTTTTTAGCAGATCCACCTTTTTTCATACCAGATGCTCCAGTTGGAAATCTGACATTTGATCTTACTCCGTTTTGTCTCATTTTTTTCCTCCGTTTTTAAATATTTGTGTACCCTTTATACCAAAAATACTACCCACGACAAGGATCCACAATGTCGAAAACCACGTAGGCAGTGACGCGAAATGCTCGAAGAAAATTTTTACCTTTTCCATAGCAACTGGATTGTCACTAAAGACTCCCCAAGCAAGCACAATTATAGGAGCAGACAATATTACGAGAACAAATTCATCTTTATAATCGTTTTGACGTGCCTCTAACAATTTTCCCTGGTAAGCTTCTTCACCACGGGCTTGTCGTTCAGCGTGCAATAGCTGTGCATCAGACATTGCGACTTTTGCCTTCTGCTTGTTAGCATAAATTTTACTACCAGCAGAAACGGCTAACTTAATTGCCGATAACCACATGTTAGTACCAAGTAGCCTTTACAGGTTTCTTTTCTTTTCTAATAGCCTTCGTTCCTCTAACGTCTACGCTATCACCTTGAGCAATGTAGTTTCTACCTCTAATACTTGATTTAGATCTTGGATCTAATTCTAAGTTTTGAGGAGACTCTTCTACAGGCACTCCGCCTTTAGCGTATCCGTCTTTGTTAACGAATTGTTTAAAAGTATCTTTTGTCATAGTTTTCTCCTAATTGTTATTATACTATCTTCTTGGACCTTTCAAGGTCTTTACATCTGCAGCTTTCATAGCATCAGATGTAAGTTTTACGTCTGCAGACATCATTGATTTTTCAATAGCTGTATCAGCTCTTAATTGAGCAAGATCTTCATTTTGATCAAGTTTTCTATCATTTAGATCTTTTGCTTGTACCATTTTTGCTCTATCAAGATTTATTCTTGCTTCATCTTCTTTAGTCTTACGTTCTGTTTCCATAGCTTTTAAATCTACTTCTCTTTGTTTTAATTTAAGTAATGGGTCATGATCAAACTGAGAAGTTATTTGTTTTTCTTCCTTCATAAAGTCTTCAGTCATTTCAGCAATTAAAATTGCTTTTCTAGCTTCTATCTTCTGAGATATTTGTTGAAACTGTTGTTGCATTTGTGGATTCTGAACAGCCATTTGTTGTAATTGTGGTAACACTTGAAATTCTTGTTGAAACTCTAATTGAACTTGTTCTTGTGCCATTAATGATATGTGCTCCATAATGTTTTTCTCAAGAGCTGCAGTAATGCTAGGATTGTTTCTAACAAAATTACTTGCCATAAAATTTAAGTGAGCTGTAATGTGTGCTCTATGATCTTGACCTGCAAACGCTTGGAAAGGTTTCATAGCCATTGCATCGATGTGTTCTAATGCAGGATCTTTTGGTTGATTAGGTGGAGGAGGAGGTAATACTCTATCAATATCTTTTACACCAATTGCTTCATACATACCTCTGTAAGCCATGTACATATTATGCATTTCTGGATTAGAAGTTGCTAATCTTAATTGTTCTTGTGCTAATGATACTCTCTGTGACATAGAAAATATATTAGGATCAGCTACAGGTAAAATATCTACTCTTTGATCAAAGTCAGTTTGTTTAATATTTCTTGCAGCACCAGGAACATCGTATGGATATTCAGCTGGCAAAGATTTTCCAAATATTTCTGCTAGTAATTTAAATTCTTGTTTAAGACCGACATAAAGTCTTTTATGGATTGCTGACATCACTCTTGAACCACGTTCTAAAAGAGCCACGGTCGTACCAACAGCGGCCTGTTGATTCCCGTCCCCAACCTGCATGTCAGCAATGGACGCGAATCTTTGTCCTGCTTGAACTACAATTCCCATCAACTGTAATAACGTTGCTGATGGTTCTTTGTAAGGTAAGAATACGAAAGCATCTTTTAGATTACCACCTGGAGTGTCAACATCTTTAAATTCTCCTGGTTGTATATTTGCGGCATCATCTTTTACTCTGACACCTCTTTGCTTAAATCCTGCGGGTAGGTTGGATAATGTTCCAGCGTCTAATAACTGACGGAGAGCCGTAGTTGCAGTACGACTCAATCCGCCAATCATATGAATTAATCCTAAGCCATAAAATCCTAGTCCTGGCAGAAATTTGAAGTGGACAAAATATTGAATTTTATTTTTCTTTGGATCATTGGGCGCAAAGTTTCGTCTAATAGACAAAACTTTCCTACTACCTTCCTCGATTGTTACGATGTAAGGCAATTTTATTCCCGTTGGCTCTCCGTCGGGGCCAAGGTCTTCAAATCCTTCTAAGTCTAGATTAACGTGGCATTCTAGAATTGTATATAAAGGATCTACTCTTTGGGATTTTGTAAGTCCTTCGACTTCTCTCTCTTTTTCTTCGAGTTCGTTGGTGACTGTTCCTGTTGGTTTTGTCAATTCGATGTCAGAATAAAAACCAGATACCATCTGTTTTCGTAATTCGTTTTCTGACATCTTGACAATGTGAATGACAGATTCCGCATCGTCTAATGAGGTAGCCGTATACGGAACAACTAGGTCATCCGCTGGAACAAACTTAGAAACAGCTCGTCCCAATAAATCGTCATAATAAACTTTTTTAAATGTAGAACCTGAAAGAGGTAAATAAAATAACATTTGATCAAACTCAGCTTCATATTCTTTCATCTGATCCATAATCTGATAATTCATAAAATTCTTAACTCTTTGTGCTTGCATTTCTTTTTGTGGATCTGATTTACCCATTACCATTGTTCTAACAGGTCCGTCTGCCGGTAATAATTCTTTGTAAGCTAAAGCTTGAAATTGTGTAACTGCTTCTGCAAGAACAGGGTGAGTTGCACCACTTGCTCCTTGAAACGGTTCAGTTCTGTTTGTGTATTTAAATCCTAATAAGTCTAGTCCAGTAATGTATGCTCGCTCCCATTCTTTACGAGACATTTTATATTCCATGTAATCATTTTGTAATTGACTACCCATAGCACTCGTATCATCTTCTGGAAGTAATTCATTTAAGTTTGCAAAGTGATCACCTTCTTCTGGCAAAGGCATTGCGCTAGGGTCAAAATCAATTGTAGCCCCTTCTTCGTCTTCTGTAATTTCTACTGGTCCTTTTGATGTTTCTTCTATCTCCGCAACGTCAATTTCCTCTGCAACTTCTTCTTCTGGTCTTTTAACGTTTGGGAGAGACTTATCTATATCTGCCATATATTTTCTCCTAGACTTTCTTAACTTGTTTTGGTGGTAATTTCAACCCCTGTGATAGAGGTCCCTTTTTAGGTGGAACCGCCCACCATTTAAAACCAGGATTAGCTCTCATCTTCTGTGCCAAGTTAGGCTTTTTGTTTTGTGATTTATTTTTTGTACTCATATTTACTCCTTAATGCTGTTATACCACCTTCTGATAATTTTCCTCTGCCTTCAGGGTATAACACAGGTCTTTCTTGAGATCCAAATCTATTTAAAGGTTTATAATTTGAATAATACCCTGGTCCTTCTGTTTCAACAGGTTGTGCCATATTAAATCCATAAATAGCTTCTCTTGGAATACCTATTGCAAGCATTTCTTCCATAGTCATATTTTTGTAATTGTTTTTATAGTCTTGCATAGCTTTAAGATAGGCAGCATCTGTTCTTTGATCTGAGCCTTGCAATTTAAAATTTTCATTCATTGCTTTAGCCAGCACATCTATTTCACTACCCATTCTAGGACCCATGGGAAGTTGTGATAAATTTAAAAAAGCGGTTTCACCTTTACTGCCAGTTAATGGACTTTGAGGTGGTAGATCTTGTACTCTAGCTTTTTTTGCTTGTGCAGACATTGGGTCAATCATAAACATATCTGATTGCATTCCACTTAACTCATTTAAATCAATTATTGATCCATCAGATCTTAAATTTTCAGTTTTATTTTTAGCAGCAGCATAGGCTTTTTGAAAAGGACTTCGACTTCCTGCAATATCTGCAGCTTCGTCTTGTTGTTGGCTAAAGTATAATTTTTCAGATTCTTTTAAAAATTTATTATCTAAATTTATTTGAGCAGCTTTAATGTTTTTATCTGCGTTTGCTGCAACTTCTTGATCAGTTAGTCCAGTCAATGATTCATCATTAACTGAAAGATCAAATTCTTTTGCTTTTTTTAATTTATTTACTTTTTCTGTAGCATTATTAAAATCAACTAATCTTTCTATATTCATTGTAGCATCTACACCCATGTTACGCATGTTTTGAGAAATCCTAGCATCTGATTTTAAATCAGTTAATCCTGTCCAATCAGTGTAAAAACCAATTGAACTTTTTAAACCTTCTTCTAAAGTTTGATCGCCTAATGATCTTAGTAAAGTTTCACCAGTTACAAATATTGCTTCAGGTACAATACCAAACTTCATTATGTTTCTACCTGTTTTGTACGCACTGTTTAAAAATTTAGCAGCGTTTCTCATAGAAGCCGGTGATGCACCTTTCATTCCATTGTTCATTTTTTTTACACCTTCGTCAAAACAATCTACATCGCCGCCATTATCAAAACCTATTCTTCCGCCTTCGGCTTTTCCTTTAACAGGACAGCCAACTAATTTAATCATTTTATTAAAATCATTTTCACCTATTGGTGAAGTAAATTTATCTATTTTTACACCAGTATTTTTTAATGCTTCTCCGTATGCATTGCCTTTTGCTATATACTCATCAATGTCAAATTCACCTTTATCAAACAAAACATCAATTGCTTTAACACTAGATGTTGGTTTAATTTTATCGCCATATTGAAAAGAAACTATATCTCCTGCAACAATACCTTTTGTTTGTCCACCCGTTAAAGCATTCATTACTGTTTTTCTATTTTCAATTAAATTTTTTAATTCTTTTTTTCTAGCGTTTGTAGTTCCTTCTTTATTGTATTCATCAACATATTGTTTAACTGGTATATCAAATAAGTTTTTCTTAAATTGATTTAAATCACCATCTACAATACTATTAATTGCAAGTTGTCTATCAGGATTTAGAAAATCAAAACTTCTAGCTAGTGCGTGCTCTGCTTCACCTATTGCTGATTTTCTAACTATACCGTTAGGTCCAAAAAATTTATCAGCTGCGTTGTAAAGTCTTTTTGCTTTTTCAGGACTATAAAATTTACCACCTTCAAAGTTAGGATCGTTTAATTTATCCGCAGCATTAATAATTTTAGAATAGTTTCCAGCAAACTGTTTACCGTATACTTGTTTTAACCAACCTGCTCTATCTCCTTTACTTATACCGGTAATACCTTTTTCACTGTTATTACCACTAACATAAACTCCAGTGTTTTTTAATTGAGTCAGTTCATTAACTCTTAATTCAAAATTTCCATTAGGAAATTGTTTTTTAAATAATGCTTTTACTTGTTCTGGATTTCTATTAGGAAATTTACTGTTTTGATTATCTAACCATTTTATTTCTTTTATTTTAGCTGTGCCTCTTCCTTGAGCTTGAGATGCTTTCCATTTATCTATTTGATCATAACTAATACCTCTTGCTTTTAATTCTTTTTTTAATTCTGCTCTATCTATGCCATCAACTTCAAACTCACGATCTTTCCAAGCTCTCCAAGATCTATTTATGTCTTCATATAAATGCATTTTGTCTTTACGCTTGCCATCTTTTCTGTAAGTAAATTGATCTAAAACTTTATCAAACTTTTCTTGACCATCAAACTCACCAACAGATTTTAAATGTTGTATAAATGATTTAACAACCATGTCATTTCTAAAATTTGTAATAGCGTTTTTACCGTGATAAGCACCTGGAAAAAACTCTTCTACAGCTTGATTAATTAATTTGTTAGTGTATTCCCTGTTTAAACCTTTTTCTCCCATACCACCTAAATTTTGTTGAAGTTTTTTGTACCAATCAGAATTTTCACTCCACTCAAATAAATTTTTATTATTTCTTTGTTTTTTTATTTTGTTTAAAGCCACTTTAACTTTTTTAAGAGTTTCTTTTGCTTCTAATGCTGAACCAGTTCCTGGTCCTGAACCTGGAACAAATTTTTTAACACCTAATCCGTTATTAAATCCTTGTCTTCCACCCTCAGCTGCAGGGTTACGTTTCATCCATGCATTAATTGCATCTAGTTCAATAACCTCTGGTCTTTGTGGTGGTTGTGATATTTCTGAACCATACTTCATGGTCCCCGGACCATACTTTTTGTTGATCATATTTTTAACTGCATCAGACTCAGCGCTTGCTAAAAATATTTTTCTATTTTCATCAAACTCTTTACCCATTGCTTCCCAAGTTGCTTTTGCTTCTTCGGGTGTGGATCTTTCATCATTAATCCAGGCTTTAGCTAGTGAAAATCTATCTGGTCTCATAATTAAGTTGGGTCGTAATCTCCTTGAACGTCTGTTACAAATTGTGCAGAATCTTCATTCATTTGTTTTAGTTTTTTCTTTTTTTCAATATTTTTTAAAATTTCTCTCATGTTAATATTTTGACCACCAAGTTTTTCAAGTTCACTAGTATCAGAAAATAATCCACTAACTTCATCAACTGTATTTTCTCCCATTTCAATTTCATAGTCATCAGGTCCAGAAGCTCTTCCTTCTGGTATACTTTCACTTGCCATAAATTCATCTGGTGGAATTCCTTGTGTGCTTTCGTCAGCCATACTTATTCCTGGTTTGTAATTTAAATGTACACTATCCCCTAATGCAGCGTGTGTTTCACTTGCATACTCAACATCAATTTCACCACTTCGTTCATTATGGTAAACATCTACTTGACCATTTGGTGTATCTATTCTTTTAACAACTTGACCATCAACAACTGCATTTGTTTTTGTAACATCTAATCCATCAGCTAAAACTTTGTTGACCATTGGTTCAAACCATTCTGGTACTCCAGATCCTTTACCAATCTCAACTATTTTAGGAATTTTTTTAGGTGTTTTACCTAATAATTTTAAAGCTCCTGATTTAAGTGCAGCTATAGCTCCAACAGTTCCGCCTACAACTTTTAAAAATCCTCTACGTGCAAAGTCAACACCTTTTCCTTTTGCAAACGGAACTCTTATGTTGTCATTGTCCTCTGCAAGTAAATAATTTAATCCTGTTGAAGTTGTAGCTTGGCCATCTGGTGAAACTAATCTTGTTCTAGCCATCAATGCATCTGAGCCATGACCGATGTCAGACAAGTTTGGTTCAACGTCAACCATACCACCTGTGTAGTATCCTGTTGGTTCACCTAACAACGCAGCAAGACCACCGCTCGCCATTTCTTGTTTAGGTGTGCTTTTTAATATTTCAATAATTTCTTCTTCAGATTTTCCAGATTGTTGTAAAGTCATAGCTTCATCTAGTGTAGCTAAAGCTCTTGCTTTATTATTTGGATCAGGGTCGCCTATAAGATCATCTAACAAACTATCCGTGATCCCTGGATACTTAGCTTTTAATTCCATTCGTTCTGTCATTTGTGGAGCAACTTTTTTTACTTCAACCATTTCTTCTTGAGCATCAGCATAATTACTATCAAAACTTTTTCTTCTAGCTTCTTTAGCCTCTTCACCAAGCTTAGCCCATTCTTCTTTAGTATACAGACCACTATCAATAATTTCTTGATCTAACTTATTTATGTATTGATTACTGTAAACATTTATGTCGTCAGAAATTGGATTATCATCTAAAAATTTTTCCATGCCTCCAGCTTTTTCTACATCTTTATTAAACTGTGTCTCAGTTGTTTTATCATAAGGTTTAATTTTTGAACCTCCTCTAACTTCCGGTAAAACTGCACCATAGATCTCCATTTGTGTAGCTTCATCTAAATCATCATAAAGTTTACCACCAAATAATTGTGGATTTAATTCTACAAAAGACTCAGCTGCTATTTCTGCATCGTATTTGTAATCTCCAGTTTTAAATATATTATCAACTGCTTTTTTAATATTTTTTGGATTTAAAGCATCTTTAACTTTTTTAACAACTTTACCTTTAAAGTATCCTTGTCTTATTCCAGCAATACCGCCTTCAGCAAAAAGCATGTCATCATCATCTGGAGTTGGTTTAAATACTTCTTCTTGTTCTGTTAAAATTAATTTACCATCACCTTTGTATTCTTTGTTTTTAACTTGTAAAATTTCGTCTCCCATATTTTCTCTAAAAATCTGTTCGTAGTGTTTAAAGTTTTCACCTTTTTCAAATGCACCGGGAAACGACCCAGCTTTGGTATAAGCTTCATCGCCGTATATTTTTTTAAATACTAAAATAGGATCATGTTCTATCATTGGTGAATATTGCATAATTCTTTCTTTATCGAGGTCATTTAATTTAAGTCTGCCATTTTTATATTCGTTTTGTAGAAACTGTCTAACACCAGTTCTAATTTGACTTTCTTCGTGCATACTACCACCTAAAAACTTATTATCTTTTTTCTTAAAAGGTTGACCACCTGTTTCCATAAAATCATCTAAATCTTTAAGAGCTTGGTTTTTATTTTTTTCTGTAGTGCTTTGTAAATCTTTAAGAGCTTTTTGTAATTCTGATTGAGTTTTTTTAAACTGGTCCATTACTTTTGTAGATGCAATACCAACAGGTTTTGTTTTTTGAGGACCACCTAAACTTTTGTATTCCATTAAATTATTTAAAAACGCCATTTTTTCAACGTCTGTAGCATTAGCTATAAATTTAGCTTCTTCTTCAATAAGATTTAATGCATCAGTAAAAGTTCCATCAGTAGCTCTAAGTGTTTCTAAAACATCGGGTTTAAAAAATGTTGGTTTACCTCCTGTAAAAGCTTTTTTTACATTACTAGCTTTACCTAAATAGCTTCCACCTTTTATACCAATGCTATCTAGCAGTTGCATAATTTTAAGTCCGAGATCTAGTGGGTTCGCCATAATTAATAATACTCCTTCTTCCTAGGTTCTGTTTTTTCATCTTCATAATCTTCTGGATGGGGTAGGAAGCCTCCTTGCCTGAATCGCATAACAGCCATAGTCATAGAATCAACTAAGTCGTCATGATCGCCATATGGAAATGACGCGCATTCCTCAATGACTTCTTCTGCGAACTTTCTATCAGGGGCCCAAATTATTCCTGCCTCAAATAACGGTGCGCATGAATTTACTCTTACGTGTTTATCATTACCACGGCTTGGTGTAAAGGTCATAACTGGAATATCCATTTGTCGTAATTCATGGGTCAATGGCGTGCCCGATGCTTTTTGTTCTACGATTACCATGTCAGGATTCCAATATTTATATTGTTCTAACGCTTCACGACGCAATTCTGGAAATTCAAACCGATCTTTTATTGAATCTAGCAAAATTAAGTTTGGTTTTGCATCTTCGTTTGGATAAAACACTCCCCAAGTCGTAATTGCAGAATAATCGGCGGTTTCTTTTTTTAAAAACGCTGTATCGTAGCTTTGAATCACATAATGACAGTCGGGAAGGTGGTCTTTATCCCATTTCGTCCACCATTCACGTTTTATGAGTGCTCCTTCTTCAGAAGTTGGCTTTTGCATCCACTGTGCGTTCCATTTTCCAACCGGAAGTGTAGCTTTTACCTTTTCTAGCTCATCCATTTTCCAATATTGTGGCCAAACCGGTCTTTTCTTTTTTCCGTGGTCCATGATTGCCGGAAATTCTACCACTTCCCACTGATCACCCTTAACATCTTTTTGATTATCTAATAAAATTCCTGTTAAATCTTTTTTTGACCACCTTGTCATGACTAAAACAATCTTGGCCCCTGGTTGTAAACGTTGTCTAGGTCCTGATGTGTACCATTCATACGCATTATCAAAGGCGCTAGCTGACATTGCGTCTTGTTCCGAGTGTGGATCGTCAATAATCAAGAGGTCCGCACCACGGCCCGTGATTGCACCACCAACACCAGCTGCAAAATACTCGCCACCTTGGGCAGTTTCCCATCTTCCTGCAGCCTGACTGTCTTCTCTAAGGGTTGTATCAAAAATTTTTCTGTAATCTTCACTATCAATTAGTGTTTTTGCTTTACGACCGAACCTAACTGCAAGTTCTCCTGTGTGAGTTGCTTGTATAATCTTTAATTTTGGATTACGGCCCACCATCCACGCTGGTAACAAGTAAGATGCAAACTCTGACTTTGTGTGTCTTGGTGGCATGTTTACAATTAGACGCGTAATTTTTCCTGTAGCAAGGTCATTGAACTTTTGTGCAATAACTCTGTGGTGTGCACCTTCTATAAACTCGGGCCACACAGCTTTGACAAAGGACATGAAATCATTTTTGGCTTTTCGTTGTATCTTTTTTTCTGCATGCATAACTTTTAATCTTCTGTACTCAGAGCGAATGTTAGCCGGCAGTTTATCTATATCTTTTTTAATCATAAAAAATTTTTATAAAATTTTTTGCACCTTTTTAACAGTGAAAAAGTATTATATCACCCTTATCTGTCTAAAACAAGCAATACAACCGAGAGTAGTGGGACCCCTTTTTGTGTAAGGGGTATTGATTTATATAAACTAAATTTAATTGGGATCGGGTGTGGTACCTCTATTAGATACAAATTGTGTGTGCGCAGTGGGGCGCTAGCCCCACTGCAAGAGAGTTAATCTAGTAAGACCATGTAAGCTTCGGCGTTGTGTTTTCTAAACCAACCAATGTCCTCACGAACTTTGTCCCATAGTTTAGATGCACCATCAAAGCCTGCTGCTTTGTCCTCTAGCGTTGCAGCTAGTTCATTCATAAATATTCTATCATGAATAACAGCCTCTTTTATTGTTAGTTCAATAGATTGACCTGTGAATCTATTCTTTCTTTCTTCTGTAGTTTTTAATGTCATATCTGGGATCATATAGGATAAGTCTAACATTGTCAACCCTGTTCACAGGGTCTTTCTGCCCCTGTTATCATGTTGCGTTCAATGTACCTTGGTACACTATTATCTTCCCAATGCGCTCGGTTCCAAACTTGTCGCCACGCATTTTCTGCTGTTAGCACTATTGGTTGTTTTACTCTACCAATATAATCTACAACTCTAGTTCCATATTCAGCCCACCAATCATTTTGACAATTTAATGTACAAAAATTACCATTGCCATAACCATAAGTTCCAATAGTTCTAGTCTGATTTCTTCTGTTTTCTTTTGGTCCACGTTTCCTGTCTGATGTATCATATGTATGACACTGTGGACCCTGACAGTATTTTTTACTCATATCTGGGTAACCCCCCAAATATCATTACAATACTTAAAAACAATAACAGTACTGATACAATTATATGTGATGTATGAAACGCAATAATCAGACTTACTTGTGCTAACATTACACCGAGTAACATTAATAATAATTTCATTAATGCCTCACTTTCCAAGATGTAGTCGCAGTTCTATATCCATGTGCGTCTAAATCATAATAAACGTAATAAGGTGTTCCATTTTTAGCTACACCATATCTGCTTTTGTCGTCGTGCTTACCTTGTCTAGTAATATGTTTCTTATGCTTACTAGCCCAATAAGTTATGTAAAATGTTTTAGTCATATTTCTCTCTTTCTGTTATGGGACTATCCTACAGGATAATCCCATAATTGTCAAATGTTAATTTACACTTTGTTGTTCTCGCAATAGTTGTTTGGCTATTGCTATTTTTTCCTCTCTAGTTTGTTCAACCTCATCTGTTAAAAGATCAGCTAGATTAGTCGGACTATAAATAGATAATGCCATTGAACTACTTTCATTCAATACACTTTCATTTAGTACAACACCTAATTTATCAGCTAACTCTTTTGCTTGGTCAAAGTATCTATAAGACTTTAATCCCATTCGTAGTTTTTCCATTTTTCTCTCAACATGAGCAAATAGATTTTTGTGAGCAAGAATTACATTTTCCTGTGCTGACTTAAATTTATTAAACCACTCGTAGTCTTTAGTTTGGAATTGTCTACTATGACAATATGATGTTCCAATAACCCAAATCTTAAAGTCATTTTCCCATTCATCTTTGTGATACATTTTATTACCACTCTCATCATTACGACCACCAAATCCTAAATGATTTCTAACATTGGTTTCAGCTTTGTAATAAGTCGGACTTTTATCTTTGCCACTATTATCAACCCTAACATCATAATCTGCGTCAAGTCCTTTTGCATTTAACTCATCACGATAGTAAGAAGTTAAAAATTCACAATCAGCATCAAACTTAACTTGCACCTCATCATAAACTTCTTTTGGATTACCATTGTAATCTTTGTCCATACGAGGTGTATCAGATTGAACATAGAAAC
>WLWG01002930.1_pt1 | contig 12260 bp, 14 predicted proteins | sample 6712871 | NCBI WGS metagenome assembly WLWG01 (sample SAMN12718693, study PRJNA515312) | sponge metagenome | isolation source: marine sponge | host: Mycale hentscheli | place: New Zealand: South Island, Marlborough, Capsize Point | collected 2003-05-01 | reverse complement strand
GGCAGGTCGTCGGGGTTCATAGTGAACGGGTCGACGCCAGTCTTCTGCTGGATGATATCGAGGACGGGCTTAGCCACCATCTGCCCCTCAATCATATCCTGATACTTGCTCCTCTTGGATTGCGACAAGGCGTCTTGGGCGTAAGCCTTGACCTTGAAGATGCGCTCGGACATACCGTTGACTACGATATCCACGAACTTAGGGAGGATAGGTACCGGCGTCCAGTCCAGATTCAAATACGAGAGGTCGCCGTCGACGGCAAGCTCGTTCTTGTACTTGGCTATGCTCTGCTCACCACGGGCATACAGGCGCAAGCGGTTGTACTCGCCCCACTGGTTATAGAACCGGCACTGGTTGCTGTCTTTCCTAAACCACTCGTACTGGATGGCTTGACCGACCATAAGGCCATACTCCTCCGTGGCTTTCTCCGCGTCAGAAACAAACTGACTGGGGAAACCAGCGGTAGAAATGTTAATCTTGACATCCTTCATTTACTCTCGAAGTTCGCTTCTTGACCCACGATTGTTATATCTCGGCAAGGTAATGCTTATTGAACTCTTCTTCTGCTCAGGCATATAGAGGTGTTTTTGGTTCGCCATAACCGCCAAACCGCTGCTGATAGTAGCGTCGAAAGCAGTCCTGTTGCTGATGTCAAATCGGGCCCAGTCCTCCAGCGTCCTAAGGAAAGGCATGGCGCCTATCTCTCCCGGGTCGCGGAACGTGCCGTCCATATCCATCCCCACATGCTTCTCGATATAGCTCTCGATAGCTGCGGCATGGGCCTGCTTAACGTCCTCAGAACTGTTGGGGATACCACCCAACTCGCGCTCCGTTTTAGAGAGCTTGTTGTAGTGCTTATCGGGCCTGTTCATACAGAACCCACGGTAACCCCTGTTCTTAAAATGGTATAGCAACCTAGGCTTATTGTTCTCTATCAAGATAGGCATACCATAAAAGACGCACGCCATGAGTACCTCCTCGAAAAATATCTCCGCCGTCTGCGGCCTAGCGACATACTCTAAGAAGAACTCGTTGGTGGGCGCATCGTCCATATGGAACTTCGTCATTCCGTGAAGAGCACCGTTAGAACCACCGCCACCCACAGTGCCACTAATGTCATAGGAGTCACATCCAAAAGAACCAATGTGTTCATTACCAGCATACTTCGTTCCGCGTTTATCTATAACCCTGTTCTGCATACCCTTGGGTGGGGTCCAAGAGATATTGAACCGCCCTCGCTTATCGGGGCTAAAGATGACGCGTGAGTCTTTAATGCCGTTCTCCCAACTGAAGGACCCACGGGTGAGGTAGTGTTCCTTAACAAGGCTGTCGGCGTAGTCTATCTGCTGGTAGATTTTAGTGAGGTTGAAGAGGCTCTGCTTGCTCTCGTCACGGAAGGCGTGGGACTCGGTACGAGGGAACTGCCGGTAGAATTCGTTGAGCGCATCGGGGTCGCTCTTCATGCTGTCTACCTCGGCCTCCCAGTAGTCGATGGCACCAGACTTAATCTTCATCCCGTCGACGCCCATAACGGGCTTCTCAGGAGCGCGGAAGACAGGGTGCCCGAACTCATCGATGAAGCCTTCCATGTTGTACTCCATAGGGATGAACAGGCGGTACATACCGCTCTTGGTCTGTCCGTTGGCGTTGCGCGTAGCAGCGTCGGAATCCTCGTATAGCTTCTTGAAGTTGGCACCGCCCTTGGCCAGCGCATTCGACGTAGAACCCATGAGGCACTTGCCGATAATTTTGCTTCCCAAGCGCAGGCACGTCTTGGTGACGCGCCAGTTGTTGAGGATGTTATTTGGCTTCACCCACTTCCCGCTCTCGTCATGGACTAGGAGCAAGAGCTTCTCTCCGTCGTAAGAGTTATCGTCGGTGTTCTTCCAGTCTATGGTTGTGTCGAGGCCGAGAATCTCTTCCGCCTCGATATCGTACATATTCTTCTTCGTAATCTTAGACGCCGGAACACGGAAAGCCAGCTCCGTCTTAGGCTTGTCCATACCGTCTTGTATAGGCTTGAAGAAAAACGGAAGTCGGTTGGCAATGGGCACCACCTTATCCGTAAACATCTTCTTCGCATCCGAACCAGTCTTTGAAAGTATTCCTACCCGAGAGTCTTTAGCCAGCGTACCCGTATTGACGCACTCCGAAGACCCCATGAACGAGAATCCAGAACGGCGAATCTTGAGGTACGCCATACCGAAGCTCCTTGAGTCAGCTTTGCACGCCTCCCAGAAGATAAAGAAAATCCGATTGGCCTCACGGAAATCGGGGTATCCGATATCGATACTCGTCCACTGCAAATACATGTAGTGGGCGCCAGTGATGTATGTGGGAACGCCGTTGTTAAGGAACCAATAGCCGTCCTCACGGCGGTCGAACTCTCCCTCGATATAGTCTACCCAGTTGGCCTTAAAGGAGTTGGGCATCTCATTCCATTGGAAGATGCTTTGGATGCGTGACAGGACTTTCGGAAGCTCCTTGCGGGACCACTTGTTGCCTTCGAGCTCCTTAGGTTCTAGGGGCAGCGCGATACGCAGGCCGTTGATTTCTATGATGTCGCCTATCTGTCCCGTCTTGGAGATGATGACGATATCGTACTTCTCGTTATATCCGTAGTACCACGTCTTAGCACGGTTTTTATTCGACACCACAGCCTTAGAGACATAGGAGTCGACTACCGTATATAGCTTATCTGGACCGTCGCTCTGCAAAACCCACCTTGCTTTCCGTCTTAGTGGATGTCTCCGCCAATCCCAATGCCTCCTCCTCAGAGTCGATACGATTCAAAATCTCCAACGCGTCGAAGATGGCCAGCTTCTTTGTCGCCGCCGCATTCTTCAGCCTATCGGCAGCAAGGTCGTCATCCTCTCCCGGCTTTAAGATATCCTCCTGAGCCACCTTAATCAGTTGCTCAACAGCTACCCTACCCGCAGCGATGATGCGCTCCTTTAGCTTGTTTGAATCTTGCATGTGATTTGATGGTCGAACATTCGGTACATCTTTTCCCCGTCTACGATGAACTCATACTCGCTGTCAGGTTTGAAGGTGACCTTATCACCAGACACAATTCCTTGACCCTGAAGATAACCATTAGGATATCGCATTATCCCCACCAGCGGCTCCTCACTTATTGGCTTGAAGATGGTTGAATCTTCTGGGGGCACAGGTTCAACAAAGCAGTACCTGCCATGGGCACGCCACCGCCCCTCAGAATGGAACATATAGAACTGGTCGAAATCGACAAGGAAGAGGTCGTCTTTAAGAAAGCTCCTACCGCTTTGCTGGCGGCCCTTCATGTCGTTGTAGTACTTGAATACGTTGTGGTGGACAAGGAGCGTATCGCCAACACCAATAGGACCGTCATAACCTAAGGGTAGAGCTACGACCTCGCCCTCGCGGTTTGCGAAGCGGTGGTCTTCCTCACTCGTACTTACGATGAGGTCTCCCTTGGTGTTATTGTATCTGTGTCCCCTTACTATAAACTGCTCTAGAGCTCTCAAAAGTTGATGTTGTATTCTATTGAAATGGGCATAGGCGAAGTGAACTCCTTCCAAAGGATGACCACGTTGTCTTGCTCGATATAGATGAGGATACCCCCCGTCTCATCGTTGTATTTAATTAGATGTATGTGGTGAGAGTTGCCGAGCACGGCCTGCCCCACCACATAACACATCGAGTCCTTGTAGTCAGGACCGATACAAACCTTGCGGATGTCCCGCATTAGATAGCCACAATCTTATACGTGACCTCTAAATTTACCGACCCATCAGCAGTAGGGGCAGTGTTAACGCCCCCTGTAGTACGAAGCTGTAGAGGTTGGTTTGGTGACAATGTACCCATAGACACCTTGTCCATACTGACGAACTCATCTGACGGAGAATTCATTACAGCAGCAGTCACATTGTATTGAGCGTTAATAGAGCTAGAGCCAGTATAAAGCCCTAAGTCGTTGGTGAAATTGTATGCCACCGACCCAAACTGATAGCTCAAGGCTGCCCCAATAACTTGAATGCTTTTTCCAATGCCCTGTGATGCAATAATTTCAGGACCAACGGCAGTAGTCATTGCCAAAAGTTCGGCAGAACTAATCGAAACGCGAGTAGACAGAACCGACTGGTCTACCCACGTTACCCCTCCCGCACCAAAATTGAGCGTGGGGTCGGAGATAAGTATCTGCTGGTATGTTCCCGTATTCCCGTTGTAGTCCTTTAGCTGCTCCTGTAGCTCTAGCTCTCCGGATAGCTGCAATGCGCTTCCTACGCCCTGTGCCGTCCAATCTACGGTCTGCACGTAGAGACCCCCGTTGACGGCAGTAAAAGCCGTACCCGAACCCGTAAGGGAAATGAACTGGTCGACAGCAGTATTGCCCGTATCGAGGACGGACTGAAGGTCTTGGTTGGGCTGACCATCGCCGTTAGTGGCCGTTAGGATTCGGCCTTGTGCGTCGACGGTAATGTTGGCGTTAGTGTAGCTTCCCTGAGCAACCGTAGTGTCCGCAAGGTCGATGGTGCCCGCACCAGTAATCGGACCGCCGGTAAGACCAATGCCCGTATTTACCTGTGTGACGCCGGTACCGCCGCCGCCGCCCGGAGCGGAGATGATAATGTTCTGCGGGTTAGCCGGGTCAGGAACAACAGTAGCCCCATCACCTGCGCTAAGCGTAACGTTTCCGTCAATACCGTTGATTGATTCTACCGGAGTACTGGTAGATGCCGAAACAACCCTTCCGTACTGGTCGACAGTAACATTGGCATACGTATACGCGCCTTGAACACCAGCAACAGTGTCTAGCGTAACAGCTACATTTCCAGTAGTAGGACTAGTACTAATGGGTCCCAGCCCGCTGACAGAATTCACCACGTTTCCGTTAGTCGGATTAAGGGTGAAGTTGGCGAGGTCTTGAACCGTAAAGTTCTTGGTGCTGTTGTCAGTAGCCTCAGTACCAATCACCTTGTCCCCGCCAGATAGCGGGGTCGTAGCGTCATCGTACGTTTTAATCTTAGCCATCTTACTTCTTTCTCCGGTCGCCAGTAATAGCAGTAATAAGGATATCGAGATAGCCAAATACAGCATTGTCGGAATCCGTTGGAGTTAGGTTCACGATGACCTTGATGAGCGCCATAAAGGCTACAAGAAGCGGAACCCAGTTCTCTGTGATGAAATCAACCATGGAACCAAGTTACGCAATTCAGTACAACCAGATGAGGTTGCCGACCTTACTAGGGTCGCAGTCGCAGTGTACGAAATTCTGGCCTATGCCAATGCGATTGAAGCCAGCCTCGAGGAGGCCCTTGACAATCATGAACCTGCGGTTGGAACTGTCGGCACGCACGTCACTTGCCCAGCCCGTTAAATGGCTGCTTCCCGGGACTCCCCCCACCTCAGCATTGTGCTCAGGCGTCCGAAAACCAGAGTTGATAACATAGGGTACGTTACTGTACCCACGGGCCAAATCCAGCTTCTCCAAGAACACCTCTTGCATCTCATGGCCCGAGCCGGGAAGGTCGGGGCTGTCGAACTCAGAATAGGTGAAGTACTTCATTTGATGCCCTGTTGCGCTAGGAGGAGCTTGAGCTCATCGACAGAGGTGACAAGCTTCTCTAACATGCTCATGACCTGTAGCTCCTGCTTCTCTAGCATCGCGATGCGGCCCTTTAGCTTTCCGACCTCGGTTTGGAGCTTGAAGTATATCCCAACAATCGCCCCTGCGAGGGTAAGGATTTCGAATACGGTAATGGTGCTTGACATGTCGCCTCGTATGGTGTGCCCCCCCAGTAAATCCAATACTGTTCGTGGTCTTTCTCCTCGTAAATATAATTCAGACTCATCTTACGAGGGGCGCTCAGGCTCGGGCTCTATCTCAGGTTCTTCGCCACAGTCGATAGGCTTGTCCCAAGGGTTCGGGTTGGGTGGATACGGAATGCGGTTTTGGCAATCCCAATACCACCCGGGTTGCTCAACGAAATCGTCTACGCGAGCAGCCAAGTCGTCCTCGGTATCGAACTCTTCGATATTGGGCAGCTCAGTAGCGATTTGATTGCCGGGCTCGACAGCAGAATACCACATGCCATTGGGGCACGCGGGGCACTCAAAAAAGAAAAAAGGCTTGGTGGATGTATAGTGGCTCATTATACAATATTAATTCCGGTTACGTTCCATCCCTTAGCTGCAACAAGCCCATTGGTGGGGTCGTTGAGTGCCAAATCCATATTGCTTCCTACGCTATAGGTCCTAGCTGTTGTCCCCCCAATGTCTGTTGCATTAACAGTTCCAGCAGGACCGCTGTTAGTGTTCGAGTTCAAACTCCAAGCATACATAATCGTCTCAAGGTTAGCGTCGGATATAGCGGAGCACCAATTAGAAATATTCGTGATAAGATTCAAATTCCAAGTCTGTGGCGTAGTGTTATCGAAAGAGGTCAAATCAAGCATGTTAGACATGCTCGTAACAATACTAACGTCCCAAGCGATATACGTCCTAGCCGTGGGACCCGTACCCACAGTAACCGATTGAGTTGTAAGGTTTCCATTGAATAGGGTCGAGCGACGAAACGCGTATGACATAGTCTGAACGAGGCTGGTATTCCAGTTTTCTACGCTACCGGTAAAAGAGATGCAGCCATTAAGAACGTAACTCATAGACGTGACCGCAGAAGTGTCCCACGCGATATACGTAATCGGTGAGACCGTGCCTACAGTAACCTGCTTGGTATTAATGTCGATATTAAAAGCAGAGTTCCCATTGAAATAAGCAAAACTAGAAAGGATAGTGACCTTATCAATGTTCCAATTCGAAACGTCTGGGTTTCCAGTACTGCTGTTGCCGTTACTTAAAAAAGACGCTAGAGATGTAACCTCCTTGGTGTCCCAAGCCAAGTACGTGTTTCCCCCAACAGTGACTTCTTTGGTGCTAATATCGACGTTGAAGTTGGGACCAAGCAAGCCAGAAAAATTGACCCCAGCACCGGGGGTGGTATTAATCTTCCAGTTGTATATGTTATTATAATCTTCGAACCTACAGTTGGAGAAATCGGTACACGTGCTTACGTCCCAAGCGATGTACGTCCGGGCGGCGGTAGTACCCACGGTAACTACCTGAGACTCCAAAGTTCCGGAACCACCATAGTTTCGGCAAAAACGGCTCATATCAGTGACGTTAGAGGTATCCCAGTGGGTGGGCGAACCGTACATCTTTGTTTCACGCAAATTTGTAACACGCTGTATATCCCAAGCCAAATACGTGCTCCCACCGACAGTGACCTCTTTGGTATCAAAATCTGTGCTTACAGGGCCGCTACCGTTGTAGTTAAACATGCCTCTTAAACTGATGTTGGAAGAAGGGGCGGTGTTAATCTTCCAGTTCGAAAGGTCAGCGTCGTAATCACCCTGCCGGGCCTGCATAAAGTACTGGAAACTAAGGACCTCACCTACGTTCCAAGCCCCTAAATCACGAACGAAATCGCGGGTGGCGTAGAAAGAAAACGAAAGGGTTGTAACCCCGCTAACGTCCCATCCACCAACATCACCATTAAAAAACCTGTTGCCGTCAACGAATTGTGATAGAGAGGTGAAAAACGATGTATCCCAAAACTCTAATCCGATGGGGTTGCGGGTGTTTTTAAACTGAACCCCACTAGCCGATGTAACATCCCAGAGAGCGAGGTTGGGAGTGTTGTTGACCGTGTCGTCCCAGTCTGGCAGACTTGTACATTGGCTCGTGTCCCAGCTTTCGATAGGGGTAATATCGACAAGGGGACAGCTAGTAAGGAAATTATACGCAGTTCCTATAATCTTTGGTCCCCTAGGCGCCGCAATAGAAGTTAGGTTGGAGCACCCGTCAAAGGCGAAGGCAAGACTTCCCCACTCAACGCCGCCTAAAGCCCCCCAACGCTCGACACTGGTAATCTTAATTTGGTCGTCGGGAAGGGTAGCACTGTTCGTTCTCCATTGGGTCATAGTGCCGACTATAACAATGCGGTACGAACCCGGGGCCGGATAGGTATGGAGATACGTACCAGCAACATCGCTCGTGCCGTCGCCCCAGAATACGGTGAAATTGTTTGTGCCAGAATCGATAAGCAAACGAAACTGGTCAGCGTTAGTGGTGGTTGCGCTAGTAAGGCTAGTGTCGACGTTTATAATAAAAGGGTACTCAATCCCCACGTCGTCAATAGTAAAAATATCGCCTTTAGCAACAGAGTCGACGTGAGTAAAATTCTCTATGTCTACACCACTAAGGTTCTTTATTGAGGCCATCACATATAATTTGTCTTGTAAGTACTTGCCACCCAACTACCAAAAGTATTGCAACTGGCAGCATCAAAATGAAACGGGTCAAATAGTGTGAGGTCGCTGTTGTCACGGCAAAAAGCGTTCGCGTCACCAGCAGCGAAATTCATCTGAGCATTGTATACATCTATATTAAAGTCAGTAGTGTTTGCCGTAGGTACAGTGCCATAAAAAACAGGTAAGTCGGGGCGAGTAAAGCTCCGGACCTTAGCAACATGAGCCGCCCAACTAGACGCATAGGTACTTGGGCGGGTTCCAAAAGCGTCGCTTTCTCCCTGATGGAAAATATATCCCCGAAAGACAACACTAACCCCAAGAGATTGATTGGCAACGAAATCTGCTACACGGTCTTCTAAAGCTTCCAATAGTTTAGGTGTGCCGGAAGGGATGTTTGCGTAGTCGGCGTTCCAACTTCCACGAGTTTGCGGACCTAAAGCCATGCAGCTATCTCCCTCAGTAACTTGCACCGCAGTAACGTTGTTTAAGTCGTCAGCTATTTCTTTCAGTCCCACGTGACAAAAGGCGTATTGTCCGCTATTACTTCCGGTAACCCAATGGCTTCCGTTACCCGACTGACCAGAAGAGTTGAGCCTATACGGAACCACTTCCGTAGCATTCCAGACGCTTACGCCGTTAACTAAATTGTCGCTGAGGTAACTTGGCCCAAGGCTAGACGCTACTCTAGCATCGGTATTGCTTTGTCCCCCAACGAGGAAAACATTTAGCTAAAGAAGCTCTATCCAGTCTTTACTTGGGTCGAAGTATGCCTTCGTAGCCCCATCGATGCTATACCCCGCCACACGGACAACTTCGCTACTTGCTACGGGCGCCGTAGCCGTAAGCGTGCCCGCACTACCGGTGGCACTAGTCTCTATATAAAGAGGAGAGCCGACAGCAGCCCCAGCAGGAGTGTGGTCTAAAACAACAATCCCCTTATTCAAAAGCCCCTCGTTAGCAGTAGTCGCACCAGTGGTTGCTACGCCAAGAAGGCCGTCGGAAGAAGTCTGACTAGCAGAGTCGCTAAGGGCCCATCCGGAAGCGCCTAAATAATAGACCTTTCCAGCACTGACTCCCCCCGTACCAAACTCAGTTACTACACCCTCATGCTCTCCAGCAGCGGGAGTAAATGGAGTAGACCGAACGTTGAACGCAAGCTCTTCGCCTTGCGTGCTTCCTCCACCGCCACCAGAGCCGTTAGACGCAGTCGTAATACGACCCTGAGAATCTACCGTAATGTCTGCGTTGGTATAGTCTCCCGCAGTAACACCAGTGGTCGTAAGGTCTAAATCAATAGCACCCGTGCCCGTAATAACATCAACGTCAACAGCTCCCGTACCAGTGAAAGTGATGCTGCCTGTCTCTCCGTTGACGTCGGTTACTGCGGCAGAAATCGTGATGGTGTCGCTACCATTGTCGGTAACGGTAATTCCTACGCCGCTGTCGATAGTAACAGCGCCGGCAAGAGCGTTTAGCGTTTCCACACCGCCGCCGCCGCCACCACTGCCCGTGATGGTAATGGTATTTGGACCGTCGGTGGTAACCGAAACCGTGCCAGCCCCAACGAGGTTGAGTACGCCAGTAAGGCCCTCCAAAGACGCGACGCCGCTTCCGAAAGAAACGCTGTCGACGATGTCCTGCATGGTGTAAATCTCCCGGCCTGCGTTGACAAGGGAGGAACCCCGCTCCTGTGTCGGGGTGTCGGCGTCCAGAGTATGGAACTTCTGGTCTAAAGGTATCTGTGGCATGTCTTAGGGTTCTATAGGGTCAGGGAGCCAACCTAGGGCCTCTGCCTCTACCTCAGTGAGTTGGGTAGAGGTAGATGGGATAAGCTGTCCAAAAGGTACTGAACTTCCTTTGTTCGCATCGACGAACAGAACGAGTCCGTCCTTCTCCGCTTGCGGCACCTCAGGTAGCAAGAGCAGCATCTCCGTCAGGTCGACAGCGGGGTTGATATACACCTCCTCGGTCGTGTCTCCTACGATAGCCACCTGCCCGGTGTCCGGGTGGGTGATGCGGGGATAGTAGTATTTCGTTATGTCCTGCGGGGATTGCAGGGAGGCAGGGCGCCGGAGGCACCACACCTGAGCGTCAAGCGCCTCGGCGCGTTCTGCGGAGTCCATGCCCTCGATGGGCTCTACGGGGAGATAAACTGTTGCCATTACGGTATTTGGTAATATGTGTCGATGTTGGTCTCTATGCCGGTAATATTTCCAGCCGTGTCTTGGTCAGCAGGCCAAAATATAACCTCTTGAATAACATTATCCCATGCGTAAGTATTTCCACTAAATCCGCGACCAATATTTTGAAAGGACCAATTACCTGAATTCGTGCTGGTTACTCCAAGGGTTCCATTTACGCGTAGGGTATACTCTGAGCCTGTGCCGTTTGCAATACCTAAATACTGACTACCAGCCGCAAGACCCGTATTATATGAGACGTCGCCCCCCGTCGTGGATACTCGAATTTGGTCAGTGCCTCGATGTTGCCAATAATATGAACTCACATTGGAGCCTAAAGGCATCCTGTTACCATTGACGGAATTGTCAAACACAGTGACCAAAACCTGACACACAGCATTTGCGGGTGTTAGACCTGAAGTCAATTCAATTGAATCATCAATGCCATCAAAATATATTGCCGGCTTCCCATTCTCAGTAATCACCGCAGTACCGTTGTAAATCTGTGGCTGGCTGGTGTTGCTGCCCGTGCCTCCGACAGGCTGGTCCGCGTGGTTACCGTTGACGCTCTGGTCCCACCAACGTGTAACGAAACCCGTGCCTGTCCCGCAGAAAGCCGAGATGGCTGCCGTATCAAGGTCGCCGTTAGCATCAAACCCGATGTTTATCTCGTCGTCATCGCCGGGGTTGCCCGCGCCCATGTCCCTACGGATACGCATACACAGCACCGCCTTGTCGCTCAACTGCCTCACTGAGTACGCCGCCGCAGCATCGGTCCCACCCGTAGCACTGCCGTAATCGTACAGCAACCCGCTCGTAGGTTGGTCCGTGGGTTGGTAGATGAGGTACTCGGAGTTGATGTTGTCCTCGATGTCGGTGCGGTTGCCCGCGTCGTCTTGGTCTGAATTCCAAATCAATATCTCTTGGACATTGCCCGTTGCAAAACGGGAAGTGAAATTTAAGGCGTTCACATAGATTGTGTTGGAACTGCTAATTGCTACTTGAGTATAAGTCAAGCCCGTTTGGGTCACCGTCCCATTTTCTACAATGAATGCTCCAGAATTCAATAAATAATACCCGTTTAAGTATTGCGCCCCTTGAGTTAACCCATTACCTCTGAATGCATTAAATGCATAATATGCGCCTTGGTTATTTCCTAGAACTAGGCGCCCTGTCTCACTGTCAAAACTGTATCCTTGGGATTGCGTTCTGTTTTCTACAAAATAGATGGTATAGTCACTCGCTGCGCTTATGGTGTCTGTGTTTCCTAAATATGTCGTGCCGTCAAAGTCAATTGTAGGCTTTCCGTTCTCAGTAATCAAGTCGGTGTCTGCTGTCCCGTCGTGGATTTGTGGTTGGCTGTCCGGCGCAGTCTGCTCCGCGTCGTTCCCGTTTCCACTCTGGTCCTTCCAACCATCTACATACGCCGCAGCAGTATTCGGCGCAAGGGTGTCAGCGTCAGTGTATGTGATACCGTTAACCGTACCCACGTTCAAGAACTGACCCAGCGTAGTCGCGTTAGAACCGCCCGTGCTAAAATTGCTCACCGGAGATTCTAACGAAATCACGTCGTTCGAGTCGAAACCTACGTCAGCCTCGTCGTCGTTACCCGCTTGGCCTGCACCCGTAACGCGCCGGACGCGCATCGCTGCACCCGTATATGTAGGAACCCCGAGCGCACTGTCTAACAGACGCACCGAGTACGCCGCAGCGGGAGCAGAAATCGCAGGAGCCCCACCGGGGATATTCAGTCCGTCTATTTGAGCAACACTAGGCATGTCTTAGGGTT
>WLWG01002925.1_pt1 | contig 12264 bp, 33 predicted proteins | sample 6712871 | NCBI WGS metagenome assembly WLWG01 (sample SAMN12718693, study PRJNA515312) | sponge metagenome | isolation source: marine sponge | host: Mycale hentscheli | place: New Zealand: South Island, Marlborough, Capsize Point | collected 2003-05-01 | reverse complement strand
GGCAAGAGATACGCCAAGGAATGATGTTGAATAAGAAAGACACCGTTGTTATTGGTTTCGCCCTCTATCCACCACCAGAAGAATAAGTAGCCCTTACAAAATAACCTCCCTACTTACAGTGTATGATAGGGGTAGGGGATTTAGTAAAGCGTGTTGCGTCGTTCTCGCCCGTGGGTGAAGATTTCGGCTGGCAGATGTATGACTTTCCGATTGGCATTGGAATTGTGCTAGAAATTGAACTACCTTTATACGAAGGCTTAGAAGATGAAAGCGGAGAACACGGCGGCTACTTTGTCAAAGTAGTATGGCAGAACGGACAATACGGCGGTCCAGTCTGGCACTGGAGCGAAGAGCTAGAAGTAATTCAAAAAATTGAAGAACAAAAGGAAAGTAAATGAAATTTGTATTATTTATATTTTTAACATCTTGTTGGATTCCATATGAAGATGCTGTATTTTTTTCAGATATCGAACCAAGTGCTGAATTTGATTCCGCAAAAGCATACGAGAAAGTTTGCCAAGCCTGCCATGGATCAGATGGCAAAGGTAATGGATGGGCGGCAAACTTTGCCGAAACAGACATACTAAAGAAAAAAGACAGCGATTTAATCGCGAACGTGCTTAACGGATATGGTAATATGCCTTCCCAGCGAATGCACTACAACGAGCAAGAAGTATTAAATATTTTAGATTATTTAAGAAAAAAGTACAATTAGTGCTTGACGACGCATCGTTTCCATGCTATATATTATACAGGAATAGGAGTTAGTATGGATATTGTAGGAAAGAAAGTTCGCCACATCAACAACAGTAACCTCGGCACTGGCGTTGTAGAGGCTTGTGACGGCGATGTCTGTATTGTGCGCTGGAAGCACGGCTTAGAGCAGTTCGCGGGACTGAGCAGGCACCCACGAGGACATTTATCATTTTTGCCAAAGAGTACCGAACCTACACCTCTCACAAACGATCCGCTAACTTGGTAGAGACAAGTGTCTGATGATGGTTTACAGGAAGAGAATGAATGGCTCAGGGAGAGATTAAGTCACCTTGAGGAGTACATAAGAAAACTCGAATATGAGAACTTCAAGCTGAAAAGTACCATTGGTGACGCCATCAAGTCGTTAAAGACACAGAACGCCGAGACTAAAGAAATGATTTACGGAACGAATACAAAGGGCATAGTGACTACCGATGAGAACTTCAAGTCATACATAAAGAAAGATGAAGAAAGTTGAGAAAGTTCCTTGACAAATGCTGTAAACGGGTTACATTATATATGTAAGAAAGGAAAAGTTTAGATGACAAAAGAAAACGAAACTACTGAGTTTGACTTGAACATGCATACAGCCCGCTTGCTGATGTCTGAGCCCTTCTTCGCGGCTCTCAGCCGTCGTATTGACAAGAAGAGGACTCGCTCCATCCCGACTGCTGGTGTTCGCGTTAACCCTACGACTGCTCAGTTCGAACTGTTTTACAACCCTGACTTCATGGCGTCTCTCACTGACGTTCAGAAGCTCGGTGTTCTCAAGCACGAATTCTACCACATTATCTTCGAGCACGTTACCTCTCGTCGTCCAGAGGGCAAGATGACTCGGGAAGACAACATCCAGATGGACTTGGCTATCAACTCCAACCTCATTGGCGAACTGCCTGATGACTGTTGTATGCCAGGTGTCGGTCCTTACGAGTGGGCACCAGTTGGCAAGTCCTACGAGTGGTACAAGGCAAACTGGCAAGAGCCAGAGCAAGATGAGAGCGGTGAAGGTGAAGGCGAGGGCGGTGAAGGCGGAGAGCAGGACTCATTCGACGATCACTCTCAGTGGGGCGGTGAGGGCACCGAGGAAGGTGCTACTGCCAATGAAATCGCCAAAGAGCGCCTTAAGGAAGCATTGAAGGAAGCGGCTGAAGAAGCTGCTCGCTCAACTGGTTGGGGCTCTGTCTCTGCTCAGACTCGGAAAGACATCCTTGAGCGCCTCAAGGTGAAAGTTGACTGGAAGAAGGCTCTTCGTTACTTCGTGAAGACTTCACAGCGAGCAGCTAAGAAGTCAACTGTTCGTCGGTTGAACTCTCGTTTCCCATACATCCATGCTGGACGGAAGGTGACTCGGACTGCGAACATCATGATTGCGGTAGATCAGTCTGGTTCCGTTGACGACGCAATGCTCATCAAGATTTTCTCTGCCATGGACGCTCTCAGCAAGATTGCGACATTCACCGTGGTTCCATTTGACACCGAAGTGAATGAGGAGCATGTCTTTGAATGGAAGAAGGGCAAGCGTCACCAAACCAAGCGTGTTTCAATGGGCGGAACTTGTTTCCAAAGCGTGACTGACTACTGCAACAAGAACAACTTCGATGGCTTGGTAATCGCAACTGATATGGAAGCGCCTGCTCCTGGTGCCTGCAAGGTAAAGCGAATCTGGTTGACTACTCCAGAGTATGCCGAGCGTCCATACTTCCAGACGAAAGAAATCGTCCTTCAGGTGGATTAAATGAAAGTGGGTGACTTGGTAATAAGAAAGCGTGGTGGCGAGGAGCCATGGCAAAGAGTGGCTGCGGCGGAGCAGCGAGAGGCGCTCGGCGTCGGCGTAGTCTTATCGAAACAGATGAGCGGAAAGCCTGCACATCCGTGCCTCACAGTTTATTACGCAAAAGTAGGGAAGTCTTGGGACATAGCCGAGTCTTATATGGAGGTTGTCAGTGAAAGTCGGTGATATGGTAAAATGGGCAAGCAAGACAAGTCCTGAGTATTATGGGAAAAACAAAGAATATGTTGGAATCATCTTGAATGTCCGCCAAGAACACAGCGGGTGCGTTCCTGTAGCGGAGATTTGGACGAACGGCAAGTTGGTTCACTGGCACGCCGCCAATCTGGAGGTGATTAGTGAAAGTCGGTGACTTGGGGTGCTACTTGACGCACAACTTTGCCCCTGTCCTGTTGTTGAGGAGGGGACATAACATCGATGGGGATAGTTGGGATACTTGGATAGTCAGTCTAAACGGCAAGGAAGTAGAAGCGTGGAGCGAAGACATAATCCCGTGGGAAGACAGAGAAAAAGAAGGAGTTCCGAGAAAGTACCTTGACAAGTACAAGTAAACGGGTTACATTATATATGTAATAAGAAGGGAGTGAAGCATGGGAAGAGAACGACATTGTACTTATTGTTGGAATACGGGGCACAATCGCAGAACCTGTCCAACCCTTACTGAATGGTACAAAGAAACGGCATTGAAATATAAGGAAGCCCAGAGCCCATTGCAAGTCAAGCACTACACAGAGGCATACACTAAGCGGACAGGGCTTGACTTGGACGGCAACTTCGTCGGCAAGCCAAAGCAAGAGCGTAGAGCCTCCGTCAAGAAATGCTCGTGGTGCCGAAGCAGTTGGCACAACAAACGCACCTGTCCAGAGCGAGGAGAATGGCTGGAAGACAAGATGCAGGAGAACAAGAGATATCGCTATGCCATCCAAGAGCGAGCGAAGTCGCTCAAGATTGGTGTCGGTTCGCTCCTAAGCACCCGACGCTATTTCTGGGCAACAGACGACAAAGGGGAGTCGCATTACGAAGCCCACCAGATTCTCGGACTCATTGAGAAGATTGACTGGAATAGAATCACTTGCGACAATGTATCTCATGAAAAGGTAGTCACAGTCAACTGGGTGAACTGCCCAACTGATGACGTTAGGGCTCAAAACGGAATGGGGCGCAGAGAGGAACATCGAATCCTTGCGTCTCTTGTCCTGCCAGGTCACCAGTGGAACGCTTGGGACGTTGATGTCGTCGGACACTCGGACAGTCCAACTGCTGGAATGCCTGAAAACTGGACAACTAAGAAGGCAAAGTTCAAAGAACCTACATAAAAATGGTAGTGAAAATAGTTGAGAAAGTTGCTTGACAAATGCCCACAATCGGTTAAATTATATATGTAGGGAGGAGATGTTGTCAGTTGGTTTTTCTAAGAAAGTTTCACTTTTTTCAGTTTTTACCTTGACAAATGCCTTCCAGCGTGATACATTATATATGTAAGAGGGAAATAGTTCCCGCCCTAACTTTCGGAGTTCTAAATGTCAGTTGATTTTAAAACCTTTATCAAAGTCACTCCCTATGTCACTGCTGTTCGCAAGCCTGTTTTGGTTCGTGGGCGTCACGGCGTCGGCAAGTCTCAAGTAGTTTATCAACTCGCTAAGAGCGTTGGGCTTCCTGTTGTTGAGCGTCGTGCTTCACAGATGACAGAGGGCGACTTGCTCGGACTCCCAAGCACTGATGGCAACGTCACCAGTTGGAACCCGCCTGAGTGGTACAAGACTGCTTGTACGCACCCTGTTGTGCTTTTCCTCGACGAGGTAGATCGTGCGACTCCTGAAGTCCGTCAAGGAATCTTCGAGTTGACTGACTCTCGCAAGCTTGCTGGTTTCACTCTCCATCAAGATACTCTCATCTTTGCTGCCGTCAACGGTGGCGAACACGGTGAGCAGTACCAAGTTGGAGAGATGGATCCTGCCGAGTTGGATCGTTGGACTGTCTTTGATGTTGAGCCTACCACTGAAGACTGGCTGGACTGGGCAGGCGACAATGTTCACCCTGTAGTCTGGAACTTCATCAACCAGAACCACTCTCACTTGGAGCACAAGGACGACTACGAGCCTAACAAGGTTTACCCTTCTCGTCGTTCTTGGCACCGTTTGAGCGAGTGTCTTGAGGCTGGAAGCCTGCTTGAGGAGGGTGCTGACTCTGGCGTCGTCTTCAACCTCACCAACTCTTTTGTTGGTTTCGAAGCGGCGGTAGCATTCAAAGACTTCGTTGACAACTACGAGCGCCAAGTCACCGTCGAAGACATCCTTGACGACGGCAAGATTGAGTTGACTGCTGAGTTCGGCATCAACGAGCACGCTGCCCTCATCACTAAGATGGAGCAGTCTGGAGCGTTGGAAGACAAGTTGAGCGAAGATCGGGTTCAGAACCTCGCTAACTACTACATCACTCTTCCGAGCGAGGTAGCTATGAAGCTTTGGACTATCCTCGGACAGGGACATCAGGCAAACTCTGTCGCCCTTCACCAGTCTAAGACTTCTGATGGACGAAGCGTTAGCGCCTTCCTTGTTGAGTTGCTCACTGGCGAAGAGGCTAAGTAATCATGAAGATAACGAAAAACAGGAGAGCCATCTGCAAAGATGGTTTTTCCTTAAGCGTCCAAGCAGATAGTATGACGTATTGCTCACCGAGGGTGAACGATGCCGACGAGTATACCGCGGTAGAGGATGGATTTCCAAGCTGGAATGAGCCGCTGCTCGCTCCCTATCAAGACGGAGAAGGAGACATGAGGGAAAGCGTATTCGGATACGTTCCAACATCTGTCATCGGACTTGTCCTTATCAAGCACGGCGGAATGGTTGACGGAGAACTTCCTGCGGGCATCCCAGCTTACACATTACCAGAAGAACACTAATCACGGGATACAAAATGCTAAGAGATACTATTTATAGTATAAATTTGGGACTCCAAGAAGGAAGATGCGTTGTTGAAGTTAGGCTAGCAAAGGACACTGGAAACGTTGAGTTGACGATATTTATGGAAAAGAACGACGACAGTATGACAGAGAAGACTGTAATGACTTTCAATACTGACGTAGATTTGCAGGCGCTCATTGAGACATTGAGGCACGCCAGAGTTGCAAACTTGAAACACAAAGGGTTCAAGGTGGTAATGTAATGAATGTCAAATATGTAATAGTTCAGGACAGATTGTCTCAAGATAAGAAAGGAGGGCTCAAGTCTTCCGAAGTTGTATTGGCTTACCCCGACACTCTAATCAATGCAAGGATAAGAGTGAGCAAGTGGCAGCGCATTCTTGAAATAAAAAACATCAGGATTCGAAAGGCAACTATGGATGACTATCCTAAGACAAAGAAGCAGCAGAGAAATAAGTTGTGATACCCGCTCTAAAGCTCGCTGGTGCCTCCTGTAGGCTCCTCGCTCGTGCCTCATTCGCTATGACGATGTATACCCTCCAGAAGATAGAGGATGCATTCAAGGTGGATAGAGGCGAGAAGAAATACTACGACGACATTAATGATGACGACGAAAGTGTGGTATAATAAATGTGGAAGAAGAGAAGGATTGAGAAATGAATCTGCACGCCCCGAGGGGGAAAGATGGGCTCTCCCTTGGAGTCGGAGACATCGTTGATGTATGGTGGCAAGACGGAAGATCAAGAAGAGCCACAATACTCAGTATCGACAACCTCTGGAACGAGTACGACATCAGAATCTTTGACTCTGAAGTGCTTTGGTGCAGTGGAGAAAAGGGCTTGGCGTCAACCGCTACAATGACGATAATATCTAAGGCAGGAAATAAAGATGTCGTGTGATAACATGCCATATCGCTACGAGGAAGATCAGAGATATCCTATCACCTACTCGTCTAATGAACTGCCATACGACTGCAAGGGAGAGCCGATGTTTGCCGTCGGCGATATGGTTGTATGGAGTAAAAGAATTATAGACAAGAACAAATCGGATATCGCCAATGGATACGATATCAATCCGTGGAAACTTAGCAAGAAATATGCGATAGTAAAAGAGGCGTGCTGGGTTCTAATAGACTGGAGCTATAATATAGAAAATCACAGTCCCAGGGATGCAGACGCAGACGTCTGGGAAGTTCCCTACTACGTTCCAGAGTACACTTTGTATTGGAACGACGGAGACACCTCACACACAAGTCAATCTTGCCTTGAGCTTGTTTCGGAGGCTTCGAATGACGATAGGAGAATCTCATAGACCGTCTGTCGGAGACTTGTGTGAGGTAATAGATCCTCGTAAGGCTTTCCCTCACGTTGAGCGCGGAGAAATCTTATACAGCAACTTAGAAGGTGATGTCAGGGTTGGAGACATTCTGCTTGTTGTCGGCGAATCGGAGGGTAAGTTCGGCACATCTTTTCTCGTCACGAAGGACGGGATAAAGACAGAAGTTCATTCGTTTTTCACTAGAAAGTATGTCGGAGACAAATAGTGTTCAAGATAGGAGATCTAGTTAAATGCCTCAACTCGTATACCGAGCGCAAGGGAGCACTGGGAATGATTGTGGGCATAGACTTTAACCCTAAACTCCACACATTTCCGATGTATATTGTGATGTTCGTAGATTCAGGATTGACGGCATGGGTGCATCCTAATGATATTGAAGGGGTATCGCTAGTGGACAGAAAGTCCAAAGGAGGGCAGAGGTGAAGAAAATGCTATTGCCACTAAGCGAGGCACATCCAGATGCCTTGCGTATAGAGCCAAGGGAATACTTTGATGAAGCTATCCTCGGCGTTACCAATCAGCCTGACAGTTATCACGACACTTGGCATCGAGATTCAGACATGAACATACTTGTATACGATATAGACATGACGATTGAGGCAATAATGAAGTGGCAAGAGTGCCATTTTGACGATGCCTTCGAATGGTTCTGCTATAATACGCAAGGAACTTGGATGGGCGAAGGAACTCCAACATTTTACAGAGATGATTATGAAGAAGACGAAGAAATATAATAAGAAGTTAGAAAAGCTCGATGAGTTGCTCAAAGGTTTGGATGTCAATCCTGAAGAAGCCATAACAATATCTCCACCAAGGAAGGAGCCTCCCGACAACTCAATATTTATAGAGCCAAAGACTAGAACTCACCCTCACCGAATGGAGTGCGGACATTGGAACTGGTGGCTAAGTGGGACAAAGAAGGACAAGAACAGAATCTGCACAGATCGTGAGTGCGTCATCCAGAGAAGAGAAGAAAGTAAAAAAAGTAAGAAAAAACCTTGACATTGTAGCTGCGCCATGTTACATTATAGATGTAATAAGGAGAAAGATGATGAAAAAACCACCACCATTTAAAGAGGACACGCTCCTCCACTTTTACATTGTAATCGGTGCGTTGCCATTATGGGTATTGGCAGTATCAGAATTTATTCTTTGGGCTCAATATGGAGGGCAATAAAATGACAGCACATCAAGCAATCGGTTTAGCAGAGGGTTTCATTGAAGCGGAGAGTGAGGAGCAAGTCATTGAGGCTTGGCAATACCTACTCGATGTCGGACTCGTATGGCAGCTTCAGGGCTTCTTCGGACGCACTGCCGTCGCCATGATTAAAGACGGCATTCTGGAAGTCAAAGATGCCGAACACGCACCAGAAACACTTTTTGTATAGGATGAGATTGAAATGGTTTGGACAATTTTAGGACAAGATAGGCTTTCAGGCAAACTTGAGACATTCGTGCTGCTGACAGATGGGGCGAACTCAAAGAAGCAGGCATTCGACGAAGCATCAGAAACCGTCGAGGTGCTCGCTGTTATCCAAGGCAACCATAAGGGCTCTGTCACTCTCTATAAGCCGTACAGCCGCGACTTGGCGCTAACGGCGAAGACTGAAGCGGAGCGCATGGAGGACTTGCGCTTCATGCGATGCAGTGAATATTGGGAAGGCATCTAAGTTGGGTAGAGATATACAAACAGGGGACTTAGTTAGGATCAGTGAAATGGTTCACCAAGACGGAATACCAGAGAGTAGAGTTGTTGTAGTTCTATCTAAGTCCACTCAAGATTCTTACAACATCATCGGAAATCATGGCAAGGTGCTTCGCTTTCACGAGTCTCTTATTGAAATAGTGGCTAAAGCACAAGAAGACTACACAATCTAGATGAAGAGGTAGACAATGAAACTATGGAAACCAAAGTTCTTTGAGAACAGCAGAGTACCAGAAATCCTATCCAAGGTAGCCCCCATTCACATTTGGGCAATAAATATAGGTCCATTCGTATGGTGCAGAGGAGTTCTTTCAGAGCAAGACAAGAGGCACGAAACGATACACTTTCAGCAACAGTTGGAACTACTGTTCGTATTCCAGTGGGTGCTGTATTTTGCGTTCTACGTTGTCGCATTTGTGAAATGTGGAAACGGAACGCTGGCGTACTTAAATAACCCATTCGAGGTTGAAGCATTCAACAATGAAAAGAACGAAGACTATCTCTTGACTAGAAAGAGGTACAGTTGGATGTTCAATAGGAGCGAAAATGATTGAATTATTTACTTACTTGCTCATAGGAAGTGTATTGGCGTATGGAGTTTTCACGATACTGGTGGAACTATCAAACGAAATCAAGTACATTCGTACCAAAGATTATAGTACCAAAGATTATAGAGATACGGAAGAAAAGGTAGTAGCAGGTGAAGACACGAGCGAAGTCGCCCTAAACTACTTGAAAATGGCAGCGAGAATAGAGAACGACAATGAAACTCGTTAGAGACAAGATACCAGCTATAATCATCGAGGACGGCAGAAAGCCCATCTATCATCTCGCGACACCTACTGAGTACAAACGAGAGTTGTTCCGCAAAGTCATCGAAGAGTTGGAAGAGTTCAGAGAAGAGCCTTGCCTCGAAGAAGCGGCAGACTTGGTTGAAGTAGTTCATACTCTTATAGAGTCGCACGGCTTCAGTTTTGCAGATGTCGTAGATACAGGAATGGCGAAGGCAAGATTAGTAGGCGGATTTAATCGAGGAATAATCCTTGATAGTGTAGAATGAACGTGGTATAATACCATTGCAACAAATAAAAGGAGAACATTATGTTCATGGATGAGAAAGTAGCAAAGATAAACGAGATGAACCTAACACCAGATACGGAAGTGACTCTGACTTATTCGTGCGGCGCTGACTGCTTCGTTCACAATGAGACGGAGATAGAGACGGCACTGGAGTACACTGACACGGTGAGTGAGTTTGCCGAGATGGTGTCGAAGCGAGGAATGAACTTCACCGATTCTTACGGAAACAATGTCATTGACGAACTCGTTGAGAAGGAGCTTTTAGTGGAAGACTTCGTTCATGCGTGCTGGGCAGACGAAGATGAGAATGGCGATAAAGACTATTATGATGACGACTTGCAAGAGGCAATCACTGAAGCAATCAACGACAACTTCTACGATCAAGAGTCAATCGAGAGCGAGGTAAATCGTTTCGACTACAAGCGTGGTGAAGTATATCTAAGCACAACTCTCAAAACTACTGTCGGAGCAGTTCTCGAAAACAAACCATCGTTGGCAGGGTGGGAAGTATCAGTTCCTCTCCAAGGTGGAACCTTCACTTTATGAAGAAGTCTGCCGAGTTCATCAGACACAAAGGTAGGGTATATTTCCCCCGTCCCAATCAGTGGGCGGGGGGATTAGCCCGACATAAGTGGTATGAGAGGCTTACAGGAGAGGAGCCACTCATCGCATCGCAAGAACTTTGGGAGCAGTTAAAAGAAGAAAATACTATACAAATTATCATTGAGACTATGGACGGAAAATGGGAAATAGAAGACAAGAAATGGGAAGGGTAGCTATGAGTGAAATCGAGAAAGTTAGAGAAGAACTCGGAGATGAGAAGGCTGCAAAGCTTCGGCAACTGAGAGAGTATTCTAAAGCTCTCATAGAGATGGGCAAGTGTAGAGACAGAGAAGGCAGATTAGCTCTAACGAACTGCTTAGAAGAAGCCAATGATATATTGGCAGAAGCAGGAATGATATCAAGTCGATGAGCGAACGAATCAAATCTGGCGACTTAGTGAAACACAAGGCAACTTGGCACGACTTCGGCGTGGGGTTGATGATTCGCAAGACAGGCGAGATAGACACATGGGGAATGAGGCACGACGAAGACGAACACATGCGATGGTGGGTTCATTGGACAAACCCACCCAGCGCACCAGAGCCTAACGGCTACGACATAACTTACGAAGTGGATGTTATAATCATTCAAGCAGCGTAATAAATAATTTTACATCATATGAATATTGTGCTATAATAACAATATAACAAAAAAAGGACAACATGAACATCTTTGTATTAGACGACAACCCAGTGACAGCAGCACAACAACAGGTAGATAAGCACGTAGTTAAGATGCCATTAGAGTCAGCACAGATGCTATGCTCTGCGCTTATTCGTTATGGCAGCGAAGACACTCCTTATCGCCAAGCACACAAGAACCATCCGTGTACCTTGTGGGCAGGCGACACTCGCACTAACTTCAACTGGCTTATCACTCACGGCATTGCGCTTTGTGAAGAGTATACCTCACGATACGGCAGGCGACACAAGTCCCAAGATGTCATCGAGTGGTGCGCTACTCAGTCAAATCTAATACCACAGGGCGTACTGACGCCTCATGCACAGGCGATGCCAGAGCAATACAAGTCAGACTCCGCTGTAACTTCTTACCGCGACTACTACCACGGCGAGAAGGCTTACATCGCCAACTGGAAGCAGAACAAGCCTGACTGGTGGAGTCCGAACATTTGATGGGCAGGATTATCAGCTATCTCACGCCATTCTTTGTACACGACAGAGTGTTTAATAAGAAAACAAAGACTGACGGCGTTATAGTTGAGTTGAAGCCTCTTGACGAGGCTTTAGTCCGCTGGGAAAATGGAGAGATTGAGCGAGTCGCGGTGGACAAATATGGAGCGATAAAAGATGTTGGTAAGATTGTTGAGTGGGACGAGTAGCTGTAATTAGGGGCTGGATTGATGTTGGAATACTTATTGATAATAGCGGCAGGATTGCTTTACGGCAACTTCGGAGAGTGGATGATTCACAAGAACGTCTTACATAGTAAAGCAGCAAAGACTAACAAGTCGTTCTTTTCTTTCCACTGGACAACTCATCACCGCAATTGCAGAAAGAATTTCAATCATGACAATGAACTCTACGGCTTAGAGGTTTTAGCATTGGCAGGAGCCTTGGCACTACACCTTCCTGTGTTGTATCTGTCCAAAATCTTTTACTGCACCCTTGTCTACTGCGCATTCAACTACTACTTCAAACATCGCAAAGCTCACAAGGACTTAGAATGGTGTAAGGAACACATGCCTTGGCACTACGATCATCACATGGGCTCGAATCAAGATATGAACTGGTGCATTACGCAGCCTTGGTTCGATCATGTTTTCGGCACCAGACAACGATTCAAAGACTAATGGCAAAAGTAAAGAAGATAAATAAGAAGATGGCGAAGTTGGACGCACTGCTCCAAGGCTTGGATGCAAAGCCAGAAGAGGCAATCACGACATCTCCTCCAAGGAAAGAGCCGCCTGATAACTCTAAGTTCATAGAGCCAAAAACCAGAACCACTCCGCATCGACTTGAGTGCGGACATTGGAACTGGTGGCTGAATGGGAAGAAGGGCGACAAGAACAGAATTTGCATGGACTACGAATGCAAGAGAGACAGACGACTG
>WLWG01002924.1_pt1 | contig 12265 bp, 11 predicted proteins | sample 6712871 | NCBI WGS metagenome assembly WLWG01 (sample SAMN12718693, study PRJNA515312) | sponge metagenome | isolation source: marine sponge | host: Mycale hentscheli | place: New Zealand: South Island, Marlborough, Capsize Point | collected 2003-05-01 | reverse complement strand
GGATGACAGTGGCAATCTCGGGGGGCGTGTAGGATTTTTCGTCCTCCAGAAGCAATGTTCCTGGACGTCGACGGTGTCCTGATCGATTCCGTTGGCATCAAAGGTGAAGTCTTCGTGGATGTCTTCACCGACTTTCCTGATAGCGCGGAGCGGGTAATTGAATTCCATCGGGCTCACGGTGGCCTCACACGCGAACTTAAGGTCAGACGGATCCTGGAATTGCTGGGCAACGAAGCGCCGTCCGAATCCGAGGTCTTTGACCGTGTAAGCTCCTTCACTGAACTTGTCGTAGAACGAGTTGTCCAAGCTCCTGAGATGCCCGGAACACGCACTTTTCTCCAGGAGTGGTCTCACCGGTGTCCGCTGCACGCAGTTTCGGCTACTCCAGACGAGGAACTTCAGCGAATAATGGCTGCTAGAGGCCTGCTGTCGTTCTTCCGAAGGGTGAGCGGTTGGCCACCTGAGAAGTCTGCGTTGATTTCTCAAGAGATCGCATCTGGGGGGTTTGATCCGTCCCAATGCATTCTTGTGGGAGACAGCGGTGAGGACTACCAGGCGGCAAAGCGAGCCTCGGTCCGCTTTATCTTCTTTGGTGCGCCCACGACTGGTGGCCAACAACCGAGTGTTCCCCGAATAACGAGTTGGTCTGCCTTCGTCGAGGCCGCTGCAGCGGTTCTCGACCAGACGGTCTCCTAGACTCAGAGGAGAAACACAGTGCCGCGAATGGAGGGTTCCTTGGCCAACGTTCTGGTCTCTACAGTCCCCTTCGCCTCCCACGACAGACTCCCCCTTGAACTCTTGGAATCGGTCGGTGCGCACGTCACCATAAACCCGATCGGTCGGCGATTGCAGGAAGAGGAACTCATTGAACTGATCCCTGCGACGGAGATCCTCATCGCGGGTACCGAACCGATAACGCGAAAGGTCCTGGAGGCTGCTCCGAGGCTTCAGCTGATCGCGCGCGTGGGCATTGGTCTTGACAATGTCGACCTTCTCGCTGCTCAAGAACGGGGCATCCAGGTGACATACACCCCCGAAGCACCGGCTCCAGCAGTTGCCGAACTGACGGTAGGCCTCATGATTTCCCTTCTGCGCCACACTCACACGGCAAATGCGCTTCTTCATGATCAACAATGGAATCGCTTCATGGGCCGCCGCATTGGTGAATCGACTATTGGCGTCATTGGTGTCGGGCGCATCGGCAGCAAAGTGATTCGACTGCTGAATTCGTTTGGTGTGCAACGGTTCATCACCCATGATGTCGAGCCGCAGGTTAAATCACTACATGGGATAGCGGTCGAATGGGTCGGCCAAGACGACGTCTTCAGGGAATCGGACATCGTGAGCCTGCACGTACCTCTAACTCCGGACACGCGGAATATGGTCGGCCACGCACAACTCGCCTTGATGAAAGCGGATGCGGTCCTGGTCAACACCTCTCGCGGTGGCGTCGTAGATGAAACTGCTCTGCTGCATGCGCTCCGGGACGACCGTCTTGGCGGCGCGGCAATTGACGTGTTCGCTCACGAGCCCTACGAAGGCCCCCTCACGCAAGAAGCGCGTTGCCTACTTACCTGTCACATGGGGTCGATGTCAATCGATTGTCGTAATCGCATGGAACTGGAGGCCACCCGCGAGGCTGTTCGCTTGCTCAACGGGGAATCGACTGTCTGCCCGGTCCCGGAGCAGGAGTACCTGATTCAAGCCCAAGAACGCGGCTCAGCCTGACAAGTCAGTCGTAGTGCTGTTGGATCCAGTATTCAGCTTGGGGCATTTGGTATGCAAAATCCACGTCTAGTCCAGCTTCGTTCTTGATGGGGTAAATGCGTTGGCCCATCCACTTCTGCGGCAAAAGCCCCGAGTGCAGGTCTTCAAGGTTCTGCGGCCGCACAACCGACACACCCATGTCCGCAAACCAAACGTCCCCTTGAGAGTCTCGATCACAGTTCAGTGTCTTCGGATCACCGAACACCTCAAACGGCACAAACGGCTGCAGCAGCCCTTCGTCAGTGATCCGTCGAGCTCGCAAGGGACTCCACATGTTGTAGCAGGAGACAGTGACTGCCGAATCCACATCGGGCCGTTCACGCAGCACGGCAATTCCTTGACCAATTTGATCAGGAGTCACGGTGACAGCATTTGCCATCAATAACACGTACAACTCCACGTGTACACCTTCTCGTTGAGCCTCCGCCTGCACAACACCATGGGCGTGGGCATATGCGTCCTCACCCAATGCAGCGTTACTTGCCAAGTATTCGGGACGTTCAATGATGTGGGATCCAAACGATTCAGCAACAGTGGCAATTTCAGGGTCATCGGTAGAGACGTAGATCCGATCCACGCCCGTGCACTCCTGAGCAGCCTTGAGCGGCCACCACGCCATGGGGTGTCCTTCAATCTCCCGCGTATTTTTCCCCGGAAGCCCGGATGAACCCTTTCGCCCGATGAGTATCGCGGCAATCACTCGAGGTCTCCCCCATCACGTGAACGAGGGCTGTTGAGTCCCTCAGTCGCGTATCTCATGAGCTCCAGGAGACCCAGTCCAAAGTCGACGTAGGTATTGCCCATCATTCGCCGTCCAGAATTTCCCTCCAGTGCGTACGGAGACAGGCGATAGCGACCCTCAAAGGGCTCATCGTTGAAGTGCACTTCAAGATCCTCACCAATCATCTCGGTGATCATCTCGATGACCTCACGGGTAGTCATGCGCTCGTGGCCCGTGATATGCAGGGCCTGCCCAACATGAGTCTCATCCAGTGCATCGACAGCGAGAGAGGCGGCATCGAGAATGTGCACGTACTCGCGCACCTCACTGCCATTTCCCCAAAAATCAATACGTTTCTGGCTGACGGCTTGGTGGATGAGTCGTGAGATCGCGTTGTTGGCGTCGGCCCGTGGACCGTAGAGGGACCCGAAGCGCAAAGTCGTGCTCTGCAGGCCCCACGCCCCAGAGAGGTCCCCCACGAGGCCCTCAGCGGCCCGCTTGGTCGTCCGATAGACCGAGCCTCCCCGCGCGTAGACGTACACGCTGCTGGCGTGCATGAAGCGATTCACGCCCAAAGAGGCCGCGGCCTCCAGAACTCCCAAGGTGCCCAGGACATTGACCTCGGTTGCCCGCCGAGGCTCCGACCGCGCCTGGTCCAAGTCTGCGATCGCAGCGCAGTGGTACACCGCTTCGCATCCCGCCATTGCCTGCTCAACGACCTCGCGATCGCGGATATCTCCGATTACCGCCACATGGCTCGCGGTCGGGGGATCTCGGTCATCCAGAGAGATAACGTCGTGCCCGCGGCGCACAAGTTCCTCAGCGATGTGACTACCAAGAAACCCCGATCCACCAGTGACGAGAACCTTCACGACCAACTCCGCATCAAACCGTCACACATCCTCGACAAGGAGTCAGAGACTGTCGCTGCCGCTCTAGGTGGAGTTCTCGGAGCTTCGAATACCCCTTGCCGGTCCACACTTCACTCACGGATTCAGAGTCGATATTGCCTGGGCTGAGGAAAGACCGGTAATCAACATCACAGGGATTCACCCGGCCGTCCCACCATACGAATGTTCGCCGCCACAAGTCAGAACAAGCATCAAGGATCTCGTTCGGCTCGTTGTCGTAGGCGTTTTCCCATGGGTTGTAATCTACGAACGCCACCTGATCCACATGGTCTTGCCAGAAAGCTTCGATAGAAACGTGATCCTGTCGAGTTCTATCGAAAGCAACTCCGGAAACTCGCGTGATGGTCCGCGACTTCGGGTAGTCACGCTCCTTGATTTCCTTGAAGCGACGGATATTGCCCATAACTTTGTCGAAGTCTCCGTTGACTCGAAGTTGCGCGTACGTCTCCGGGTCCGCTGCGTCAGCCGAAAAGACCAGGGTGTTGGGCTCCGCTTCGAGAATCGCGTGAGCACGCCGTTCGTCAAGGAACGTCGCGTTGGAATTGATCTTAAAGCCCAAGAACTTTCCGGACGCATACGCGAGCATCTCTTCGATGCCCTTCGTCAGCAATGGTTCACCGCGCGAAGCGAGCGTCACGAACTCAACGTGCCCTTCAATTTGATCGATTACTGCCTTGAAGCGCTCCACAGGCATCTGCCCCATATGCCCCTCCTTGCGCTGCGTCAGCAAGGGATCTGTCTGGAAACAGAAGACACACCGAAAGTTGCAGATAGAAGTCGGCTCGATCTGTACGCATGGTGGAAATTCATCAAATTCCTTCGTCGCCGGAAAGACGTCATAGCGGTAACGGTGGAATAGATACCGACCCAATTGAGAATCGTCAACGCGGTCCATCTCCTCGAGGACGTGTGGCCGCAACCAAAAGGCGCCGGCGCCGCGGTCGCTCGGCGGGTGCAGTAGATCATCACAGGCTCTTTTGAGAATCTCCACTTGAAAGCTGGCCAAATCGCCGGAATCTAAGGAGGCCCGAAGCGCTGAAATGCGCGCAAGGACTCCTGTTTCCTCCCCTCGCACGCTAAGAGACTGGAAACTCTCACCCTTACGATAGACACGCGGTGCTTCCACAACACTCCTTTGGGGGATTCCAACTAATGAGCAGTCTAACGGTCTGGGCGCTTCCTGGGCTCCCCCCGAGGAGTCTGGACAGTGCGGTCCTTTGGGAGGCCTTCCTTCCAGATGACGCTCCGCCCGATTGGGTTTCGTTGCCAGAATACGTGCACCGCGAAAAGGACGGTCTTCGAACTCGCTATCAGTCCTGGCTCTCAGGTATTTCCTCGCGTCCATGGGATGGCGTGACCGTTGAGGAGTTCATGTCGATTCGCTCGAATCTCAGTTACTGGTGGATGACGCTCCCAACAGACAACTCACTAGCAGCGGACAGTCCTGCGTACCGAGTCCTCCGCCTGTTCGCTCTCTCAAGAATTGCAGAGGAAATGGCCTTCGACCATGTCAAGGTGGTGACTGATCGACAAGACGTGGCTGAGGCTGTTGCGCTATGGGCAGACAGCACTGGCAAACCCTGCAAAGTCGATTTCAGCAATCCCAGCAGGGGTCATCCAAATCGCCATCATCGTCCTCGAGGACCGATGCTCGCAGCGCTTCGTGTCTTCTGGAACCACCTACTGATCAGCATGCAACCCAGCCGAAAGGCTGGTCGAGCCGCCACGAAGGAAGGCATCGTTTTCATCGATTACCTGGCACACCTGCAGAAACCCGGGTTGGACGGTGCCTTCCGATCGAACTACTGGGGACCCCTTGTCGAATTACTCGAAGACTGGCCTGAACCCGTCAACTGGCTTCACATCTCAGCGACCTACGCGACACCGAAGGGCATCAGATCCGACGTTGATAAGTGTGAGGCATTCAACGCAGACCACCCGGCACATATTCTGCTGCATTCCTACCTGCGGCTTAAAGCTGTCTTCAGAGCCTCACGGGACTACGTCCGGATCCGAAGATTCGGCATCGTCCTGCGTCAACAACGGGAAGTCTTCGTTGAGGCGGAAACCGGATTGAACCCATTCCCTCTCCTGCACGATCTGGTCAAGGACCAGTACTTCGGAAGAACCGCCGCACTCAATGCCTTCTGGATAAGCCTGTGGGAGTCTGCACTTCATGCGTTGCCGATGCAGCGCCTAGGTGTCTATTTGTTTGAGAATCAACCGTGGGAGTTGGCATTCCTCTCTGCTTGGCAAAGGTCGAACTTCGGGAGGGCTTTGGCTGTTGCGCATTCCTCTATGCGCTTCTGGGATCTGAGGTATTTTCCTGGCGAAAATCTCAGCAACTTCTGCGACAGGCCAACTCCAAACTCAGTTGTGCTTAACGGTCCGCTGATGCAAGCAGCGGCTGTAAGCGGTGGCTATCCGGAGAGTTTGCTATCGGTTGCCGAAGCTTTGCGTCTGCAGGTAGATGTGGATTCACGAACTGAAGCCGTCGCAGATGTACTCGTCCTGGGAGAGCATGCCCTGGACCAGGATCAGGACGTCATCGAAATTGCAAAGCACTTCGCAGACTCCCTCGGTCCAGCCACACATGTCATTTACCGTCCACATCCGACCGCGGAAGTCGACCCCCGATCTCTTCCTCCCAAATGGTCGCTCAGCCAGCACGCATCAGTTCATGCTGCCGTTGCCGCCTCCCGAATTGCACTATGTGGGCCCACAACCACGGCTGCGTTAGATGCGCGGCTAGTCGGCAAGCGCGTCGTCGTGATCGGACTGGCAGATACACTTATGTCAGGTCCGGCCATCGGCCTTCCCAATGTCTATTTGGCCACAACGAAAGCTGAAGCCACTTCCCTAGCACAAAATATCCTCACGAAATCAGTCGAGGACCTAGATCCTGAACCGGTGTGCACAGAACCACAAATCCCACGCTGGCAAATGCTCTTGTCGGAAGGAGCCGCTGGCTGATCTACCAAGTTTCATGTCGCCCAAATGCGCGAAGCCTCACCCCTAAGGGGGCCGGTCACGCCAGCACCCTTGCAGCGGATGGTGGTTTCAGTAACAAGTCCGTTCCATAGTCGGGTGTCATTCACAATTAAGATGTGAGAGTGACCAAGCGATTAGCAATTGTTGGCGCTGGTGGATTCGGTCGTGAGACCTTCGACCTGATCCGCTCTAGTGATCCTCTTGCGGAGCGGTGGAGTATCGCGGGCTTCATTGATCCGATGGCCGATGAGACACTCTTGTCGCTGATCGGGTCGGAATGGCTTGGCGACGACGATGACTTCTTGGTCACGCCCAAAGCAGATGCTGTACTGATTGCGGTCGGCGACCCATATCTTCGGGCACGAATTGCCGATCGCTATCGTGAAACCGGGGTGAGTATCGCCGACTTTATTCATCCCAGCGTGGAACTCGGATCAAACACGGTCTGGGGTGAGGGTTGCATAGTTTCATCAGGAGTTATGTTGATGAACAACTCACGATTAGGCGACTTTACCAACCTCGATAGGCGGGCGATGGTTGGTCACGACTCAATTGTTGGGGACTTTGCGACGCTTCATCCCGCTTCAGTCTTATCTGGGTACGTCACTGTTGGCGCTTTCACTCGACTGGGCACATGCAGCTGTGTTTTGCCCAATGTCTCCATCGGGTCCTCAGTAGTCGTAGCCGCGGGAGCAGTCGTCGCGTCATCAATCAACGAAGGGCTCACTGTTGCGGGTGTGCCGGCAAAGCCACTAGCGAACAAGTAGGGATTGACGCCCTTGAGTTTGGTGCCGAATGCCTTCACGCACTGCCCAAGAGACAAAATCGACGAGATACTTGGATAAACAGAGGCAGCACTCAAACCCTCGCGTGATGCTTACCGACCAGCTCCATTGTCTTAAGGGTTTCCTTCGAGTATCGCCCCCAGACCACAAGTCAAGTCTTGGCGATGCCAAGACTTATTCTTTGGATCAGCAAGTATGTGCCAGCGCCTAGACATTACCGACATCGCTGCACCGAGCGCTTGGTGCGTTTACGCACTAGCAACCTCGGTCTACTGAAGAGGCATGTAGAGCTGATTCCGAAGCTATTCAGGCAAATAGGCGCTGAACTCGCGCCTTGACTCGTTCCGCAAAAGAACTGGGTGGAATCGTCACGTTGGAAAAGTACCCACTCTCACCTCTCGAAGGAACGGCCATGTCAAGGTTTGAGTTTGCACGCAGCAGGCCCTGAACGATGCCACGCACGGTCTCGTCTGTCACGTGGAGGCGATCCTCCGTCCACGATTCATGATGAAGATGAACCGCTTCAAAACTCGGGAAATAGTGACTACCTTCTAGAGACCGTGCGAGATTCTGAGCCGCCCACCAAAGGGCGAACTTTCCTCGCCAGTAGGCACGCAGCGCAGGCTCTCCCGACCAATAGCGAGTTGCCGGTATCGGGCTAACAGTGAAGAGGAATTTGACTTTCGGGTTGATGCTACGAATTTGCTCAACCGTCTGAGACATTTCACGCTGGACATCATCTACCTCGGAGACCACCAGATCCGTATCAGGCCACAAGTGTCGGAGCGAGGGGACGGCAGGCGGTCCGCTCCAGTGCACATCCCGCGGTCTGTACAGCCACGACTCGGTTTGCCCCAAGGTGATGACGATGATGTCGGCGGTTTTCAGAGATGCAGACACCGCAAGCAGCTCTCGCCGACGGTCCCAGAAGCGCTTTTCGGAGACTGAAACATGGCCCCCGAGGTCAAGATCAATGCCGCGACCGTCACCGGTTTCTATCCAGAACTGATTAGAGTGCTCTAAGAAATAATCTTCTCCCTGAAAGGAATGCACTGCCCATTCGACCATTTGAGCGATGGAAAACGGTGTGTATCTGTTCAGGATGCCGTTGGGTCTAGCTCCATCCCACTCTGCGCGCGGCACCCGGAATTCCAACATAGGAACACTGAACCCAACATTACTGAGCGCTTCCTCAATATTTCGAGCAAAACATGAGCCGATGGTCACGACTTCTTGGGATGGATCGAGGTTGAGATCAGGAACAATCCTCATGTTGTCACGAGCGAATAATGCAGCTTCATCTCTCGGATACTCGGAACCGGGCATGGGCTTCACCAATTGATCGAGGCTACGACCCTCCAGCATCTTGAAGTCATCCCTTCCACGACATTATCCTCAGTGTAATGGAATCACTTCGACAAAGAAAATAGCGCCGTTTCGGCTTCATTCAAAAACATCAAGTTCACTTTTGCTCCACGAAAGGATGTCGGTCACAACGACTTCCCAAAAAGTCGAAGTCGGTGTTCCGGGCCTCTTGACATAGGCCCGAAGGAACCTTTCGTAGGCCGAGGCTTTCACCGCTGGCGGAGACCAATCCACTGGGATTCTTCCCGGCTCGAGGACCTCTAGGGCAAGTAGGTCTGCGTACTGCTCCAGTTCCAGTCGATGGGTGTCGAACAATCTCCCGCACTTCACCACGGTGATGGGACGACCGTGCCAGGCAGCCATTCCGATTGAGGTCGTCGGATCCGAGATGACTACACACTTTGCACTATGAATGAGTGACTCTGTCTGGCCATGCACCACTCGTTTACCCGAATAGACAGTGTCAAGTGAACCCGGCTGGGCACGCGGATGTGCTGCGATGATGACTTCAAGTCCACTTGCCGCTGCAAATTCATCTAGGGCCCTGTTTACAGAACCGAACCACACGTGCGAACTAATCTCCACGGAGATATCCAGTGCTTTGAAGTCTGGGTGGAGCGGCCCCAATGCATCGAGATACACGATGCTGGCACGCAAGTCTTTCGGCGCTGTTTGGGCCCGCAAGATACGGTCAAAGTCAAACGTGTGGATAAAGCGAATACGAGTGTGTGGACCAACGAACAACGGGTCCACGCTGTCTATATCGGTCCCGGCCCATATCCAGGCGAGCTCCCGGAAGCCGCCGATGTGGCGCCTCGCCAAAGACCGAAAAATTCGGGCTTTAAGGCGACTCTTCATGATCGAAGCGGCACTTCGGATGGACACGTCTCCGTTACTCAAGCGGCCGCGCAGCCGGCGCACTCGGGCTACAGATCCGCCAGCGGCCATGGGCTGAGGGGGAACTGGGGGACGCTGGCCCGCTGCAACAGCAGCCAGGTGTGATCTTCCTTGCATGAGTGCACGGATCAGCGGCAGATGGCGTGGCAACTCGCCAAGGTAGACGGCGCACACGAGGATGACGAGAACGTCCTCACGAAGCGCTCGGGAGGACGCAACGAGCACCTCCAAACTGGTGAATGATCTGACTCGGCAGTCGGCGAAATGAACTGCCGCCGGTTCCTGAGCACGAGGTAGAAACAGTGCCTGTACCTCCCACACTTCCACGTCGAACCCCGCTTCTGCAAGGACAGAAATCCCAAATCGATCATGGTCCCGAGCACTTAGGGGGGACTCCACCACATACACAACCCGGCTGATGGTCACATCCAAACTCCTTCCTGCGGACTGCCGGGACTCAGACCATTATGAATTATCGGTGCCAAGAGCAAAAGTGTGGCAAGGCTCCCGAACGGGGGCATCAGTCGCACGATATCCTCGTGAGGAGTGCTTAACAGAGGGATCGGAGAGTTGATGCAAGACGATTTCCTTCGCCCACTTCTTCCGCTGAGCGACGACCAGTGGAACTATCTGCGTGCGGAGACTATGGACAAGTTCCTCGACGCTCGCCCATCCAAAGTCGCCTACTGCACCAAGTGCGTACAGTCGAATCAGCGCCCCCGAATTCTGTTTGACGACGAGGGGGTATGCAGCGCGTGCCTGTACTGGGACCGCAAGCGCAACATCGACTGGGAAAGTCGAGCAGACCAGCTCAGTGATGTCCTCAGCCGGCACCGGTCATCACAAGGAACGTTTGATGTCATTGTTCCTGGGAGTGGCGGCAAAGACAGCGCCTACGTCTCTCACCAATTGAAGACTCGATGGGGTATGCGTCCTCTCAATGTGACTTGGGCACCATTCACGTACACGGATATCGGTGCGCGCAATCTTCAAGCGTTCATTCACTCCGGGTTCGACGGGCTCGTGGCAAATCCCAACGGACTCCTTCACCGAAAGCTAACTCTGCTAAGCACTGCCCTTGTAGGCGATCCTTTTCTTCCATTCATTTGGGGGCAATACAGCTACGCGTTCCACATGGCTCGGGCGCTTGACATCCCGCTTGTCTTTTTCGGCGAGAACGGTGAGGCTGAATACGGAGGCAGCGTTGAAACCGAGGACTTAGCGGGAATGCCTTTTGACTCTTGGAGCGATAAGTACTGGAAGGGGGTCACGCCGGAACGGATGCTGCAGGTGGGGACATCGATCGGATTCATAACCCAGGAAGAGGCCTCATCGATCTCGCCTTTCTATTTCCCCCCGGATGACACTTGGGCCGGAGAGGCCCTTGAGAACTATTGGTACGGCTACTTTGTCGAGTGGCGGCCACAGGACAATTATTTTTACTGCGCTGAACACACCGGCTTTAAAGCTAACCCTGAGGGTAGGAGTGAGGCGACGTACTCCAAGTACGCTAGCCTTGACGACCGGACAGACGGCTTTCACTACTACTTCGGCCTACTGAAGTTCGGTGTCGGCAGGGCCACATCTGATGCCGCGCATGAAATAAGAGAAGGGCTCATCGACAGGGACGAAGCCATAGCGCTTGTCAAACGGTACGAACTTGAGTTTCCAGCTAAGAATTTTGAATACTTCCTTCAGTACACCGGCCTAACGGGTGAACAGTTTTTCGAGCTCGCTGACAAATATCGATCTGAACACCTATGGGAGAAGCGTGATGGTGAGTGGGCGTTGCGATTCCCTATCTGGGAAACCTAGGGCTCATGACCTGTGAATCGACCTCTTGACTTTCAGCAAAGTTCGGCACCTGGTTCGCGACCCGCCGCCAAGCGTGTCCGCCTGATTGCGCGACTCGACGTCAAGGGGTCCCATTTAATCAAGGGCGTCCACCTCGAAGGCTTGCGAAAGGTCGGCTCACCGGTTGAATTCGCCACTCGATACTACGATGGGGGGATTGATGAGATCCTCGTCATGGATGTCGTTGCTAGCCTATACGGCAGATCGCACCTCCTAGATATCGTGAAGGCTTCGGCCGAGCGGGTCTTTGTCCCCCTCACAGTTGGAGGTGGGGTCCGCTCAGTAGATGATTTTGAGGGCCTGCTCCGTAGCGGCGCAGACAAAGTTGCAGTTAACACGGAGGCGACTCGGAAACCTGAACTCATTCAAGAGTTGGCCCGGAGGTTTGGCAGTCAATCGGTCGTGTTGAGCGTCGAAGCCCTTCAAACCTCCCCAGGGAAATGGGAAGCCATGACCGACAATGGGCGAGAGCGCTCAGGCCGCGACGTCCTTGAGTGGGTTGTCGAAGCTACGGCACGTGGAGCAGGTGAAGTGCTCGTTACTTCAATTGATCGCGAGGGCACCCGGAGTGGGTTCGACGTGGAGCTAATGGATGCAGTGGCCAATGTTGTAAGCACCCCGGTAATTGCCAGTGGCGGCATGGGCACAGTCAATGACCTCGTCAGCGTGGCACGGTCGACTGACGTCACAGGAATAGCGATGGCCGATGTGCTGCACTTTGGTCGGTTTTCCGTCCAGGACATTCGAACAGAAGCCCGCCTCGCCGGATTGGACGTTCGCGATTATGAGTAGCCCTTCGATCGCGATAGTAGACACCGGAGTTGGGAACCTTTTTAATCTTGCCAGAGCCCTGGAGGAGGTTGGCGCCGCGCCCGTGGTGAGCTCGGTACCCAGGGAACTTCAACGCGCCGACCGCATCGTTATTCCTGGGGTGGGTTCGTTCGCCCCGACGATGACGGCCTTTGAATCAAGTG
>WLWG01002922.1_pt1:10000-12269 | contig 12269 bp, 6 predicted proteins | sample 6712871 | NCBI WGS metagenome assembly WLWG01 (sample SAMN12718693, study PRJNA515312) | sponge metagenome | isolation source: marine sponge | host: Mycale hentscheli | place: New Zealand: South Island, Marlborough, Capsize Point | collected 2003-05-01 | reverse complement strand
AAGCGCGGGATCTAGGGTTTATTCCTAGGCTGGCCGGCGCTTTTTTTGCCCCGGTTATCGGGATGCTCCGGAAATGAGGTCCCAGGGAACCAAACGCTCCATGCTGGGAAATTCTGACTATCTGATGCGCCCAGTCTCGAATCGCGGGATTTTGGATAATTTGATTGTCGACTCACCTTTGGATGTCGACGACTAAACCATCGCTCTGCGAGTCGGGTCAAACTTCCGCGCTCGCCTACCGACTGTCCTTCCTGGGTCGTGTATGTCTTGTCATATTGCAGCGGTTTTCTACTCATCATGCATCCGGTGTATCGTAAATCGCAATGAACAGCAGCAATCGCGATTTTAAATCAAGCGGTCGAAAAATAGTATCGATTTGAAACACAGCTATCGAAGATGTTTTAATAAACGACAACCTTAAAAAACGGAACTTAATGATGAGCCTAGTCGAAAATATCCTAACCGCGTGGGACAAAACTATGGAGACAAACGATCCAGCCCACCTCGGCGCCTATCTAGACGAGACGTTTGAATTTTTGAGTTCTGACGACTCTGTCAACTCAAAGGCGGAGACACTGGAGTGGTCAGCGGCCGGTGGGCTCCGGATCGGAAACTTCAAAACGATATACGAAGACGACAATGTGAGCTGTGCGACCCATAATGTCACGGAGGATGGTGCCGGACCCTCGACCGTCATGTGTTTCGCAAAGCATCAAAATGGAAAAGCGACGTTCTGGAAAATCCTGCGCGCATTTTCTACTGAGTAAATTTTCATATATCTGAAGTCCCAAACGCCCTGAAAGGGCGTCTCGCACTCAATTCGGTGAGAGATGTCGCCCCTTCAGGATCGGTTGAGATCTTGACCTAAAGGCATAAAAAAAACCCAAGGCGAGCGCCTTGGGTTTTTAAAAAAAATGCCTGGCAGTGTCCTACTTTCACATGGGGAAACCCCACACTATCATCGGCGCTGAGCGTTTTCACTTCCGAGTTCGAGATGGGTTCGGGTGGTTCCCGCTCGCTATGACCACCGGGAAAACGGGTTGGCAGCTCGCCAGTGACGAGCCGTCCGATTCAGGAAAAACGTATCAAGACGGTAGTATCAAACCACTTATGCTGTAATCCGCTTGGGTGTTATATGGTCAAGCCACACGGCCAATTAGTACTGGTTAGCTTCACACATTACTGCGCTTCCACACCCAGCCTATCAACGTCGTAGTCTACGACGGGCCTTTAGGGACCTCAAGGGTCCGAGAGATCTCATCTTGAGGGAGGCTTCCCGCTTAGATGCTTTCAGCGGTTATCCCGTCCGCACATAGCTACCCGGCAATGCCACTGGCGTGACAACCGGAACACCAGAGGTGCGTCCACTCCGGTCCTCTCGTACTAGGAGCAGCTCCTCTCAAATCTCTAACGCCCACGGCAGATAGGGACCGAACTGTCTCACGACGTTCTAAACCCAGCTCGCGTACCACTTTAAATGGCGAACAGCCATACCCTTGGGACCGGCTACAGCCCCAGGATGTGATGAGCCGACATCGAGGTGCCAAACACCGCCGTCGATATGAACTCTTGGGCGGTATCAGCCTGTTATCCCCGGAGTACCTTTTATCCGTTGAGCGATGGCCCTTCCATACAGAACCACCGGATCACTAAGACCGTCTTTCGACCCTGCTCGACTTGTCTGTCTCACAGTCAAGCACCCTTTTGCCTTTACACGCATCGCACGATTTCCGACCGCGCTGAGGGTACCTTCGCGCTCCTCCGTTACTCTTTGGGAGGAGACCGCCCCAGTCAAACTACCCACCACACACTGTCCCTGACCCGGATAACGGGCCTAGGTTAGAACCTCAACCATACCAGGGTGGTATTTCAAGGATGGCTCCACAAGAACTGGCGTTCCTGCTTCAAAGCCTCCCACCTATCCTACACAAGCATAATCAAGATTCAGTGTGAAGCTGTAGTGAAGGTTCACGGGGTCTTTCCGTCTAGCCGCGGGTACACTGCATCTTCACAGCGATTTCAATTTCACTGAGTCTCGGGTGGAGACAGTGTGGCCATCGTTACGCCATTCGTGCAGGTCGGAACTTACCCGACAAGGAATTTCGCTACCTTAGGACCGTTATAGTTACGGCCGCCGTTTACCGGGGCTTCGATCAAGAGCTTCGGCTAAGGCCTAACCCCATCAATTAACCTTCCGGCACCGGGCAGGCGTCACACCCTATACATCCTCTTACGAGTTAGCAGAGTGCTGTGTTTTTAGTAAACAGTC
>WLWG01002922.1_pt1:0-5000 | contig 12269 bp, 6 predicted proteins | sample 6712871 | NCBI WGS metagenome assembly WLWG01 (sample SAMN12718693, study PRJNA515312) | sponge metagenome | isolation source: marine sponge | host: Mycale hentscheli | place: New Zealand: South Island, Marlborough, Capsize Point | collected 2003-05-01 | reverse complement strand
TCATTCCGGCAGCGCCCAATTCATTCATCCACTCGGAGTTGAACCGGACAATGGTCTGATCAGGGTCAAGGATTTTGAAGACCTGTTTTCGATAAGTGTCTGCATTTTCCATAATCTCTTCCCGGGTCAAAGCAGGCCGGGTCGTATTCTTGCCACTTGGATCTCCAATCAATCCCGTAAAATCACCAATCAGGAAGGTGACTTCGTGCCCCAATTCCTGAAACTGCCTCATCTTATTAATTAGGACTGTGTGCCCCAGGTGCAAATCAGGGGCAGTGGGGTCGAATCCCACTTTTATTCTCAAAGGGCGATTCTGCTCAAGTTTAGCCTCGAGCTCTTTCTCCAGCAAAATATCTTCTGCACCCCAAGCCAATTCACTCAGCATTTCTCTAGTATTACTCATTAACCTTTACTTATTACTTAAAACCCAGATGTCAAACCACATCACTAACCAATAAAACCAATAAAATCCATAACCGCAAATTATTGAAGGAAAAACAAAGAAACCGAATCAGCCCATTGCAGGCTCATCGAAACTCTCCCCTTTTATCAAACAAACCACAAGAATTCGAGACAGATTCCCGATCCGGGGTTTATGCAGATCCCAGGAATAGTTCAACGTTCTCAATGCTTCTGAAGCGGAGATACCAACGGGGAATTTTTTTGACCTGGTTACAATATAAAGGTAAAGTATACCCTTGCAGGTTCATCAAGGCCACAAGCCGCTATTCGCTCTTCTGTAACCCACTGATTTCTACTATTTCAACTACTGTTTATGGCGCCTGAAAAGCGATCAATGTTGCAGCTTGACCTTAAGAATGTGATTGCCGCCAAGTCAGTTTTTGCTGCAAAAAAAATAAGCAGTCTCAGTAAAACAGGGGCGATTGTGCTTATTTGCATTATTCTCGCCACGTTTTTTATTCTCAAGTTTGACCTGTTTAGACTCTCAGTCAGTCCCTATTCTGATGAAGCGTCCCAGACTCAGGTATCAAGTGGGTCACTCCCTGACCAGAAAGCCACTGCAGAAACCAGGAAGCCGCTAATTACGCCGCTGTCTAGCGATCCCAGGAACGATCCTACGAACGACTCCAGGGGCGACCCCACGAACGACCCCATGAACGATCCCAATTCCATGGGACAAGAGCAGGATACAACCGCTCCCATTAAATCTGAAAAAGACGGCGGCATTCTATTCGCAATTGGCCAATGGTTTACCAAACTATCAGACTCTGATCAACAGGAGCCCCCCCAATCTTCATCGTCCGAATCAAGTAAAGAAAAACCGGCATTACTGAAGGTGGGTGATCAACCAGATAGTCAGTCAGATGAAACGAAAATCGCTACAGAACCTGAAACCGCAACGGAAGAGAGTTCCTCAGATGTCGTCCAGGATACCCCGGTTGAACCCAAACCGGAACCAGAGCGCAAATCAAAAAGATATCTGGACAAACTAGCCGACATGCCATGGCGAACAGCAACGGTAAAAAAGAACGACACATTGTCGCAGATTTTTAAACGGAATGGAGTTGGGATTGTTCAGTCGTACCAAATCGCGGAATTGGAGGGAGCAGAGGCCCTACTCAAAATAAAGCCCGGGCAAAAAATACAGTTTAAACGCAATGATAATGAAGAATTGCTAGCCTTACGTTACCGAATAAACAAACTCGATACGTTGACTATTTATCGTACTGAGGAAGGTTTTGAGGTCGATTTCGAAAGCCGACAACCGCAAATCAGATTGAACTCGGCGAAAGCCACTATTTGGAACAGTTTACTGGAAACAGCAGAAATTGCGGACATCTCTTTCAACACCATGTACGATTTTATTACGCTGTTTGGCTGGCAAATCGACTTCGCAAAAGACATCCGTAGCGGCGACCAATTCTCCATCATTTACGAAGAAAAATATCTTGATGGAGAGAAAATCTCAAACGGCCGCATTGTTGCTGCCGAAATGATTGCCAGCAAAAAACGTTTAAGAGCTGTTCGACATGCCGATGAACATGGCAATATTGAATACTACGCGCCAAATGGTGATGGAGTGAAAGGTTCATTCCTTCGCACTCCCATCAAGTTTGGCCGGGTGACATCAAAATTTACCAGCAAACGGCTCCATCCGATAAAAAAAACCTGGCGAGCTCATAAAGGCGTTGATTATGGCGCACCCAGAGGGACCCCTGTATTGGCGACAGGGGATGGTGTAGTCCGCCATGCGGAGAACAAGGGAGGATATGGAAAAACCGTTGTCATTCGCCATGGGGGGAAATACGACACACTGTATGCCCATCTTAATAAAACTGCGAAAGGAGTCCGTAGAGGTAGTCGGGTAAAACAAGGACAGGTGATCGGCTATGTTGGCAGCACAGGATTGGCCACTGGTCCACATCTACATTATGAATTCCGCATCCACGGGATACATAAAGACCCTTTGACCGTGGAACTCCCCAAGTCTTCACCCATAGACGATAAATATAAAACCAACTTTCTGAAAATAGCCAGCGTGTGGGCAGACAAGCTTGATCAACGGACGACTCCTGCGTTAGTTGATAACCAGACAGGAGAGTAATCGATGCCTGGAACGTCAAGTGACCCACTTGACTATGCCATTGGCATTATGTCGGGGACCAGCGCTGATGGTATCGATGCTGTACTCCTCGAAATCACTGAAAATAACAGCTTTAGTGTTGTAGCAACAAACACCCTTGATTTTCCCCTAGATGTACAGAAACAAATCAGAGATCTTGGACAACCCAGCAACAATGAAATTGAGACGATGGGTTCTGTTCACACGAAACTGGCGCACCTGTATTATCAGGCCATCAAACCACTACTAAAAAATAGCCATCGCTTTCCGGTTTCGGTCATCGGCTGCCACGGCCAAACCATCCGGCATCACCCGGACAGGGAGCATCCATTTACAATACAAATTGGTAATGCTGCATTGTTAGCTCAGCTATCAAATGTGCCGGTTGTGTCAGATTTCAGAAGTGCCGATATTGCCGCGGGAGGCCAGGGGGCCCCTCTCGCGCCTTCGTTTCATCAAGCGGCGTTCGCTGCCGAAACAGAACATCGTGGAATTATCAATATTGGAGGAATCAGTAATCTAACCCACCTTCCCGCGGCCAACGGGCAGGTCACCGGTTTCGATACAGGTCCAGGAAATACACTTTTGGACCACTGGACCCGCCTCCACTTAAACAGGGAATATGATGAAGATGCCAACTGGGCAAAACAGGGAACCATTATCGATACACTGCTTGAAAGGCTTCTCAGTGATTCCTACTTTGATCGCCTCCCTCCGAAAAGCACAGGGCTTGAATACTTTAATCTGTCATGGCTAACCGAAATATTACAGACCCATAAGAACGATCTCTCGATTGAACTCGCCGCTGTGGATGTTCAGACAACACTGACGGCACTCACCGCAACAACCATTTCAGATCAGCTCAATCGGTGCCACCCCTTACTGGAATCCGCATACGTTTGTGGCGGTGGGGCCAAAAACCCTCTTATCATGAAAATGTTGCGAGACCTGACTTCAATTCCCATTGTTACCACGTTGAACCTTGGTATTCATCCACAATGGGTAGAGGCTGCGGCTTTCGCATGGATGGCACATCGGACATTATACCGACAGCCATCCACACTACCATCGGTCACCGGAGCAAAAAAAGAAACCATTGCCGGTGCTATTTATTTCTCATGAAGGCACTTTCCGGGCATCGTCTAACACTTGCCCCGATGGCATAGCAATAAATGGCATGGCAATAATTAAAAACAGCTCCTGAAGACCCGAATATCGACAAATCTATCTGATACTCAGGCATCGGATTGTCTTCAGAAAAAACTCCCTGTATCCCTTTTCCGTTTCCTTTAAATGCGGCTGAATCAGCGCATGCAATTGAGGAAGGTTAAAAAAAGCACCCCGGGATAGCAATGATGCGCTGTATGGTAAGGCATGTTCCAGGAGAGTTTACGGATCAGAGAATTCGTAAAAATAGTACGAGTGTTAACAAACATATTCTCTTCGTGAGCACATCCGGTGTGTTCCGCCATTAGATAAACCCTTAGAAAAGGCTGTCCCAGAAGCATCGGCACAATCCAGACATAAAGCAATATTGCCGAATTCATGACTACTGACAACAGGATTAGAATTGCATAAAGCACCCACATTATCCTCGCCTCCCGACGACACCCAGCAACGGCTTGCTCGGGCACGTAGTCATCATTGATCACACCAAAAGCATTGCGAAAAAGCGTTGCAACATGGCTTCGCCAAACGAGTAATCCTGAAATCATGGCAATGAATTCCCGAATGTTTTCAGGTTTTCGTTCTTCAAGTTCCGGATCTTTACCAGGAACATGGGTATATCTGTGATGCTCAAAATGAAACAGCCTAAACCACCCAACAGGCAATATAATCAGAAACCCGCAGATGAAACTCACGACCTGATTCAACCAAAGTGTTCGAAAAGGTGTTCTATGAACAGTTTCGTGAACCAGCGTAAAAAGAAAGACCAACAGGATCCCCTGAAACACCATTATCAGAGGCCACAAGGGCGCGCCACCTGCGATAAGTATCCCCAATATGACAATTGCTCCCCAGTGAAAAAAAAGATGCAAAAGGCCTTTTGTATTAGAGCGGGCAAGCAAGTGCTTTCGCTGGCTTGATAGTAACGAAGAAATAACGTGACGATGATCCATGGACTGATTGTTGCTGATCTACAATAAAAAACCAAGCCATAAACTCAGCGAAGCTATAAACTCATTGCCTATCAAGGCCTGACCTCATAAGACCTGAAATAGGTCCCACAGCGCCTCTTCATGTTATTTCGTCTGGAATCGTCGGTGAAAGATAGAACCGTAGACGATTTCCACCAATTTATTTTCAAGCCGCGACGGGCCGCGACGGAATATACTCATATAACAACGATCTTTCTCCGCTGTTTTGGAACGACTATCCTGGATAAAAATTATGCCCGAATCCAATTTCGGCATCC
>WLWG01002920.1_pt1 | contig 12289 bp, 8 predicted proteins | sample 6712871 | NCBI WGS metagenome assembly WLWG01 (sample SAMN12718693, study PRJNA515312) | sponge metagenome | isolation source: marine sponge | host: Mycale hentscheli | place: New Zealand: South Island, Marlborough, Capsize Point | collected 2003-05-01 | reverse complement strand
CACCAGTCCAATTCATCCACTGGCTTATTCCATCGAATGTCCACTCATCTGCGTCACCACCGGCTGCCTCAAGAAGAGTCGGGGCAATATCAGCGATCCACGTCATGTTGTTTTTTTGTGTTCCGGCCGGAATGACTTCCGGGAAAGCAGCAATCATGCCAACAGCTAAGCCACTGTCGAAACATGTCCATTTTGAAAATGGGAATGCATTGCCTTGCTCGGAGCAAAAAACAATCAAGGTATTCTGAGCAACGCCTTCATTATCAAGAATTCTCCGAAGCCGCCCGAGCAGTGCGTCGAGATTGGTAACTTCGGCAAGATGAGCCCCAAGTTGTTGCTTGTACTGAGACGTTCCGATCGCATCATGCGGCGTCTGTACTGTGTCAGAGGCATACCGACTGCGATCACCATGTGTGTATGGCCCATGGCCGTCGTTCGAAGCCACAACAAGACAGAAGGGGGCCTTTGCACGAACAGCTTTTTGAATATATGCCTCTGCACGTACTACGGCGTCGTCATTTGCATCACGATCTTTTGGTAGATCACCAAGGTCGTCGAAAGGATATGCATCCCTTGGCCCAATATGTTTTTTACCCAGCAAACCAACGTGGTAACCAAGTGGCTGTAAATAATGGGGCAGACTTTTTGTGCCGGCAACAGATTTTGAATGATTCGGCATCGCTCCAGTACGCCAGGCACATTGGCCACTGAAAAATTCCTGTCGAAACGGTGCGCACATCGCAACATTGGCATAGACAGAATCGAGCCGCACACCATCAAGAGCAAGCTGGTCAATATGAGGTGTGTGAGCCTGGCCGCCCCAAGGACCCAGCGAAGTCTTATCAATGTCATCACCCAGCAGAATCAAGATGTTTGGCGGGTCTGCAGCATCCGCTATGGAAAGTAGGTTACCAAGAAATGATAAGCAGACGATCGAGCATAGAAATAATAGGCATGACTTCATAAGATTTTTCTTAATCTGCTAGTGGCATGACTTCAACTTTTCGAATGTTTACAATGCTGCCAGGATCATGTTGCTGGAAGGCAAAATGCCCTTCGGTAAAGGCTTTTGAAAAGTCAAGGTATTCATACAGCTCATCTCCATTCACAATCACCCTGATTCGCGTGAGGTCCCGACGACGCCACTGATCGTCGCGAACTTCTAACTCATACGTAAACCACTCATTTGGTTGTACAAGATCTTTATAGATGTTTAAGAATCCATAAAGGGATCCGGTACGAATTGGATCCTTGTGCGTGCTATCAATCTGGGCTTCATAGCCGTCTTTAAAAGTGGGGTTTCGTGACGTTCGAAAATAGAGTCCTGAGTTGCCACCATCATTAATACGGACCTCTGCTCGATAGCGAAAATTTTTGAACGGCCCTTTGGTGCAGACAAGCATTGAAGGTGTCCCAGTACCAGTCAAAGCACCATCGATCACTTCCCATTTACTTTCTTCACTACCAACCTTTTCCCAACCGTTGAGAGTCATTCCATCAAAGAGAGTAATCCATGTGTCTTCTTTAGCAGCCGTAAGACCGGTGCTCATGATCATGGTGGCTGTCAAAAATAAGGCAAGACGGTGTATACGATGTACCTGAAACGCTTGAGCGATTTGGTAGTGACAGACATGAATTGCCCAACGCCAATGTGAGAGAATGTTCTGGCAGATCATTGTTTTAACCACCGATGCCTTTCCATGAAAATTCATGAGTGTTTGCTAAAAAACTGGTAACAATTTTTCCGTGAGTTTGTTCTTGTGGATTGAGTAGGTTCTCACCAATACGCTGCGTCCCGTGCTCTTTATTAGATCATAATGTATTTCAGTCGTTTAGTAGTATGATTTGGAAAAGGCTTTGTGTTCGAGAAGAGTTTTTGTACTTCGGGAAAGACCTGTGACGACTCGTTCTGAAAATGTTCTTGAAGTCTGTGATTTACGAACTCATTTTCGTACCGATGATGGGCTTGTGAAGGCTGTGGATGGTGTCAGCTTTTCTGTGAAGCAAGGGGAGACACTCGGCATCGTCGGTGAAAGTGGTTCTGGAAAAAGTGTTACCTGCCTCTCAGCAATGCAACTTGTTCCAAGACCACCCGCTTTTCATCCATCAGGTGAAATTCATTTCGGTGATACAAATCTTCTGAGTCTTCCAGAACATGAAATTGAAAAACTTCGTGGTGAGCGACTGGCCATGATTTTTCAGGATCCGCTTACTTCCTTGAACCCATATCTGACTATTGCCCGTCAATTAACAGAGGTTTTAGAAGTTCACCGAGGTGCAACACCCACTGCTGCACGTCGGACATCAATTGAGATGCTGGAGCGAGTTGGTATTCCAGATGCTGCTGAGCGAATTGACCAATATCCACATCAATTTTCTGGTGGTATGCGGCAGCGTGTGATGATTGCCATGGCATTGTTATGTGGACCGGAAGTTCTGTTTGCCGATGAGCCCACAACAGCGCTCGATGTCACAATCCAAGCACAGATTTTGGAATTAATCAAAGACCTACAAACAGCTATCGGAACTGCAGTCGTGCTCGTGACACATGATCTGGGTGTCGTTGCTGGAACAACTGATCGAGTAGCAGTCATGTATGCCGGAAGGATCGTTGAGGAAGGAACAACAGCCGAGGTCTTTGCCAACCCACAGCATCCTTACACACGAGGGCTTTTGGAGAGTATGCCGCGCATCGATACCCCGCTTCAAAAGACGCTTTATGCTATTCCTGGCATTCCACCTGATCTGGGAAATCTTCCAACAGGTTGCCCTTTTCATCCTCGATGTGATCTGGCAACAGACCAGTGTCGCAAGACATATCCCGACAGCAAGACAGTTTCTTCGACACACTGTGCATCCTGCTGGGAGGTAGAAGCAATCGAATGAACACGACAGGTAAGCCTGACACACCATTGTTAGACGTTTCTGATTTGGCTGTAGAGTTTCGTGTGCCAAGTCGTGGTGGCGTTTTCTCTGAAGACAGCAAAGACATAAAAGCTGTTGATGGGGTCAGTTTTTCTATGGCTCGTGGAGAGACGCTTGGACTTGTCGGTGAAAGTGGTTGTGGGAAGTCGACGACTGGTCGTGCAGTTCTCCAACTGGTGCGACCAACTCGTGGTCATGTAGTGTTTGATAAAGAGCCAATCCATGAATTTTGGAGGAAAAAAGGTCAGAAGTGGGTATGGGATCACCGACTTCTTGACCTCAGGCGTCGCATGCAAATGATTTTCCAGGATCCATTTGCATCTCTGAATCCAAGAATGACAGTTGAAACCATCTTGTCAGAACCGTTGCGGAACTTTGATGTGGTTCAAGGAACCCAACGACGAGAAAAAATTCAGCACCTCCTTATGACAGTCGGTATGGATCCTCGGTGCATGCGTCGATATCCCCATGAATTTTCTGGCGGACAAAGACAAAGAATTGGCATTGCTCGGGCACTGGCTCTGGGGCCTGATTTCATAGTAGCCGACGAACCAATTAGCGCGCTGGATGTTTCGATTCAGGCGCAGATCATGAATTTATTATCAGAGCTGCGTGAAAAACTGGGCCTTACGCTTCTTTTTATTGCGCATGACCTTGCTGCTATTCGTCATGTGAGTGACCGGATTGCGGTTATGTATCTTGGACGAATTGTTGAATTGGCCGATGCTCAAACAATCGTTGACCGTCCTCAGCATCCCTACACACAGGCGCTGTTATCTGCTGTACCGATACCGGATCCTACGCGAGAGCAGTCTCGCCAACGTACAGTTTTGTCGGGGGAGATGCCGAGTCCAATCAACCCACCGTCAGGATGTCCATTTCATACTCGTTGTCCATTTAGTGAGGATCGGTGCCGTACAGAAGTTCCAAGGATGCGAACCATTGACACAGGACATCAAGTTGCCTGCCATCTTGTAGAATGAAATACGGAAGTAACAAAATAGATAATTCATCTTTTTGGAGCCCATTCTTCAACAATGTGCAATTTTGAACTTGGACAATTTTTTCAGCAACCCAAACCTCAGTGGAAAACCATCTTTTACAAGATAACGTTGTCTTGTGTGATCGTCGCTACTTGTTGCGAGTGTCACTTCAGCATCCTTCTTGGGAAAGAGATTTCTCAGGATGATCAGGAAGCACAAAAAGAAAAGCTCATGCCCCTTCAGGATTTTATAGGCGGCTGGAAGGGGGTTGCGATGCAGAAGTTAGGTGGCAGCGCCCGTTGGTCAGCAGAGTCTGAATGGGCATGGTCGTTTGATGAGGGTGTACCAGCCATTGTGTTTGAGTTGACACCTGGTCGTTATTTCACAAGCGGCCGCATTGTTCCCGGAAAAGAAGACAACATGTTTATGCTTGAGGCAAAGCACACTGAATCAGAAGTAGTTGAAACCTTTACAGGCTTTATTGATGAAAATCAGCAACTTGAATTAGTCAATGATGTCATTGAGCCAAGTCGTCCGGCACGACTTCTGATTAAAACACTTGCAGACAAGAAGCGTCTCGTACTCACACTGCAGTATGGTTCAAATATAAAACGCCTCCAGCAGGGAGCAACACTTGGATACACACGCAAAGGTACTGTTTTCGCAACACGTTCGCGCCCGATAAATGAATGCGTTGTGACCGGAGGTGAGGGCAACCAACAGGTGTCCTACCAAGGTGAAACCTATTGGGTCTGTTGTAAGGGCTGTCTCAGCATGTTTGAGGACAATCCAGAGAAAGTGATCGCAGCGTATGAAGCCCGAAAGGCCAAGGAACGAGCAAAACAGCAGTCTCAGTGAATGAGATTTGTACAGTAATTCTTACGTTGACAGTACGAAAGAGCATGCTTGCATGCTCTCTTTCCATCTAGCTGCTCTTGCCGTTGTTTCTGTTCGTTGAATAGGTGATAATTCAATGTTGTTCTGGGGGTTCGTGAGCAATTGGGGGACATTCTCAATTTCCTTGAAATGATTCGATTGCATGTGCTGTAGTCGAGTTTCTTGTAGGCCGGTGATTTGAGATGAATCATTTCCAAAAAAAAAGACACAAGAAAAACAGGACTGGCAAGAGATGTACGCAATCACATGTGCATGTTGAATGTCTTGAAAAGAGACAAGTTCTTTCTGTAACAGAGGTGGGTAGTCTCAGTGACGCTCTGTTGGTGTCTCAAGCACAGGACACTTCTGATCAGATAGCCGTTACGCGATCGGTATCACAGTTATCTATGAGTCAGCTTTCCTCTCCAACACGTTCAATACCACCAGGTGGAACAAGTCTTCTGCCTGACGCACAGCCAGCAGATAACTTTGTCCTAGGAGGAAGTGCATCCAATACTGCGACCTTAAGCATACAAGTCAATGACGACCAGACTATGGCTTTCGACAACTATATTCGTTTAGAAACACCGACCGTACCAACGAATGTTTGGAATATTAATGTAGCACTGAATCCGACAGGTGCCCTTGCTCAAGACGATGTAGTTTTTGTCAGCTTTTTTGCGCGTGGGGAACCTGCCCAAGGCACCGCAACAGTACAAGCAAATGCATATTTGCAAGAAAATGGTACGAACAACAAGTTGGCAACAATACCAATTAGTGGCCACGCTCAATGGCAACACTTTTCAACGAAAATTGAGGTTGGGTCATCCATTGATAACGGTGAATACAAGTTTGTCGTCCATGCAGGCTTTGCTGACCAAGTACTCGAGATAGGCGGTCTGGAAATCCAAAACTATGGTCGCCTCGGTCATCGATTGTCTGATTACACAGTGACGGTTCAAGACAAGTTCGGCAATCCACTACCAGAAGCGACGCTTGATGTGCAGATGACCAACCATGGATTTAAGTTTGGTACACAAGTTCGTGACCAGTTGTATGCCATTACGGAAGAAGAATTTAATGCTCTGAATGACACTCAGCGTAGGGCGTTGACGCCCAACCTAGAAGATAACTTTAATATTCCTCGATTTACTCCCACGTGGACAGATGTCCTGAATCATCGCAACGCAGTCCTCGACACATTTAATCACGTAGTGCCAACGACAGGTCTGCAATGGGTTGCAATTGAAAATAGTGGTACTTCGGTGCCAGAAGCAGCTGTCAATCGAGCAACGGCTGATGGTCAGAGTGTGACAGCAGCGTCTGTTGTGTGGCAAAAGGATAGATGGCCAACTCCTGAAGCGTATCGTTCGGCATCGAGTCCAAATGCACAGGCATTTCACGACGCCTTGATCGAGGCGCGTCTTGGGCCGTCGAGCGTTCTACAGCAATTCAGTGAAACAGGTAGCTCCCCAGAGATTGATGATTGGAAGCTATTAAATGAACCGCTCCACGAAAATTATTATCAACAGGTTTTTGTTGACGCGGGAATTTATACGAGTGAAGTCGAAGCGTTAGCAGATTATTTTAAACGAGCCGATGCGGTTCGTCCTGACGTCACACTTTCTATAAATGAATATGCTGTTATTAATTCTCAGAATGATGACTTTGCAATTCAATATCGTGATCTTATTCAAAGCCTTTTAGATGCCGGTGCGCCGATTGATCGCATAGGTATTCAGGCGCACATTGCCCGGAACGATATTACGAAAGAAGATATTATTCGCCGACTGGATATTCTGGCGAACACAACACCAAAACTTCCGATAGAGATCAGTGAATTCGATATGCGTGATGACGCGGATACGCCCCAACTCAATGCCACTGAGCAGGAGCGGATGTTTCGCGACATACTCGAGGCATCATTTGCTCATCCGTCTGTGGACGGATTTATCATGTGGGGTGTCTGGGATAAAGTGCATTGGCGAGGCAACGCCCCACTTTTTGATTCCGACTGGAATATCAAACCGGAGGCTGCTCCCTGGTTTGACCTTGTTCACAGTCAGTGGAAACCAGATCTTGTTGATGAAGTAGTTCGTAGCAATGGCGAATGGGTAGCACCAATTGGTCTTTATAATGGTGACTATCAGTTTACTGCAGAAGCCAATGGCGTTTCGTCAGTTGCGAATGTCACGGTGAGTCAGGATGGGAATTATGTCATCACGGTCGATACAACGGCATCATCAGCAGTCCCAGTAGTTGATCAGGTTGTGATTTCTGAAACTGCTGCAATGGTCGTTGGAGAAACAATCAGCATTTCAGTGCAGGGATCAAATTTTGACCCAGCGGCAACAGTCACACTTACCGGACCGGGTACGACACTCAATACATTCAGCCGTACAAGTGCATCGACGCTTGATCTTTCAGTCACATTGTCTGCATCGGCTTCTGAAAGTTCTCAAACACTTATTGTTACAAACCCCGACGATGGAACCGGCCAGAAAGTCTTTTCGATTGGGCAGTTGAGCCCAACCGATAGCCTTTCTCACAGGAAGTCAGATGTCACGATTCGGGTGGTTGATCAACTCGGCAATCCGCTTCCTGATGCGACAATCGATGTTGGTATGACGCAGCATGCGTTTCGATTTGGAACCCAAATCCGTGGCCCACTTCTTGCGGTAACACAGGCCGAATTTGATGAGTATACCGATCAGAAGAAACAAGGTCTCCTGCCAAATTTAACGTCACTGGGTCAGGATCGCTACATGCCAACGTGGCAAGATGTGCTGAACTATCGAACTGCTGTCATCAATAATTTCAATCACATTGTGCCGGGCAATGATCTGCAATGGCAAGCATTTAACGGCAACGGGTCAGCAAATCCGGATGCCGCGTATGCCCTTGCCTTTGCAAACGGCCTGACGGCAGGAGCCGTCCATGTTGTGTGGGAAAAACCAGACTGGCCCACGCCATCAGAATATCGTGCTGGCGCGACATTTAGCGCTCAAGATTTCCATGATGATTTAATTACAGATCGTCTGAGTTCAACAGGCATTATGAATTTTTATAGTGATTCTGGACCTGGCTTTACTATCACAGACTGGAATGTTTTAAACGAACCACTGCATGTCACGCATTATTCCGACACGTTTGAAACGGCTGGTATCTACGATTCAAATGTTGAGGCATGGGCAGATTATTTTATCCGTGCACGTGCGATTCGGCCGGATGCGAGGCTGTTAATCAATGATTACAACATTCTGAATGCAGCAAGTGATGCTGCAACAATTCAGTATCGTGATTTAATTAATAGTTTACTTGCTGCTGGTGCACCGATTGATCGTATTGGACTGCAGGCACATATTGCTTTGAATACCATTACAAAAGCAGATATTGTTCGGCGGCTTGATATTCTAGCTGAGACTGGGCTGACCATTGAAATTACCGAGTTTGATTCTCGTGACGATGATGGCCAATTAACTCCTGCACAGCAGGAGCAAATTTTTCAAGATATGCTTGAGGCAGCTTTTGAGCATGAGTCGGTTGATGGCTTCATCATGTGGGGATTCTGGGATCCTGGTCACTGGAGAGGGAATGGTCCACTCTTTGACGCAGCCTGGAACCCGAAGGCAGAGGCTGATCCATGGTTTGATTTAGTGCATGGGGCCTGGAAGCCGAATCTTGTCGGTCAAGCAGTGAATGCAAATGGTGAATGGATTGCCCCCGAAGGATTATTTGACGGTAGTTATGACATTTCAGCGCGAATTAACGGTCGATCGACAACGCTGGTAGATGTTGAAGTCAATGGATCAGGTGTTCAGAATATCACGATTGAAATAATGGTTTTTGAGACTATTGCTAATGACTCCGGAGTCATTTTGGCTAAGGACAGTGCTGACAATCTATATGTGAATACTCAGCCAGTGCTCTATCAAGGACAACCGGTGCCTCAGGCATTCTTCGGACACACTGTTATTGGTGTGGATATAAGTAATTCAGCAAATGCTTTGTTGCTACAGTCTTTAGTGGCAGATGGTAACCAGCCAACGCATCGCTTGCTGACTGATGATACATGGAGAATCCATGGCATATTTCATTCATTACAGAATGTATCATCCCCAATGCTTGATATCTCCGGTCGTGAAGTATCAAGCACAATGCATGTTGCTGCAGTGTTCGGTGCGTATGAAATCAACGGTGTAAAGAATCCAACACTTTTTGTGCGTCGGGGGCAGACCTATACATTCAACCTGAATACACAGAACCATCCGTTCTATCTGCAGACCACAGGAAATGGATATCAATCTGCACATATCTATAGTGGTTTTTCAGGAAATGGGCAGACAAGTGGTGAGTATCAATGGGTGGTTCCGCAGGACGTGCCAGACGAGCTCTTCTATCAGTGCAAATTCCACTCAGTCATGTTCGGCAAGATCACCGTGATGGGCTAAGACAGTACTGAATCACAAACGGAAGCAAATCGTGTGACCTCGAGAGAAGCCCTTCTTCTCAAATGAAATGATTTGAGCTCAGCGTGCCTGTATGGTATCGCTTAAAATGATGATAGGACCACGATGCTCTACTTTTGAAGGTCAAGAATCCATTTTTGACGATACTTCTTGGATGCTTTCTTGAGAATCGATAAGGATCGTGACTGGCCCATCATTGATAAGAGCAACGTGCATATCAGCAGCAAATGTTCCGTGAGCCGGTGCGCGCCCAGTGAGAAGTTCTATTTTCTGGAGAAACTCTTCGTATCGCAGTATCGCTTCTTCTGGCTTGGCAGCCTGAAAAAAACTTGGGCGATTGCCTTTTTGAGTATCTGCAAAGAGCGTGAATTGGCTAACGACAAGAATGTCACCCTGAATGTCTTGGATGTCCTTATTCATCCGGTCTTGCTCGTCAGGAAAAATTCTCATGCGAGCTATTTTTCCAGCAAGCCACCGTACGTCTACTGATGTATCACCGGTTTCAACACCCAAGAAAACAAGGAGTCCCCTGCGAATGCTGGCTGTTTCCTTGTGACCGATCGTGACACATGCTTGAGAGACTCGTTGGATCACTGCTCGCATGGGAAATGTTCCTACTGGTATCCTATGTTTTGGTTTGCTTCTTGAAATGATCGAAGCAACTCAAATCAACTTCACTTTGGAAAAGTCGTGTCAGTCAAGTTATCTCACAATGTTATCGGAGAAGGCCAGACACTTGTGATCTTACATGGTCTTTTTGGTTCAAAAAGAAATTGGTCATCAATAGCCCGGCAACTCTCAGACACGTTTCGAGTCCTGACAGTGGATCTTCGCAATCATGGCGAAAGCCCATGGAATGATATCCACGATTACCCTTCTATGGCTGAAGACGTCGCCACTCTTATCGAGAACGAGTGTTCGGAACCGGCAATTGTCCTTGGTCACAGCATGGGTGGCAAAGTGGCCATGTATCTTTCACTTGTGTGGCCTCATCTAGTGGATCAACTCATCGTTGTTGATATCCCACCAGCACGTTCTTCAGGTACACCGATTGACTATGTCCATGCGATGCAGAAAGTACCACTGTCGACGCTTTCCCATCGTCGAGACGTCGAACTGGCTCTTGCAGATATGATTCCCGATCCAAAAGTTCGGGGTTTCTTAGTTACAAATATCACGAGTCGGACAGAGGGACTTGTGTGGATCGCTAATCTCGATGCAATTGAAAAGCATTTTGACCAGATTCTTGATTGGCCGGATTCACTTAACGGTCGTCAATTTTCTCGCCCAACAATTTTTCTTGAAGGAGAACAATCAACCTTTGTTGGCTCCGAGCATGAGGAAGTCATTCGACACTTCTTCCCGTTAGCGCATCGGCAGGTCATTGAGAACGCTGGTCATTGGGTACACGTTGAGAATACAGAGGCATTTCTCCATGCGGTACGAGCATTTGTAGAATTGTCTTGATGCGATTGAATTAGAATGGGCAGGCGGACTGCCAGCACATGGTTTCCCCAGTCGTTGGATGCGACAACTGTATTTCTCGAGCATGAAGAAGAAGACGGTCTGCAGCTGCAAGGGCAGTGGTATCTGCATATAACGGATCACCAAGAATGGGATGATCAACAGAAGCAAGATGAAGCCGTATTTGATGGGAACGACCTGTAAGTGGCTTGATTAGGAGACGAGTATTACTGTTGTGATTTTCTAGCACGCTCCACGATGTTTCTGAAAAGCGTCCATTTTCATGATCAATTTTGTAACGTGGCGGCCGTGTCAGATCTCGTCCAATCGGTAATGTAATGCACCCTGAGTATTCTGAAGGGGTTCCCTGCACAATGCACTCATATACTTTTTGAACATGGCGCTTTTCAAACTGAAGATTGATATTGCGCTGCGACGCTTTATCCAATGCCATGACCATGAGCCCTGAGGTGTCCCGATCAAGACGATGGACAACAACCGCTGTTGGAAATCGTGTCTGAATGCGGCTGGAAAGACAGTCTTGTAAATCTGGCCCCCGTCCGGGCACGGAAAGCAGCCCAGAAGGTTTTTCAAGAACCAAAAGATTTGCATCGCAGTAGTGAACCAGAAGGTTGTCACCAGGTTGCATACATTGGACCTTTGAAGCGTGGTAAAGAACCATTGTGGACACGATATGTAACAGTCATCTCCGTGCTCGGTATCTGTGGCCTAATACCAGACGCCTAGCCGCACGAGAAACGTGTCACTTGGATGATAGTCAGCTGTATCAGTGACATAATATTCGACAAGCCGACCAGTTACCCAGCCGGTCTCCAGACGCCAACTGACACCGAGATTGGCAGGTCTTCGCTCCCATCCGGCCAGCAAACGATAATCGTGATAGACAACAATGTCATCAGCCCCGGAGTCGCGACGAACAGCCCACTGATTTCCTCCAAATTCGCCAGCAAGATAGACCCATTGAGCGGCCTGTGGCGTTTCTTTGATTCGCCAGGCAAGACGAGGTCGTGGAAAGATTAACTCAAAGCGTCGATCATCGCTCGGAGTCCAGAGAAGTCCCCCAGCGGGTAGAATATTGACGTCATAACGATCGAGGTAGATGACGCCTGCAACGACACGCAGATCTTCACGAGCCTCCCAAGCACCAAATCCGTGACCTGTCACTCGAAATGCCTGAGCGCTGTCATTTACAAAGTCACTGTACCAACCGGGTGCGACTGCGAGATCGACACCTAAACGTTCACCGATTTTCCGCATCCAGCGTGCCTGAATCCATGACTCGTAGAGTGTTGCAGGAAGACCAGGATCCATCGGACCACTCGCTTCATCCACAAATGTCCAGCCAAAACCGGGAGTGATGAGGAGTGGTGAATCAACTGTTGGTGCAGGCATGCCAACGGTTAGGCTCATGTCGAGCGTAGCGAGCCCAAGACCGTTGCTGCCGAGCCGAGGTAATTCGGTGGTCGTGAGAATGAGTTGCTGCAGGGCCCCAGGCTTTGCACCAGGAGGAAGTTTTCGACCGGGTGGATTATTTTCCTGGCGTGGTTGGCC
>WLWG01002919.1_pt1 | contig 12290 bp, 20 predicted proteins | sample 6712871 | NCBI WGS metagenome assembly WLWG01 (sample SAMN12718693, study PRJNA515312) | sponge metagenome | isolation source: marine sponge | host: Mycale hentscheli | place: New Zealand: South Island, Marlborough, Capsize Point | collected 2003-05-01 | reverse complement strand
GACGATTGACCGACTGCAAGAGTTAATTGATTAGCAGTTACATTAACAGTAACATTTGGATTAAAGAACGATGTCGATATTGGAGCACCGGATATGGAAGTCAGTCCGAGCATGGTCTATGCTCCTGTCAGTGCTTGGATTTCGTCGTCGTCCAATCCTAAATCTTTTAGTTTTTGTTTGCCAGATGCTTTTTTTGCAATGCTATTTGCAACTCTGTCATCATGTTCTTTTTTTAATTCTGCTTTTTTTGCATTTACTTCTGCTTCAGTTGGCATAGTTGCACCATCTTTAATGATTTTAATATTTGCGTAAGTCATCCTTTGATCGTTAGAAATTTTATTTCCACCATCATCATGTGTTTTCCAGCCATACCAGTTGCCACCATTAAAACTATGTAAAGCCATTTGAAAAAACCAAATATCATCATTTATCATTTTATGTATCTCCTAATCTTATGAAAATTGCATTAGTATCATTTCTACCAGAGTTTCCATTTAAATTTACATTATTATTTTCACATTGAATTTGAAATCTTACTTTGTGAGTTGTAGTATTTGTTACATCAAAAATAGCTTGTGATTTAGAATTAACATAAGTATTAGAATTATTTATTAATTTTAAATGTTGAACTGCTTGTGATATAACATTATAAGAACTATTATCTGTAGTTGTTGTAATTTGTCCACCTATATAGGCTTGTTCAGTTGCGTCAACAAAATCTGCATTAAAGTGAATTAACCAAATTCCAGTTGTGGGAAAAGTAAATATTCCAGAAGATTGAGACATTGCAGTTCCAATACCACCATAACCATAAGTATCTGCTTGTTCCCAATTGCTAGTTACATGATCTCCATTATCCATATTAGAATGAGCTGCAGTTATTCTCCATTGTTGAGCATTTGTAATTCCACCAGCTGCTGCAAAAGTTGGAGGAGCACCTGCACCTGCTGAAGTTAATACTTGTCCTGCACTTCCTGTTGCAACTGCAACTGGATTACCAGAAGCATCATAAGAAATAATGTTTCCATCCGTACCGGGAGCCATCTTGGCTAATGTGATTGCGTCATCTGCAATTTTACCAGATGTAACATTAAGGTCAGTTATGTTTGTAGTAACCACACTATCAGCAGTTACTAATTTTGAATCTTTTATGTTAACACCGTCAATGGTTACACCATTAGCGGATGTTCTTTCCGATATTGTATTGACTTTTATTTCAGACATAATTTAGTGACAATTTACTTTATTTTATGTTTTTCTGCAAATATATAAAAACTCCATATATTTATATAGTATTTTCTAATATTTTCTATAAAAAAAATGAGTAATTGCGTATCTGCCATAACCCTCTTTATTAGTTTCCATCTGAATAGGGGTTACTGCATGGTAATAAAAACTAGGAAATAAGATCATTCTATTATTCTTACACTCTATTGTTTTATTTAATTTTGGAAAAACTAAATCTCCACCTTTAAATAACTTGGGTTGTTTATATATCCATATCAATACTGTATATTGAAAAACATCATAATGCTCGTCGTATTTATCATTATTTTCATAGTAATTAATTATAGTGGAAGAGGCATTTGTGTTAGTAAAGACTTCAGCTAAAGCTGTCTCAGTATTTTTAAATGTATCAAATACCTTTTCATGAAACTCTTTTTGTTGCATTTTTTCTAATGAATTTAATATTGGAGAGTAAGCACATCCTTTTGGTGTATATAGATGTTCTGGAAAAATTCTAGATGATTTTGTTTTTGAAACTCCGTTTGATGTTCTTGCTGATTCAGCACTTTCTTCACTTCTAATCATAGGTGTACAAGAAAGATAATCTAGTTCTTTCATAACTTTTTTAAGAGTATCTTCTTCATACCAATCGTCTATAATTAAATAATTATTCATTACAATTAATCTCTTGGTTTATAAGGTAAACCTAACATTTCTCTTCTATCAAATATATTTTTTACAGCAAACTGACCATTTGCATCATTGTAGTGTAGAAAAACTTGACCATATAATAAATCACCATGATAAGGCTCTCTCCAATGTTCTAAACTGCAACCAGAGTATACTAACATATCTCCTGCATTTAAAAATACTTGCGTGCCTTTTGGAGCATTAGGTTTAATTTTATTTTTATGAAAATCAATAACACTATCGGCTCCTGTTTCATCTATGTAGATTGACCAAGGTTCTCCTCCAAGATTAATTGTAGCGGATAACTCACAAGACGGTCTATCTTTATGTCTAGCTAATATGTCTCCCTTTTTATATAATCTTGTATAAGAATAAGTAGGCACTATTTTAGAACCTGTGTATTTTTCTATTTCAGGTATCATTTTTAACAATAAAGTTTCCGTTGAAAAATCTCCGTAACAAGAGTAACTATTAGGCACTTGCGGATCTGTCCATGTACCTAATATACCATGCCCTCCAATGTCATAAGCCATATTATTGTTATACATCCATTTAACAGCATCACGTTTAAGTAAAAAGTAATTGTATATAAAATTAGCTAACTCTACCGTAATTGCGTTTTCTACAATTTTATATTTAAATTTTTTCATATAGATATTTTATTTAAATTGTTTTCCTGTAACCCAAGCAACTAAAGAATTTCTTTCTCCTTTTGTAACAGGCATAACCTCATGAAGTATAAAAGATGGAAATAATACTAATGTACCTTGTTCTTTTTGCATTACTTTAGCTTTATCACTTTCATACAAACGAAGATCTCCTCCTTCATAATCTTTAGGATCTGATAACTGCACAGATAAAGATAATTTTCTAATTACAAAATTATGAGCTCTATCAACATGTTTTCCATAATTTCCAGAAGGTGCTTTGTAATTTGTAAATTGAAAACCTTCATTAAAACCAGAAATATCAAATTTAAAATATCTTTCGTTTAAATGTAAAACTGTATCTGTTATTTTTCTGTAAGCCCAATCTAAATTTTCTGAAGGCATAAGCCAAGAAACATCGCTTTTTCTAATATCTTTTTTACCATCATGAGTAGTAGCTTCTTCCATACCTGTATCTTTAGCTATTTTAATAATTTTCTCACATTCTTCTTTACTAAAAACTTCAGCTCTCCATGCATAAGTATTGACTTGATCTAAATAAAAATCCCACGAAGTATTTGGTGTATTATTTTTTTTCATATTATTTTTTAAAATCAAACCAACCTGTTATAATATATTTATCTTCATCAATAGTAGTGTGTCCTTTGTGAGTAAAAGTCCAGTCTGCACTCCAAATAAAAGTAAGACCTTTTTCTGGTTTTACTTTTATTTTTTGATAATAAAATTCTGTTTCTCCACCCTGTTTAACATCATTTAAATATGTCATAAAAACTAGATGTCTTTTAGATGAAAACATATTTGCTTTTTCACAATGCCAATCATGATAAGCTTGAGTAGGTTTGTATTTTTGAATATTGAAGTCTTGTTCTATTCCCCAAGAAGTTATTGTCTTGTCACAAAATTTATATTTATTTTTATATATATTTACACAATTATGTAATTCTTTAAAATAAGATTGTAACTCTTTTGTAATATTATTTACATTTAAAGGAAGATCTAAACTATCTTTTATTTTTTTATTTACACCTTGGCCTGTTGCACCCAAACATTTATTATCTGATTTTTCAAATAAATCTATTAGACTATCGCAAATAGATAAATCTGATAAATAGTATCCATCAATAAAATTATTATTTTTGTTTAGTCTATATTCTTTCATGCAAACAATATAAGATTTTTATCTAATATTGCAATATAAATTTTATGTATCTAAATTAATTAAATCCCAAGTTTGATTTTCTTCATTCCATTGATAAGGTTTACCATCAGAAGGATACTCAACAGGACATTTCCATTGACAAGTTTCTTCATCTAATGTCCATGATGCAAAGTTTTTTGTTGGTATAAAAGCATCTCTTTCTTCATCATATCTGCCTCCAACAGAAGCTGGATTTTTTCTAAGTGCTTTTGATTGATCATTACTTGGTGTATTTGAATTTGGTTCATAATGAATTCCACCACGTGTATTATAAGAAGATTGTTTCCAAATAGCCCACCCTGTTAATTTTGTTAAAAAATCTACACCAATAGCTTCATTTTCTACACCATTACTATCCTGTAATTCTTCATTAGCTAATGTTACAACATCAATAATTTTTCCGTTTAATCCTATTTTTGCAAATCTAGCCATTATGCTACGTAACTCCCTGAACCTGTAAATTGCATTACTGTTTTACCACTAACTCCTGTAGTGACTGTTGGAGATCCTGTTACATTTCCTGAATAATTTGCATCTGGAACACTTATAATAACAATTCCACTTCCTCCTGATCCTTCTTGACCATAAGCATAAGGAGCACCTCCGCCACCGCCACCGGTATTTGCTTGTCCATTTGAAGCGGGCCTTGGACCAGAGTCTCCACCACCTCCAGCTCCACCTTCACCTGAAACTACGACGTAAGATCCACCTCCGCCGCCTCCGCCTCGTGTTACTGATGAACCTGTAATTGAAGAAGCAGTACCTTGACCACCTTGACCACCACCTGCAGGAGCTGAACCTTGACCTCCGGCATTACTAGCACCTCCGCCACCTCCAGCAGCTCCAGGAGGTAAAAATCCTTGTCCGCCAGGGTTACCCTGACTTGGTGATGTACTAGGAGTGTTACCTGCACCACCTACAGATGTACCAGGAGAGTATGGACCTCCACCACCTCCGGATCCACCCGTTTGACCAGGGTTACCACCACCTCCACCGCCTCCGGTAGATGTAATTGTTGTTAATCCTGATCCTGCAATAGAAGAATCGCCCCCTCGTTGACCAGGTTGCCCATTTCCTCCGGGGCCTGCTCCGTCTCCTACAGTTACAGTAATTGTTGTTCCACTTGATACAGTTTGAGTAGATGTTCTATATCCACCTGCGCCACCACCACCAACAAAGTTAAAGTTAGCACCACTACCTCCACCAGCAACAATTAAAAAGTCTGCTGAATAAGTTACAGGTTCTAATGCTTGTGTTCCTTCGTTGATACCTGACACGGGTAACCAACCTTGAGTTGAATCTACGTATTGAAGAACTACTCCTTCTCTTTCTGTATCTAATTTTTTACTTGCAACAACACCTTCTATTTTACTTCCGTTTGGAAAAATTTGTAATGCGTTACTATCAAATGTCCCTGCATAATCTACAACTCCAACCCTATCTCCGGCACTTGGACTTGATGGGAGGGTCACATTTAACACACCCGATGTTGTATTAACTGGATAAATTTTACTTGCTGACGCTGTAAAATTTGATGTTTGAACTGATTGTAAAGCAAGACCAGTAAAAGCGTCTGCAAAAGTTGGAGGTGCTCCTGCACCTGCACTTGTTAAAACTTGTCCTGAATTTCCAGTAGCGACTGCAACTGGGTTTCCTGAAGCATCGTAAGAAATAATATTACCATCTGTCCCTGGAGCCATTTTTGCTAACGTAACTGCATCGTCTGTTATGTTAGCTGTTACTACAGAATCTGCAGTTACAAGTTTAGAATCTTTTATGTTAACACCATCGACAGTTACACCATTGGCTGATGTTACTTCTTCAATTGTGTCTACTTTTAATTTACTTGTCATAGTTTACTTTTATATAGTATTTTGTGTAGCTTTTAAAGTTTCATAGTTAGCTTTTACTTCATCTGTCCATACTGCGTTGCATACTGCTTGAACTTCTGAATGTTCAGCAGATATATCTGCGTCTGGTGCTAAAGTATGTCTATGATACTTTCTTGATAATTCTTCGCCATCTTCCATAACTACAGTATCTGTTCTTACTTGAACTGATTTGTATTTGCCGACCACTTCGATTTTACCAATCTGTGTCTCTTTAGTTATTGCCATTGTTGTCTCCTTTGTTATTGTGCTGAATATGAAAAATTAAAAAATGCTCTTAATGAAGTTCCAATAGTTCCAGGCGAAACTACTGCTCCATTATGATAAAATATTCCATTAGCTTTGTTAGGCTCAATTGTCGTTCCAAATTCTTCACTACCAAATTCAGTTTGATACAGAGCAAGTTGTCCAGTCATTCCTCCTGAGTTTATACAAGTGAATGGATAACCACCAATTCCAGCATAAATAGACATATTTGAATTATCAATACTGGTAAATTCAATATCCATATTAACAAAAACTCTGTTTCCAATTTTTGTATAAGTACCTGAGGAATTATTTGTGTATGATGTAGCTTGAGTATTAGCTTGATCTACATAAGTAGGTGTAAAAGTTCCTTCTTCGTAATCGTCTAAAAGATTAGCTGCTGTTGCAGAATTAACTCCTAAATAAATTCCAGCACTAGCATTTGCTGGAAGTAAATCATTGTTAGATCCATTTTCTGACCAACCACTTAATCCAGCTGCTGCAAAAGTTTGATCACCTCTTAAAAATGTAGAAGAGGAAGCTGTGCCAGAACCTAATCTAGCTGTTGCAATAGTTCCAGAATCAATTGCAGATGCAGCTATTCCACTGGTAGGAACAGGAACACCTGTCATAGTTCCACTATTAGCTAAAGTTACTCCTGAAGGAATACTAACTGTATCTCCAGACGTACCTAAAGTTAAGGTTGTACCTGATTGCGGATCTACCTGATCTACTTCTATTTTACTCATTATACAATTACCAATGTTCCTGTTACAGTTACTGTATTAGTAAAAGTTATTGGACCTGCAAGAACTGCAGATTCAATTGTTAAAATATTATCTATGACTTCAGCGTGAGTATAAATCTCTTCTGATCCAGGTTTGTTACCAATATAAACTGTAGTATATAAACTATCCATTTTTAATTCCTTTACTATTAAGCACTAATTGCATCTACAACACTTACGTAAACATCCGCAGCACTTGCAGCACTTGCCTCAACTTTAAGAACGTCAGTATTTTGCATCACAAATTTAGCTCCTCCCGAAACTAATTCAACAGAACTAGCTGGTGGAATACTTAAATCTTTAGCTATATATCTAGTAGTAGAACCTCCAACAGAAACAAAAACATCGATTGTTATTGTTGAAGTTAATATATTTGTAACTCTGATACCTATTACTGCATCATTTGAGTTTGCTGTAAAAACAGTTCCAGCACTGTTAGTTGCTTGTACTGCATATCGTGTAAAATCTTGTGCCATATTTAATCCTTATACTACAAGGCAATCGCCATTGCAACGGCAAAACCTGCAGATGCGAACCCTGATACTGTTAATGCTCCATTAGATGCAAGAGTTGCGTCTCCAGATACCGCTACTTCTTGATAACTTGTGCCATCCCCAACTAAAATTTTACCTGAGGTATTGTCTGGCATTTTTAATAATGTACCTACAGTTACTGATCCTAAAGTAGATAAATCTGAATTAACTTTATTTCCTACGCTTACAGCATGATTACCCATGTAACTATGAGATGAACATTGATAATATAAAATGTTTGGTGTTTCAGAATCTACAGCTATTTGAGTATATGCACCAGATGATCCTGGTGTACCACTAGTGGTTACTCCTGTTGTATAAGCAGTAGATTTATCTGCTTCTAAATAAAATAGTAAAGGGTGACCACTGTTTGTAGAATCTGATTGATCGAATCTATAGTAATATTTGTATGATGAATCTGTACCAGAAAATCTTAATGCTGGTGATTCTAGTCCATCAAAAAAATATGCACTTGAAGATCCTTGACCTGAATACGGATGAGCTGCAGTTTTTGTTCCAACTTTAACAGTAATTATTTTAGGTGCTGATGAAGAACCATATTCTTCTGGAAAAGGTAAACTTATTTTTGCACCCGGAACTGTACAGAAAACTTCTGTTGCACCTGCAAAGTTTACAAGAGCATCACTATTAGAACTGGAGATAACATTAGTTCTAGCAAGTGTGCTTGCTCCTGTATTTAAAGTTCCAAAACCAACTTCAAAATTATTTGTTCCTGTTTCAAAGATACAGTAATAAGTAGTATTGTCTCCACCGATACCAGCAGAAAAAGATTCAAAACCTGAAACTGCTCCACCTAGTGTAAACGTTCCTGTTCCAGTAGTTGCACTGGATTCTTTTACCCTATCATTTAATTTAAACGCCATTTAAAATCCTACGATGTTAAACTGATAATTGCATTACTAGCAGTAGAAGGATCAGGAAACGAAATAGTGAAGTCACCATTCGTTGCTGTCTTACTTCCCTGAAAATCTAAAACTACACACAACTTATCACCTTGGTCGTCATTATATATCGCTGCAAAAGCTGCAGTGAAAGTTGCGCTTGACCACGTTACATCTGCAAAGTCTACAGACGTAGTAGCAGTTGTAGCTACAACAGCTTGACTACCTAAAGTTTTTCTAACATAGTTTGAACTACCTGCTGAAGAAACTTCATTAGTAGTTAAAGCAACTGTGCTAGATGTTGTGTAAGGATTAGATGTGTACAATGCTATTTTAAAAGCGTCTCCGCCATTCGCAAAATTATGCGTTCCTGACATCAATTCACCTTTAAAAGAAAACGGTACTACGTTTGCCATATTTTATCTCCTTAGTATTTTGATGGTGATTCAGATTTTAAAGGAGTACGAATAGTACCATCTTGCCATTCGTCTCTACGTCTACGACCTTGTTGTTCGATCGCATACGATTGTAAAGCTCTTTTAAAAGATGCCTCGTAGTATTGTAACATATCTGCAGGACCTTTCAAGTATCCATATGCTTCTACCAGACAAGCGTATAAAAGTAAATCTTGATATTTATTACTTGTATAAGTTCCATTAGTAGCTGCTGGAGCTGCTGTAGGTTGCGTAGTATTAGTAATACTAATTGGTTGTTTAGTATAAGCTAAAGTAATTTCAAAAGTAGCATTTGGTGTAGGTGCTACTACCCAATATTCTGCGTCCCAATTACCATAATATTTTGGAATTCCAGAAGCAGTTCCTGGAGTATCATAATATTCAGCCATAAAACTAGTATCTCTTTTATCTAAAAATACTTGATTTCCAGAACTATCTTTTAATTGAACATATCGAATAAATCTTAAATCAGATGGTATAGTTACATATCTGTTTCCAGAAACTAAGTTAGATGTAGCATAAAATCTATTATCATCAGAATCTGCATCTCTGTAAATTCTGTTTTCTGCATTTTTAATAACAGTTGTTAAAATAGTATTAGATAATACAGAGTCATCTACTTCTGTATAATTTCTAATATCATCTTGTAAATTTGCTAAAGTATAAGCCATTATGGTGTTAGAGTAACTGGTCCTGCAGTCACAAACATTCCTCCTGATTTTTCTGTTACAGTTGCATTACTTCCGCAATCAAAGCTATAACTATTTGTATCAATAACTGTTATACTAAATCCTGAACTATTTTCAAATAAAGAATACACCAGGCCTCCGGGGCTTCCATTTACATTTCTAAATACAACAGTGTCACTTGTTGATCTACCATGTGCAGGTTCTGTTACGGTTACTGTAGAAGATCCTGAAGTTAAACTTAAAGGATTTCCAGGTAATAAATTTTCTGTAGCAGGTTCAGTTCTTGCAGGTCTTGCATTCATTAATCCCTGTGGATCACCTGTAAATCTAGTTGGTTGAATCTGTGGTTGTTTAGATTCAAATTCTGAAGAATGAACAAAACTTCCATTCCATTCAGTTAACATTTCTTTATAAGGAAACGCCATACCTGATCTATCTGATATTGCTTGAGCATATTTTCCTCTTGATAACTTTGCCATTAGACTCCTGGATAATAAGTTTTAGGTGTTATGAAAGAACTAGAAGAAGAACCATCTTCTTGTAATGCTCTATTTAATTCATCTTCATATAACATCTTTAACATTTGAATTCTATCTGGTGAATATTTAACAGCTAAATAATATGCAAGTCCAGCAATCATACATGGTACAAATCTATAAGGTACATCTGCATCGTTAGTATAGTCTCCGGCATCTTGTATTCTTTTTACATAATAGTAATTAAAAAACTTACCAGCTTGATCTGTTCCTGGAGTTAAATATAAAGTTACAGTTATCTTATCAATAAATCTTTGTACAAAATATTGTGTGGGTTGACCTGTAGAAGTTTTATTAGATAAAGCTTGATAAGTTGATCTATTTATTTTTGTAAGAGGTGTATCTACATTAGAAGAATTTCTAAAACTTGCTTCTAAAATATCATCAACACCATAAACAGCGGTAGCACTTGAAGTACCATCAGAAGTTGATCTAAACATTGTATATGTTGCTTGATCTGCAACTAATGTAATATTGTTATTTGCAACTTCCCAATAATGCAAACCTCTATTAGCCCATTCTTGAAACATTATATTTAAAGAACGTCTTGCACCTTTTAATTGATATCCTGAAACACCTTCTATTCCAATTCTTTCATAAGCTTCTTCTACAATATCTGCAATAGAAAAACCTTTTTCAAAAATTGTAGTTCCAGAGGTTGTGTTAGCCATTTAGCCTCCTAGCCAGTATATCCGATAGTAACAGATCCTGTTCCAGTTACGTCTGCATAGATAGTATTTTCAAATCTAATTCCGTTTCCAGGTACATAAAGATCTAGTCCTTCGCTTCCAAAAGTAGATTCAAATATAATAGCTCCAGATGCAGTTGCTGCATCATAAAGTTTTATATTTGTAATACCTGTAGCTTGAATGTATGTAACTCTAGCAGGACCGATATTAGTAGATCCTCCTGAAGCAGTTTTTACCTGTCCGTCAGCTGTAAGTGTTGTAAATTTTTGGTCTGATGACATATTGTTTTCTCCTATTAAATTTATGTGGACCCGAAGGTCCACACTAAATTAATTATTACGCTATTGTTGCACCTTGAACTGAAGTAGCAATCCAACCAATAGTACTATTCCAAACTAAAGTAGCTGATTCAGCTACTGCATCGAACGTAATTGTCGTTCCATTTGCAAAAGTAGTTGGAGTTAAAGTTCCATCTCCACCATCAACAATCATGTTAATGATTTTAACTTGTCCTGAAGTTGTACCATCAGCTAAAGTTAATGCATTAGCTCCAGTAGTAGTTAACTCAGTTACTAAGTTAGTTAAATCAACTGCACCAGCACCAGATAAAGATTGAACTCCACCTGTGATAGTAGCATTGTAAGTAGCACTAGTTGTAACAGCACCTGTACTTGCGTTTTTTGTTATTTGTTCAAAACCGTTTTCCGATCGTACCGGTCCTGAAAATGTAGTATTTGCCATATTATTATCCTCCTAGTTTCCGAACATAGTCTCTAGGCCGTCGACTATACGCGTCTATGTTCTAATTATATTGTATAGTGAGTTTTTTATATACTAGTTTTGAATAGAGTGCAAGAAATCCTACAGTGCGGAGTGGAATTTTTCCAACGATGTAGCTTTTGATTAAGTAGCTACTGAAACTTCAGGAGCAGAACCTTCAATACTGTTCTTTAAGTGAGCAATTCTAGCTTCTTCAAGCTTGATGTCTGTGATGATCTGTTTGACTTTGTCGTCAATTCTAACCATCTCAAGAGTGTATCTATCGTTAGACAGATGCTCCTGTTCCCACTTCAACTCCAAGGACCTTTTTTGTTTGTATAGGTCTTGTATCATCTATAACCTCCTCATAGGTTATTCTGTATTTATCGGAAGCAAATACTTTAGCTCCGATATGTTCCCATTTTATAACATTTTCTCCTAGTTTGTCAACTATGGCTTGTTCAAGGGAAACTGCGTTATCTTCAGATAACACTTCAAATTTTGAATAATGATCGTAAGCATTTATGGTAACTGTAAAATTTTTCATGAAATTCCTTTCTACTTTCATAATGAGGCGGGATTGTGTCCCGCCTCAAAACTTTAATTATTATGCACCTGGTGATGCAAAAATACCTCTATAGTCAGATACACCAAATGAGTATCTTTCTCTAGCTTTGTATCTTACGTTACCAGTATCAAAGTCACCTTCCATTGCAGTTTTAATTGCTGCTCTGTCAAAGTACTTCATACCATTAGGCACGTCTGTGATAATGTAAAATGCATCTGGATCAGTTAAGAAATTGTTCACTCTATAACCTTGAGGAACCATTCCCATTGATGCGATTGCATTGATATCATTATCAGCAGTACCAACTCTACCTTGAGTCTTCATAAGTCTCTCAGCAGTGAACTGAAGTTCAGAAGGGATAATCATTTTAACACCTCTTGCAGCAATTTTTAGACCTCTTTCGTCTGTCATTGCAGCAATGTCAATTAATGATTGCTCTAGTGAAGTTTCGTTC
>WLWG01002913.1_pt1 | contig 12313 bp, 13 predicted proteins | sample 6712871 | NCBI WGS metagenome assembly WLWG01 (sample SAMN12718693, study PRJNA515312) | sponge metagenome | isolation source: marine sponge | host: Mycale hentscheli | place: New Zealand: South Island, Marlborough, Capsize Point | collected 2003-05-01 | reverse complement strand
TACCTGTCATAACTAATTTTGGATCTACATATAATCCACCAGCTTTGCCTCGTGCAACTTCAGCATTAATTGCAGCAGACCACGCTCCTTTTGCTGTAGCTTCATCTCTCAATTTAGCCAGCTCACCTAAATGTCTTTCAAATGTAATGCCGTGTTTTTCTTGTACTTCGGCTCTCAACTCACCAATATACTGAACAACTAACGGAGATATTTTTGGGTTACGAAGTTCACTAGCTGCTTGTCTTGGTCTAGTTTTATATCCAGCTTGTAATGCACATTCTGCTGGCGACAGTCTCCCCTCATTGTAAATAAGCAATTCTGCAAATTTCATTTGACGTTCTGATAATTTTCTTGGCACTCCCATAATTTGACTTATATCGTAACATAACGTACAAGTCAACCAGATGAGAATCATTCTAAAAAGGCTTTGCGTACGATGAATCCAGAGACTAAATTGTGGAAACTTTTAAAGAAAAATACACCTGAAATTAAGTGGTCAAGGATAGAATCATGGGCTGTTCCAGGTATACCTGATTTACTTGGTTATCATGATTCATGCGGATTTTTTACAGTTGAGCTTAAAGTAACATCTACTAAGAAAGTTAGGTTTAGTCCTCATCAAATACTGTTTCATTCAACACATACAAAACGGAATTTCATATTAGTTCAACTTTCCGAGAAGGCCTCTTCTCGGTCCATAAAACTTTATGGAAGCTCCTCGATCCTCGGTCTACTGACCGACCATCGTGAAACGCCTTGCTTGGCGCTTGATGATTGGGCCCACATCAATCGCTTGTTGCTTGACGCTTGCTGCTCGTAGCTTGTGGCTTGAAGCTTGTGGCTTGTCGCTTAACTGGGTTGGTTCGAAAGCTTGTGGCTTGCTGCTTGAAGCTTGTAGCTTGTTGCTTGAGGCCCGAACCAGGCGCACGCTCGCACTCACCGTCGTGAGCTCTTAAGCTAATGGCCTGATCCAGTATTCCACGCGGGAATTCTTTAAAGTTCATATAGTTTTAATGCTTCTCTAATCATATCCGCAATTTGGTATTCATCACAGTATATATTATCTTTATTAGCTTTCAATATACCCTCCAGCTCTTCGATTAATTCTTCTTTGTTTTTAGTGTTTTCCATATGAAACCACCTTTACTGAAGGATCCCAGCACGCTCGACAGTCTCCACACTTGCCGCCCTGCGATGGTGCGGGACAGCTGGCGCCTTCAGTTACCACCATAGAAGAATTGGGCCAGCTGCTGTTTTCTTGTCCAATCATTGGAGGTGAAAACCTGATTACAAGGTTAGCTGGTTTTCTGTCCAAGTGGTCCTTGATCCACGCTTCACGGGTTGGCATCCAGTGCTTAGTATCCGGCGTTGCTTCACATACTTCAAAAATTTTGTTTAGGTGCTCCAGGTTTTGTACATCTCCTGCATCATGCCATCTAAAATATTGTTGTCTTTTAATTTGTACAACAAAAGCTTCAACCCATAATTTATTAGTGAGAGTTTTGAGTCTCACATATTGAGCCGCTTTAATTGCTTTGTATCTTGTGTAGTTACCCTTCAGAGCGTAACACATAGAACAAACTGAATTTTTAATTTTTCTTAATTTAGATCCTGTCTTGCATTCCCACGCTGGCAAGCTGTAACTTAAACCAGGCATTTTTGAGGTTCTAGTCATACTTCCTGTATATTGTTGTGCTTCTTTTACTTTCATATTATCCTTTCTGTTTACTCTTATATAATCCCACAAGTACTATTTGTCAAGTGCTTGTAGCTTGACGTTTGCCGCTGCTTGTGGCTTGTTGCTTGTTTCATATAACCGGCCGCGCTCGATGATCAGTCGACTCAGCGCGGCCGGCAAAACTCCACCTATAAAGAGGGCTGCCAGAGGCACGCCATATGGTCGGTTGTTTATCATTAGCAGGACTCATACAGCATAATCTTAAGTGAAGCCCGGTGACAATTGTTTAACGTCCGGACAGGGCTTAACCTGTATGGGTCCAGCAAATAAGGGATCAGGGCAGGTTGTCTGTGTATCCCTGCCGAAGATCCTACTTGCTTTTGCCGGTGCAAGTCCCGTTAAGTTTTATTGTTTTGTTTCAGCGATAAAACTTCAAATGAGGCTGAGATATAGCTATAAGATATTATGGGAACTATGTCAAGCGTTAAATTAATTTTTTTTGCTATTGACATATATATTTATATATGATAGAATATCCCATATCAACAGAAAGGATAACATGGAAAACGACAAACATTTTACAATTAGTTATTATGCAAAAAAGCATAAGAAACATATATCAAGACAGGCAAAATGGGATAGTCTTTGTAGATATTGGACAAGTAAGCAAGGCAAATCATTAATAACTTATTTTGATATTGATGCAAATAACTATCGTACTTGTAGTGGCAATTATAGAATAAGATTTTAGTTGACATGAATTTATATATAACATATAATCCCATATATAACAAACAGAAAGGACACAATGTCTAAAATAAGAATGAATACAGAGTTGCGAAACAAACTCTTTAATAAAATAAAAAATGTCTTTGAGAATGAGGACACACAAGAACGAGAGGGCTATCTTCAAGCAAGAGAGCAAGTTGATTATGAATATAATATTGCACACAATCTTGCACAAGAAGTTGTTGAGAGAGCATATCCACCAGAAGATGTTTCTGTTCTTAGAACTTTCAAAAAAAAATATGGAAGTCCTTGTGATGTTGTAGCAAAAGATAAATGCTTTTATTTTGCACACCAAGAGGGTGTTGATGATGAGGGCGAACCGACAGAAACTAAATCTCATTTTGATTTTGGTTTGTTTGGTAATCTAAATGGTAGTGAGTATAGTAGTGAGGAGGGTAGAAAGTTTGCAGTTGCATATTACCGAGAAGATTTAAAAGCTATGGATTGCAACCCAGATATCTATGCACAACAAAATGACAATAAAGATAATCCACATAAAACAAAACATGTTGAACAATGTATGAAAGCATTAGGTCATAGTGGTAGTGGTAATTATAATGGTGGCGATCATATTGGTATGGCAAAAACTTTTGATGACCAATACTATCTTGATGTAATTGGAACATCTTATTGCAGATCAAGAGCAATAGCATGTACTAAAGATGAGTATTCACTTTTTGAAAGGTGGAGGATTGCAAAAGGTAATCTAGTTGTTAATCATCAAAAATGGATTGATACAATTATGAAACAATGCGATCAGTTAAAGATTGGATTGAAAGCATACAGATATCTTTCAGAGGGTATTGAACTTGCAACTGAACTTGGAATACAAGTTGATGAGGCAGAGTTAATTAGAACTAACTCAACAGGTTTGACTATCTACAATCCAAGCAACTTGGCTAGTATGATTAAAGGTATGAAGAACAAAAATCAATCAAGAGAGGCGAAGATATTGGCTAGAAAAAAATATGAAGAAAGTCTAAATTAAGGGGTTGACTTATAGGGCTATCTAAACTAGGATAGTCCTATAACAAATAGAAAGGTATAATATGACAAACAAAACATTCTACATTACTTACTGGGCAAGTAAGCACAAGAAACACATTACAAGACAGGGAAAGCATGACGAAAAATCTCGTTATGGTGTTGCAAAAAATGGAACACCTTATTATGTTTATTATGACTTAGATAGTCATGGTTACAGAACTGCAACTACAACTTGGAAAGTGAGGCACTAATGACAAGCTTTGAATTTTATTGTTGTGTTGGTTTCTTTGGTTTAATTATGGGATTGGTGGTAGTAGCATGAGTAGCAAACATTTTTGCCAAGGACCATATTGTCATACTAGACCAACACAAGATAGATTTTTAAAATCGCGTGGTGTTGTTCGTGGTAGATATGCATATTCAGATATGGATAAGACTCCTAACAAATGGGGTTATACTCCAATAAATGCAGATAGTTATTTTTGTAGCCAATCTTGTAAGTTAGAGTGGTTAGAAATTAACATGACCAATATTGAACAAGGCAGACCGATTGAGTTTATCAGACACAGACGAGAGAGCCAAGGTTATGCCAAGGTAACTGAGGATAGAGAGGGTTGGCAAGGTACTTATACAACTAGTCGAATTGAAAGGGTTGACAATAGGACCGAACTAGACTAGGATAGTCCTATAACAAAGAAAGGTATAATATGACAAAAACAATTAAAGCCGAGTACATGCCAGGAGGCGCAAGACGTCAAGAGATGTTAGACAAAGCAGTTGACTACATCAGAACACCTGGCGCAACACAACAGATCAAGCATGAGTTTTGTTTGACTTATCTCAAGATGACAGAAACAGAATATCTTGAGGCACTTAACAAAGCCACAAATGGCGCAATGGTGAGGGACTTATGGAACTAATCAAGGCAACTAACCCTTATTCTGGTGAGAGCGAAATGCTCACACCAGAGGAACACAAATTGTATATAGAAATCAAACAGGCAGAATGGGACGAGGACTATACTACAGTACGTAAAGGTCTACGTAAATTTGGTAAGCTTAATGCAAAAGCTTATATGACTTTACTGGACTAACCTTTCTTGCCATGGCGCTAACGCGCCATGGCTCACACGTATCCGCTTCGCGGATCCCTATCCAATACCGATATCGATTAAAACATTAGACCCATACACCCTTTTATATAAAAAGGGGTCCCACTACTCTAGGTTGTATTGCTTGATTCAGACAGATAAGGGTGGTAAAAACATATTGAACACTTTAAACATGAGTGCAAAAAAATTTTAAAAATTTTTAAATGAATTTGAATAATATAGATATAAGTAAACTACCTGCAGATATTAGAAAACAATATAAAAAATTGCAGGTCATGCATGCCGAGAAGCAGATACAGAATAAAGCTAAAGAAGACTTCATGTCCTTTGTCAAATGTGTTTGGCCCGATTTTATAGAAGGCTCTCACCATAGACATATTGCAAAAAAATTTAATCAACTTGCAACAGGAGAGATAACAAGATTAATTGTGAACATGCCACCAAGGCACACGAAGTCTGAGTTTGCATCTTATCTTTTGCCAGCATGGATGGTGGGCCGTGAGCCAAAACTCAAGATCATTCAAGCAACGCACACAGGAGAACTCGCCGTAAGGTTTGGTCGTAAGGCTAAAAATTTAATTGACTCTGAAGATTATTCTAAAATTTTTAAAACAACTTTACAGGAAGACTCCAAGGCCGCCGGTAGGTGGGAAACAGCACAAGGTGGGGAGTATTTTGCAGCTGGAGTTGGCGGTGCGATCACCGGACGGGGTGCTGACCTTTTAATCATTGATGACCCGCACTCGGAGCAAGACGCAATGTCCCCGACTGCAATGGAGTCTGCTTATGAATGGTACACGTCAGGACCTAGGCAGCGTTTACAACCTGGCGGTAAAATTATTTTAGTTATGACAAGATGGAGTAATAAAGATCTAACAGGAAAATTATTAGCGAACCAAGGTGAAGCGAAAGCTGATCAGTGGCACGTGGTCGAATTTCCAGCAATCTTGGACCACGGATCAAAGAAGGCTGCTCCTGTTTGGCCTGAGTATTGGAAGTTAGATGAGCTTGAGAAGGTACAAGCAACACTGCCCACGGCTAAATGGAACGCGCAGTGGATGCAATCACCAACTAGTGAAGAAGGAGCTATTCTTAAACGTGAATGGTGGAGGACTTGGAAACACGATTGGATACCAGAACTACATCACGTTATACAATCTTATGATACAGCGTTCCTTAAAAAAGAAACTGCTGACTATTCTGCGATCACTACTTGGGGTGTATTTTATCCTGATCAAGACTCAGGTGCTAATCTTATGCTCCTTGATTCTATAAAAGGTAGGTATGAGTTTCCTGAACTAAGGAGATTGGCTCTTGAACAATATAAGTATTGGCAACCTGAATCAGTTATTGTTGAAGCAAAAGCATCAGGACTACCTCTTACATATGAGCTTAGACAGATGGATATACCAGTTGTGAACTTCACACCAAGCCGTGGAAATGATAAACATTCTCGTGTAAATGCTGTTGCACCTTTATTTGAATCTGGTATGATATGGGCACCAGAACAGAAATTTGCAGAGGAAGTCGTTGAAGAATGCGCTGCGTTTCCGTATGGCGATCATGATGATTTAGTCGACTCGACTACTCAAGCAATCATGCGTTTTAGACAAGCAGGGCTATTACAACACCCTGAAGATTATATCGACGAACCACGTGAGGAACGTAAAAGGAATTATTACTAATGTTAGCAGCAATTAGACAATGGGTTATTAAAACAATGACGAAGGGTCAAACCGGAGTTGTTACAACAATGCCTAAGCAACAAATCATAGAAATGAACACTCAGATTACAGCAGAAAGAATTATGCGTAATGGTATCAATCCAGAAGATTTAAAAACTGTAGGTCAAGTTGAGAATGTTATTAATCAAATAGATCAACCTAAAGTTATCCAAGCAGATAGTGCTGAAGGTAGAGGTATTACAGAAAAATTAGTAGGTAAGAAAAAAGCAGATGTATTAGATATGGAAGGAAACAAAATTCCTGAAGGATCTAAGATCATGGGTGGTAAAGAAGTAAAACCAATAGATAAACTTAAAAATTACACAAAGAGTGAAGAAGAGATTGTACAAGATCTTGTAGATCAAAAATTTGGTAAAGGTTATTTTGATGATGTCGATGGATCAGAAGCAGCGATTAAAGAAGCAGCGATTAAAGCACGTCTTGATGCTGATAATAAAAAAGGTATTGCAAGTATAAAAATTAGTTTAGTTGATGATTCAATTGCTAAAATAAAATCTATGGAACCTATGGAAGCAATGAAAGAAGCAAATCTAGTTGCAGGTAAAAAAGGTAGGTATTCAAACTTAGATGATAATCAAATTAATAAAATTTTAGAAGATACTGAAGATCATATCTTTGAAAGAGATATACCTGATGAAGACTTTGCAACAGGTGGACGTGTTGGTTTAAAAGGTGGAACTTTTTTAAACTTTATAAAAAAAATGGGTAAGACTATAAATGATAAAAGTCCTGCTAAAGTTTACACAGACTATCTAAAGAGTGTTAAGGACAGAGCACAAAAAGGTGATATGAAAACACTAGCACCTGAGCTTGGTATAATTGCTGGTGGTGGCATTCTTACAAATAGATTCTTAAAAAAGAAATTAGAAAAAATGACTGAAGATGTAAAAGCTGAAGTAGAAAACAAAGCAGACGGAGGACGTATTAGTCGTGGTGGCGGTGGTACTATGGGTGCATCTGACAAAGGTTATCAAGGTGGAGGAAGAGACAAAAAAGGTAGTGTTTCGGGAACCGCTCCTGGTGCAGCTGCCGTTGGAGGTGGAGCAGACGATAGATCTAATTCTCAACAAAATCAAAATCACAGAGAGGCTATGCGTAATTATCAAAGACCAACAGAATCAAAAATAAAAAAAGCAATAGATGTTGGTAGTGAAGCTTCTTTTTTAAAAAATTTATATAAGATGGATCCTATAGGTCTAGGTTTAAATATAGGTGGAAAAATGCTTTACAATAAATTTATAGGAAATCAAAGTTCTTTACCTACCGAAGAAGATGATACAGGTATTATGCAAATGGCTGATGCTACAACCACTCCTACTGAGGGTAAACTTGGTCTTAATTTAATGGATTATGGTACATTAAAAAATAGCGGATACAGTGACGGTCAAATAGAAGAATTACAATTAAACCCTAAAATTGATACACAAGAAATTATAAGAGATATAAAAGGTCCAATATTTGCAGCCAATGGTGGACGTATAGGTCTAAAAGGTGGTGGTGCTGATTTTGAAATGTCTAACTCTGAAAAAGAATTTGAAGCATATAAAAATTATTTGATGAATGAAGGAATGATACAAGGAGATAAACAACTAAGAGATCAAATGGAAAGACATAAGAAAAAACTTATGGAAAAAAGATATGGTATTGCAGTAGCAGATGGCGGACGTATTGGTTACAAAGGTGGTGGCATTGATAAGATGAGAAGATTAATTTTAAAAGCTATGGGAGCTGGCACAGTGGGAATAGGTGCAGCTAAGTCTGGAATATTTAGTTTTGGTAAAGGAGCAACTAAACAAGTTGCAAAAGAAGTTGCACAGCAAACTACATCAAGTATGCCTCCTCCATATTTCTTTAAGCTTGCAGAAAAAATTAAAATGATGGGTGATGATGCAACAGCCACAACAGATAGAACTATTGCAAAAACATTAGATTCTAAAGATGGTAAATCAACATATTTATTAGAAGAAGATATAACATCTGGAGATACAATAATTAAAAAAATTAATAAAGAAAGTGATGAAATGATCACTGATGTAGAAATTATGGAACTTAAAAAAGGTGAAATTGTAATGGGCAAAAATGGTAAACCAGTTAAGACTCCTGATGAGTATGAAGAAGTTACAGAGTCTAATTCTAGAATTTACAAAGATGAATTTAACGATCCTGATTATACAGATGGAATTCAAGTTGATGAGATTATAAAAGAAGTAGATGACAAAGTACCATCAATCAAATATGCAAGCGGTGGCCTAGCCTATATGTTAGGAGAATAATGAATCCTTATAGACTTAAAAATGTATTTGAATATCTAACATCTAACAACCAACTACTTAAAAAGAAATTAAAACTAGGAACTAGCGAGATACCTATCCCTCCTAAAAGAAGTGACGTTACAACTATAGAAGCAATCAATAGATTTAACAAAGCCAACCCTAGAGTCGACACTACAAGTCTAAAACCTCTTTCAGTAAAACATTCTAACGTTAGACAATCTAATGTTAATGAACCTAACGAAGGTGCAATTCAATCTGCATTCGATACAGCAACAAGAGACGCACAGTTCGAAGGCTACCCTGCACCAAGCTACGAAAAATTTAAAGCAAGATACTTGAAAAAGAATATGAAAGCAGACGGTGGTAGTATAGGTGGCGGACGAATAACAGGAACTCCAATTGGAGATAGAACGGGTTTTGCAAATATATTTTTAGACCAAGGTAAAAAATCTAGGTTTAGTAAAAATTCAAATACTGTTGTTGTAAATGGAAAAGAATATTTAAAAGTATCAAAAAAAGGAGATCCTAATTTTGGTAAGTATGTTTATAGAACTTCTGTTGCAACACCTGGATATGGGAAAAGTGGAAAAAGTAAAAATGAATATTTAACTTTAACACAACTCAACAAAAGAGTTAATAATCCTAGAACAGGCATGGCTGAATTTAAAGGTTATTCAAAAGAATATACTCAATCTTTAGAAGATATTAAATCATTTGTTAAATCACAAGGTGGAGCTAAAGGTATTTATTTAGCTGACCTTGTAGAAAGATTTGGAGATCCGACTGTTTCTGAAGATGGAAGAGATGCAACAACTGAAAAAAGAATAAAAAAAGCATTAGGTGATAAAGACTATGAAAAACTTGAAAAAGGTGCAGATAGAAAAAAAATTACTTTAACCAATAAGATTGCTTTTAATAAATTAGTTAAAGATGTAAATCGTGGAGATAGGCCATTAATTGATTTAACTCAATCAAAAACAGGAGTATCGCCAAATTATTTTAAAAAACATTTAAATCTTTTTACATTAAACATATACAAAAAACTTTCTCCAAAATTTAAAGCTATACAATCTAGAATTCTTCAACCAAGACAAATTTATGAAGGAACAAATGCGATTAATGAAATAGAAGAAGCTACAACAAAAACATTTAATAAAATAATAAAAAAATATCCACAAGCTCAGTCTGCAAGAAATGTTCTTACTTCAGGAAAAGGTATTGTAGCATATAATGGTAAAACTTATGTTTTATCTCAACTATTTAGACACGTTCAAAATGGAGGAACTAAATATAAATATGTAAGTGGAAACACAGGAGCCACTATAAAATTTAGAAATACTGAAACAGGAAGAATGATAAGTTTAAACAACATAGATGTAAATGATCCTGAATTTAAAGAAGCTGTAGATGCATATAATGAAAAAGAAAAAATTATGAATACAGAAATAGATGACCCTAGAAAAAAAGGGGCAAAAATAAAAATAGGACAAGCCATAGCTGCAAATGGAGATAGTATAGTTATTGATCATTTAGATGATGTAAAAAATAATCCTTTAAAAAATTTAAGTATCACTAATCAAAAAGCAAACATGGCCGCAACCATTAAAGGTGTAACCGAATCCGAACTTGACTCTATTGGAAGAGGACTAAAATTAAATACAGAAGACAATATAAAAAGATACTCTAATTATGCTAAAAGACTTTTAATTAACAAAGACAATCCAGATAAAATAAAAACTGGACCAAAAGAAACTATTTTTAAAAAAGAAGGAACTCTGCGTGGTGTTACAGATCCACCTGATATTGAAATTAAAAGATTGGTAGCAGCTTTAGGTGGTGGCACGTGTTCCGTGTTTAGTGGAACTAAATCTCCTGCTCTAAAAGCAGATGGCGGACGTATAGGTCTTCAAGCAGGAACTCCTAACCTAGATGATTGTTTTAAATCAGGATCTGCAGTTATAAACTCTGGTAAAGTTCCTGTAGATAAAGCAGATGACTTCGCTCAACTTTTAAAACGAGCAGGTAATATTGGAAGAGGTATTATGAAGTTTGGTATTATACCAGAAGCTTTATATGCTACCGCAGATTCTCTTGTTAGAGTTGGTATGGGAGATACATTTACAGAAGCAGGATTAAGAGCAACAGATTATTTATTACCTGGAGATCAAACTAAGACAGCAGAGATAAGTAAAGTTTCAAGAATTTTTGGTGATGAGACAGGTGAGCTTGTAGGAAGAACTATTGATTATAAAAATCAATTAGCAAAGATACAAAGTCTAGAAGATCAAAAGGCAAACTTTGAAAACTTATCCGGTGGTGGAGAGTTTGATTATATAGGCGATTTAAGTGGTGATGTTAACAATGTAGAAAAACAACTTATACAAGCAAGAAATGATTTAGATAATAAATTTAAAATATCAGAAGCAGAACAACTATTTGCTGAAAGCAAACAAGACGATGCGTATGACGCAAGTAAAGCTACTTCTTTCTTATCAAACTTAAAAAGAAAATACAGAGATTCATCAGATAATCTTAGCGATGTAGAAACATTAGCAGCACCTGAGAAAACTCAAATGCAATTAAATTTAAATATGCTACCGACAGCACCTAGAGAATATATGACAGCAACAGATGATCAGATAAAAAAATTTGTTGAACAAGAAAATGCAACAGGTTCTAAATTAAATGCAGAAGAATATATTAATTTTAGAGATCAATTAAAAAAAGATTTTATGACTAAAGGTCCAGGTGTATATGGAAAAGAACAAGTTTATGGAACACAAGGAACGTTTGGCGGAGAGCCTGTAAATATGACAAACTACCAACCTTCAAATAGATTTGCAGGTTTTAAATTAGGTATGGCATCAGGAGGCATAGCAAGCCTAACAAAGACCATTCCACCAGAATCAGGACCAACGCCTCATGGGTTGCGTTATCAATATAATAATGTTAAGAAGATATAGGAGTAATAAATGGCAGATATAGAAAAAGGACTCCCGAACACACGATCTAAAATTGAGATTCCTTCAGAAGAGGAATTGCAAGAAGTTGCTGTTCAGGATGAAGACGTAGAAGAATTAAAAGGACCAGTTGAAGTCATACCTGAAGAGGATGGCGGAGCAACTATCGATTATGATCCGGGTGCAATAAACACTCCAGGTTCAGAGTCACACTTTGATAACCTAGCAGATATTTTACCAGAAGAAGCAGTTGAACCAATCGGAAACGAAATGGTTCAAAACTACATGGACTACAAGTCATCAAGAAAAGAATGGGAAAGCGCTTACACAAGCGGTCTTGATCTTTTAGGATTTAAATACGAAAACAGAACAGAACCTTTTCAAGGAGCTTCAGGTGCAACACACCCAGTTCTAGCAGAAGCTGTTACACAATTCCAAGCTCAAGCTTACAAAGAATTATTACCAAGTGATGGTCCTGTTAGAACACAAGTTATAGGAATTAAAAACCCACAAACAGAACAGCAAGCAACTCGTGTTAAAGATTACATGAATTATTTAATTATGGACACGATGAAAGAATATGAATCTGAATTTGATTCTATGTTATTTCATTTACCACTTGCAGGTTCTACATTTAAAAAAGTTTACTACGACGTACCACTTGGAAGAGTGGTATCGAAGTTTGTACCAGCGGATGAATTAATTGTACCGTATACAGCTACCTCATTAGATGATGCGGAAGCAGTTATTCATACCGTGAAAATTTCAGA
>WLWG01002910.1_pt1 | contig 12326 bp, 11 predicted proteins | sample 6712871 | NCBI WGS metagenome assembly WLWG01 (sample SAMN12718693, study PRJNA515312) | sponge metagenome | isolation source: marine sponge | host: Mycale hentscheli | place: New Zealand: South Island, Marlborough, Capsize Point | collected 2003-05-01 | reverse complement strand
AGGCGACAGCTGAGGGCCTACCCGCGGGTCGCCACAATGTGTGCGTGCGTTTCGGGCGACTCGCTTCGGTTCTGCGGGCCGCCTTCCGATACGTGATCGAGTCGCCAGGTGGTCGGACGCAAGGCGGCGGGCTCGCCCTGGCATGGGGTCGGGGCGGGCCGAGCATCACCTTTCAGAACATCTGGTGTATGTTTGGCAACGCCGGGTGTTCCGCGGTAGAGATAGGAACACTCGGATTGTCACGGATCTGACCGGTGTCCATGACCCTGTTCTGCTCTGGATCGTGCGTTTCGGACCCGTGTCCACGGCGCAGGCTGTAACAGCGAATACGGCGAATACCGTGCTACCGTGCTGCCGCGGTGTTTCCAGCCGTCAATGAGCCGTTCTACAGGAGACCGCCATGGAACCCCACTTCGGGCACGGGCACGTGCCTGCTGGCCTTCGTGCGCCTCGAGATCGGGCCCCGGGCCGCGCTCCGTTGCTGTCGATGCCAGACCCGCTTCCCATGGTCCATCCCCCCGATCCACGTCCCCTGGCCCAGGTGTTCGACTTCGCCGCCGAGAAGGCGAAGCGACCCGAGCGGGATGACTGGTGGGAGCCGGGGCCGGCCCACTGTGCCCTGGTGCTCAGCTTCCACTTCGACGGGGACCGACGGGTGTACGACCTCGACACGTGCAAGCGGGTGCCGCACGAGCGGGAGCAGATGATGGCGGACTGCCTGGCGGGCATTCGCCGCCGCCGAGCCATGGGCCTCCCGGGCTAGCCTCCCAGGTCGATTGGGTGACCCCTTTGGCCTGTGCTCGTGCGGATCGTGGCACTCCGGTGACCCCCCGACACCCAGCCTCACCCATGGGGGTGGGCTACCCCTTTGGCCTGTGCTCGTGCGGATCGTAGGGGGGGTAGCCCAAGACACCCAATGTTTTTGAACCTATACAGATAAATTCTCGAACGACGCACATGCACGCGCAGGTACGCCAAGGATGACTAGATCCCAGAAAGCTGGGCGAGGCTGGGCTACCCCCCGGGATACCTCCGGAGAACGCCGCAAACCGGTGACCAGCCGGTAGATCAGTAGGCAGCAAACGCAGTGCGCCACCCGTCACACGTCGGTGGGATCGGACTCGTCGGTGGGATCGGACTCGTCGGTGGGATCCGGATGGGGAGAGCAGCACGACAGCGCGACCCGGGGGAAGGCGAGCACGTCGTGACGACCCCGGCGGATCGTGGTGCGATGGACACGACCATGCGAGCCAGGGAGAAGCGCTCCGGACTCGTGCCATGCGGACTCGATGGGCCCCAGGTCGGTGTGTCCGGCGTCCCGCAGAAGGGACTTGAGAGCCCCGGGGAAGAAGCCGACACAGGGCACACCATCCGGGAACAGGGACTCCACGCCGAGCCAGCCTCCCGAGGGCTCGTCGGACTTCTCGCACCGGACCTGGGTGCGCCCGCACGGCAGGCCGGCGTGGTCGCAACACCGCACGATGAACTTGCTGTGGTTGCGGCTCACAGCTTCGCGAACGACGGCAAGTGCGCGGCCCCCTTGGTCGGCCAGAGCGACCGAGCCAGCAACAGCCTCCCACAGCTCGTCCCACCACCCATCACCAATGGGAATTTCCAACTCCGTCAGCAACGCGCCCGTCACCTCGATGAGGGCCGCAGTAGACAGCATCCGGGTGTCACCAGTTGGAAAGTAGGTTTTCCAAGACTGTAGGCATTCTCGATGCCATTGGCGCAGCTTCTTGGCGCCGTGCTTGGCCGCGAGGGCTGCGACCGCCGGGCCCAGGTGGCCGTGGTTCTCCTCTGCAGCGGCCTCCAGCACGTGGGCGAGTTCCATCGAGGGGCAGGCGGGGGAGGCGGTGATCGAGAGCGGACGACCCCGCGCGCCCCCAGCTTCGGTGCGATCGACGATGGGTCCCTCGGCCGTGGAGAGGGTGATGTTCCGCCAGGTGTAGGTGTGTTGCCGGCCCCCGTTCGTGCCCTGATCTCGGGCACCCCGGACCTTCCCCCGCCCCTGGGCGAGGGTGTAGATGCCAGCCCGAACGAGATCCGGATGGCCTGCACGTGCAGCGTCGTCGACTCCGAGCGGTACATCCCAGTGCACGGCGGCAGTACGCTCCAGGCCAACCAGGGTGGAGTCCCACGTCCGCATGGTCCCGCCAGATCCCTCATCGGGCGCGCCCCACCCCGACAGAGCAAGCTTGAGCGCGGTGGTCTTACCGGTGCACTTCGGCCCGCTCAGGTCGACGATCGGCTGGTGGCTGAGGCCAAAGAACCTCAGGACGGGAGCGGAATGCCCGGAAATCATCATGAGGGAGCACACAGGCGCTTCCGGTAGCCGAGCCAACCCCTTCCGCAGCCCCTCGAGAGAACCCACCTGGATCCACCGCGAGAAGTCGCCTAGCGGATCCACCAGCGTGATGGGGCCACCAGGTCCGGCCACATACACATCCCCGTGCCAACCGGTGCGGGACGTCACGATCTCCGGCTTGCCAGCGGCGACCTCGCACTCGGAGGCCCAGTCAACGGCAGGGCGCGCGAGGGTCGACCGTACGTCGAGACCTTGAGCGGCGAGCTCCACGATCTTGGTGGTGGAGCGGACCACCTCTCGAGGCACCACGGTGCGGGCCCATCGCCCGCGGTGCGAGTAGCCCACCTCCACGAAGGCGCGTCGCGAGTCGTAGTCGACGAGGGTCCGAAGCACACACCACGGCTCTAGGGCCACGTCGAGCAACGCCGCTTCGCCGTCTCGGTTCGTGACCTGACGCTGCACCACCCCCTGCGGAGAGACCAGCCAACCGGGCGGGATGGAAACGTCGGGCCAGTCGGCGGGTGCCCCCACAGCAGCCACCCAGGAGTCTCCTGGGCCACCTCCCAGCTGTGGTGGGGGTTCCTCACCCCGAATGCGGGCCGCTTCAGCCGCCTCTTCGGCATCACGACGTGCACGGTACTCGGCCGCCGCGCGCACCCGATTTGTGATTCGCTTCGCCCAAACCTTCGCGGCAGCGTTCGATGCGGACCGGACTCGGTTGCCGGCGGACTTCGGGGAGATCTGCCCCAGGAGGGCCTCATGATCACGGAGGTGGTGCAACCACACCGAGGTGTGCAGCAGGGGGACCAGGCCCGGGTCGTCTAGCGCCGCCTGCAGGGCCGCACGCGCCGACAGCGGATCACCAGGCTGCAGGGGTCCAGACGGCAGCTCCAGCGCCTCCAGAGGAGCCGCAGGGACGCCCTCCGGATCGACCCGCTCACCACCGCCCCAGCTCGGACCAATCGTCACGGAGGTGGTGGCCTCGATGGTGTCGCCATCGGGAAGGCCAAGGTAGGTGCGGATGGCCCAATCCACCGCCGTGCGGACTTGCGTGGTCTGCTCCTCGAGGAGATCTTGAGGGACGTACGCCACCACGCAGTCGTGCACCTGGTGGACGACCCAGATGCCATCGGCCTCCAGCCGACGCAGGGCGCAGCGCACGATCTCGGCTTCGAGGGACTGGCACCAGACTCCAGCGGTGGACCATTGGGCTTTGCCCGGCGGGACGACGACGTGGCGCCCCCAGGGGGTTCGCCACTCACGAGAGGTCTTCTTTCGCCCCCACTTCCGGTGCTTCTTGAGGCTGGGCCAGCGGGCCTCCAGGGCCTGGAGGCCTGCCCTCATTGCAGGGATGGACTGGCCAGCCGCGGTGGCGAGAGTCTTTACGCCCGCAGCGTTCATCGCCATGTTCACGACCGACTTGGAGACAGGGCGGGGCAGCTCAGACCCAGGGGGGAGCCCCATCGCACGGGCCAACTCGCCGCCAGCCCGTTCGTAGGCGAGGCCCGACTCCAGGTCTTCCAGCAGCTGCGCGTCGCCGTAGCGCGCAGCGACGATCCGGGCGTGGGACACGCCGATGTCGACGGCCAACACGGCATGCGATGGTGGGGCCACCATGCAGTGCCGGAGGGCTCCATCCAGATTGGTGAGCGGGATGGCCAGCGAGTGGCGCCGGCCGTAGGGGTCCGCGCTCCAGTCGTCGGCGGTGACGGTGGCCACGTCCGCGCTCAGCCCATCCTCCAGGGTCACAGCCCCGAGGGACACGACGACGGCCCGGTCCAGCGCCGACGCACGGCGGATCATGGACTCGGCGGAATCAGAGTTCCGGCCCTCGTCATCCTTGAAGCGCTTCGAGACTTCGGAGAGGAATGAGGCCAGCAGAGTGGGTCGGTGGACCAGCAGCTGGCGCTGCTGCACCACAGCGTGCTCACGTGGGGCGGGCCGACCGACCACGGGAGAGGGGTCTGGCCAGTCGTAGCAAGAGGCAGCGGCCTCCAACAGCTCGGCGACCACGGGAGCGTCTGGGGGGGGGCCGAGTGCGGCGGCAACCCACTCCGCATGGCTGCACGGTGCATCGCATGCCAAGCAATCGAACACGCCAGGGCCGGAAGGCCGCAGCGCCACCGACTCGCAGTGTGGGCAGGGCCCGAAGGTCTCAACGTCGGGCGACACGGTGAGGCGACCCTCCGACACGTGGGCGACGGCTCGTGGGTCAAGACCCGGTGGCGACGCGTGCGGTGTCGGCTCAACGTTCGGAGGCCCACCAGGCTGGGCGTCGTCGGCCGTCTCAGGCACGGCAGCGTTGGCCGGCTCGGCGGCGGGGTCAGAGAAAAGGGGAGACTTGGGGGATGCCATGATCGGCTCCAATGGCCCCACACCCCCGTCCGGTTAATAGAGGGGTGGGACTAGGCGATTGTTGTGTCGCAAAGCCCACAGGGTGACGGCAGTGGTGCGCCAACCCCCTGAGCTGTCGAAAAGAATCAAGACGCCCGATCCTCCGCATGAGGATCGGGCGTCGTCGTTTCTGGCGCGTCGTCCATCTCAGACCTCACGGCATGGGTGTAAAAAAAGCGATCGGCCAGCCCGATCTCACCCACTCTCATAGCCCATCGAGGCCCCGGGTAGGCCCATCAGAACTGCACATTCCCACCCGCACCACCCATTCGGGTAGTGTCAACCTACCCGAATGGGGAGGTCGACTCGCATCGCCGTGCTGTATGGGCGATGCCCATCGCGTTCAACCAACCTCGAACCGCTGTTTACCTACGTCGCGGACACGGGTCAGATCGGACCGCCACGATAGGTGATCGAAGACCGGCGGAGGCCAAGTGGCACGACCCACCACCGAGTTGCTCGAGGCCATCGAGGAGGCGGCGTCCCGTGGCGACACGGCGGAGGTGGCCCGCCTGGCGGTAGCGTTGGGGGAGGCCGAGCAGGAAGCCGAGGCGATGGCCGCCGCGGAGCGCCGCACCCGCGAGACCATCCGGGTGCTCGACAGGGTGTCGTCGGCGTACCGCGGGCTGGGGCGCGTGGGGTGCGCCGGATGGGTGGAGATCTACCGCCGCGAGCTCGCGCCCACGGTGCCGTGGCTGGACATGGTGTGGGTCAACGCGACCCGGGCAAACCAGGAGGCGCCGCACCTGGTGGAAGGGCTCAAGCAGCTCGGGGCGTGGAACCATCGACACCCACTGCCCGGGGCCCCTAGGCGATGGTGGTGGTGGGTCGTGCCACGGGAGACGATCGAGGCAGCCCCTCGCTACTGGGGCGATAGCTGGGACGCGCGTGCGTCGCTGTTGCGCATGATGGACGCGGCACCCCGGCGGCCGTGAGGCTCACCCTGGCTCCCCCGTGATCCGGACCCGGCCAGTCAGCGTCGCAACTACGTCGTCTCGAAACCGCTCATCGACGCGAGACACATCCACCTGAGTCCCGTCGGGCACCCCGGCGGCCATGGCAGGGGTCCACGCACCGTGCGAGGTGATCCCGAACATGGCGGGAGCGTCGAGGTTCTCTCCGCTGTCGCAGGCTGCCGCGAGAAACGGCACGGTCCCCCACACGAGGGCAAGGTCTCGTCCCGTCCATGGCATGCCCTGCAGGATGGCCAGCCCGGTGGGGTTGGCCATGATCAGCCCCGATGCAGCGAACCCCTTGGGGCGTAGCCACGGCGGTCCGTTGCGGGTCCCAATGAGCCGAGGTTGGAGGGATCGCACCACGCCTGTGTGGTCGTACAGCGGTGTGACGAGCCGGTGGTGGGCCCGCCATCCCAGCGCCCAGGGAGGTAGGTCCCCGTCAGGCAACACCTTCGCGAGATCGAAGTCTTCGACGGCCCCCATGGGGAGGTGCTCGGACTGGAGCCAAGCTCGCGCGTCCGGATCTGTTCCGGCGAGCACGCATCGGTCCCACAGCTCGGCGGCACCTGGGGGGTAGCGTTTCGGGGTGTCGGTGTCGGTCATCGTGCGGCCTCCGCCTTCCACCGCGTAACCAGCGCCGGCGTGGGCCCTTCCGCCGCCAGTTCGGACTCGAGCTGTGGCTATCCGCGACACCGCCATGCCTACAGGGTGGCGGGCTTGGGCGGGGTCTCCCGCGGTGGAGATCGAGGTCAAGGTGGATGTGCCAGCGCGCCAGGGCCCACCGGCCGAGGCATAGCGCGCGGAGGACCTTAACGAAGGAGTCGACGCCGGGGGGTGTAGCCTTCGAGCATCATCACGGAGAACTCGAGGGCCTCTTGCGGCCACGCGCACAGTAGATCCAGCATCCTGCCCCACCGGCTGTCGCCGAGCGACCCCGCGTCCGCCACCCAGGCTGCGAATGAGCGGCCTACGGCGTGGCACAGCTCGTGCGGAGTGCAGTCAGGGTAGTGCTCCATGACCACAGCGACCGCGTCGATAGCGGCCTGTTGGTGATCCTGCGGGATCCGATCGAGCCATGCCCTCGACGCTCGCGGGTAGACGTCATGGCGGATCTGATTCTCGGCCCGGGGTTGCTCCACGGTCATCCCGATAGAGACCAGGCGCCGGATCTGAATGTCTGGCACATCCAGGTCGATATACGGCAACTCGTAGTCGCCCCGACGGTGTGCTGGCTGGCGCTTCCATTCGTCGTGATCGGCCTTGATGGCCAGCAGCACGCTGATCAGGTCGGCCACCACGGCCTTCGTCAGCAGCGCCCCGACCCTTCGCCACGTCAGATCGAACAACGCCGTAGCGTGTTCACCGGGAAGGTGTCGGCCCAACCAGCCGTACCACCCCAGCATGTCCAATTGCTTGACCGACGGCACATCATGGTGCCACGCGCCGCCCGCAAAACGGGGGGTGACGGCGACTCCACCTGCCATCAGCCCGATCAAGATCTGCCGGAGGTAGGTGGCGACGTCGCCAACAGCCACCGCCTGGGGCATGTCTGGCACCTTGCCTTCGGCGTCTTCGTCGGCGTCTTCGAACTCCGACGTCGAGTCCTCGACGACCGCATCGCTGAGCGCAGCGGGGTGAGTGATCCCGTGACGCCCCATCAGATCGTGCGGATCGAGCACCAACGCAGCGTCCTTGCCGGGGTGCACACGTAGTACGCGCCCCAGCTCCTGAACGAAACGGACCTTGGAGCCGACGGGGCGGCGCATGCAGATCCAGCGCAACCAAGGCAGGTCGACGCCTTCGCACAGCAGCGCCACGTGGACCAGGCACTGCAGCTCGCCGGTGCGCAGCTCCTCGATCAGCTCGTCCTGCTCCTCGGTGTCGAGCTTGGAATGGATGGCAGCGGCATCGATCCCGCAGTCCACCAAGTACTCGGCGTACGCCTCGGCGTCGGCGATGGACAGCGCAGACACGATCCCGGGGCCTTGGGCGTGTGCGGAGATCTGCTCAGCACACAGCGCGTCGATCTCCCCGTCCCCTGTTCCGTCCCAGTTCACGACCTCGAAGGTGACGAGGACGCCATCACGCAGCGCATCCACGTAGGTGTAGGCGTAAATCAGGTCGTCGAACAGCGACAGCTTTTCGGCCTTGGAGGCGCGGAACGGAGTAGCGGTGAACCCGACGGCGGCAGTGGGTTTCAGGGCGGCGTGAGCCGCCAGCAGCGTATCGGTCTCGGTCTGGTGGGCCTCGTCGCACAGCAGCAGCGCCACCGTCCGACCCTGCTCCTCGAGCACGGCGGCCAACTTCTCGGCGCTGGCGTAGCAGCAGACGATCACCCGCTTGTGGGGCTGCTTCTCGTCGGTGAAGTAGGTGCCGACGCAGCGCCTACCACCACACCGCCGGGCGATGGTGGCGGCCAGCTGGCGGACCAGCCTCCGCCGTGGAGCTCCAACGATGATGACCTCGTTGCTCTTGAGGATCTTGCGCTGCTGGTGGACCACCTCGGCCAACAGGATGGACTTGCCGGAGCCCATGAAGGCCGAGACGACACCCCGTCGCCCAGTGTCGATCGCGTCCAGCACCTTCGGAAGCGCCGCGCGCTGCCAATCGCGAGGCTGGATCGAGGACCGAGCCCAGGGTTTCGGCCGACCGGGATCTGCCGGCTGTCTCCCCTGTCGACGCGAGGAGGGTTTCAACGATGCAGCGCTCATGCGGATCCTCAACGGTTGGTGTCTAGGATCAGCTTATCATCTACATCGACCGGTAAATGACCGGTTCTCCCTGGGTTGTGCGCGGCCTGTATACAAATCGGAACGCATTGGCGACGGGGTAAGAAGGGAGGCCCCCACAGCGGACGAGGCTAGGGCCCGTGAGTGGTGTCGAGGGGCGTGGGAGGGCGGCCCCGCCCGAACACCACCAACACGACACAGCAAGCCGGGGTGGGAAGCGAGCGGCTGACCAGGGGGCACGCATACAGCAAGCGTGTATGCTCCGCGCACACCGAGGAGTGCAGCGTGAGCAACGACCTTCGCAGACCGACCATAGTGCCCGGCCGACAGCCCCACCGGCTGCGACCTCGCCACCTACGCCCGCCCCGGATGCCCGCCGACGTGCTGGCGGGCCCGGAGCCGACGGTGACGTGTAGCCACCACCAAGACCCCGCCCAGTGCACTCAGTGCGCGGTGGACGAGGACCTGGCGTCAGATCCGTAGCGTCACACGGTGGGAAGCCAGGCCATGCCCAACCCGGTCACGGGGTCGAAGGGCACCCAGTCGCCCGGCAGCATGAGCCGGTGAGCGGTCATGTCGGCGCCCATGAACACGATCAGCACGCGCCCGTGGCCTAGCCCCTCCTTCCTGACGGAAACAACGGGCCCGCGCCGCACCTCGTCGGTGCGGCGCACTACGAGGGTGTCGCCTTCGAGCGGGTGGCGACCTGCCGCCAGGTCGATGTCCGCCAGGGCTCCGTCGGGCCCGGCCGCCGGCACCTGCTCACGGAAGCGAGCCCGCCCCCGGACGATGGTGATCGCGATGTCGGCCCACGCGCACCACTCCGCCACCTCGTCGATCCCGCCCACGTGGCCGCTGATCACCTTTCCGTACTTGTCCAGGCTCACGCTGAGCCGCTTGGCCACCCGTGTCCGGGCACCGCGTCCGGGCTCGATGTCCATGCTGCGGCACAGGATCTCGTGCAGCTCGTTCTCGCTGAACGTCACGTATCGATCGGCCATCCGACCTCCTTGTCTCCCACACCTATCCAGATTCAGAGAATCTAGCAAAAACGGTAGACAATCTCTGAAGCCAGAGATAAGGTGTAGACACCAGACAGGAGAACACAATGACCAACGCCAACCACATCGACCACGCCGCCATCGTCATCGGGACGGCCGTCAGCTTCACGGCGTACGGCACCACGCTTCGCGGAATCGTGTCGGCCCTCGCCATGGCCGACGAGATGCCGGAGCCAAGCAGCGGATACGGCTACCGAATCGTGTGCGGCCCCGAGCGGCACTGGTGCTCCGCCACGCTGGTCACCGAGGTGCACGACGCCCCGGAGCCTCGTGAGGTGGTGGCGCTGTTCGAGCGGCTGGCGAAGGAAGGCCGCAACGCCGACGCGTGGAACGTGCGCGTCCCCCCGGCGGTGATGGCGGAGCTGGTGACCGATGAGTCGCTGAGCGCCCGGTATCTCAAGGCATGCCGCGGGATGGGCCTGTAGCTCGCCCCTGGCGCCCGGGACCGGCCGGGCTGTGGGATCGAGCCCCCGCTGCGCCAATCCAACGCACGACCATCGACAGGAGTACACCATGGACACCCAGAGCCCCCTCGCCGCCGCCACCACCTCGAACATCTGCCCCGGCTGCAACCAGGAGATCGTCGGCCCCCACGGTGAGTGTGGCGGCGAAGGTGCCGGCATTTGCATGGAGGCGGCCTACGCGCTCGACGTGGCTGCTGGCCGTGAGCCCGCATGGGAAGGCGACGGCGACGCCCCACAGGCCGCCCTGGTGGCTCGCATCGTGGCGGCGTACGACATCGAGTTCGAGCACCTGCTGGTGGGGCTCGTCGACAATGATCCGCTGACCGAGCGCCAGCGCATGGAGCGGTGGCTGGATGCGAACTACCAGCCGGTACACGGCGGGGCCACGACCCACATCTTCGCGGGCTTCTACGTGGACCGGTCGGGCACCAACAACAGCGGCCCCGGGCTGGACGTCCTGGAGTCGAGCAGCGGTCGCATGGACGAGGCGGGCATCCTGTGCCATTGCTCCACGCTCACCGATCTGCAGACCTACCTGCTCCAGACGCTGCCGGCCCGGCTGGAGGCGGATGGCTGGAGCATGGACGACCTGCGCCTGATGAAGCCCCACGAGGCCCAGGTGGCCCCCCTGCGAGTCACCTCCATCGCACAGGTGGACGCCCTTGGCCTACCCGAAGCGCGCTCCGTTCACCTGCGCCGCGACGTGACGGAGCGTGGGGAGGCCCTGGTGCATCAGAACTGGATCCGCACCAACGCTGAGCCGGACATCGTGCGGGTGACGGACAGCGGCGAGGTGCACTACGCCGACGGCACCTTCGTGGGTGGCCCTGCCGAGAACCCGTACTAAGCCCCCCGGGTCGGGTGGGCCTTCGCAGCCCACGCCGCCAGCACGGTGAACGGGTGAGCCTGTCCGCGGCACAGCCAGCCCTCCTTGCTCCGTGCGATCCGAACACACAGGGCCATGGCCGTGGCGGCAGCGGGTAGCGTCGTGCGCTGAACAAGAGCGCCGAGGGTGCAGATCCGGTCCCGCTGCTCCCAGACCACGTCGGGTGCGCGTGCCCGCCCCCACGGCCCACGGTGGAGCCTCCGATCGTCATCGACGAGCCGGGCAAGAGCCCAGCCAAGCGCGTCCACGGCGACCTGCGCCGTGGCGCCCGCTCGCGTCACATCGAAGTCCAGGCACCGCGCCGCCCACCGCCCCCCCGGGGCTCGGGTCACCACCACCCACACCGATGCAGACCAGCAGGCCATGCGTCACGATAGCGCCGTGGCGGACGAGATCTTGACCGAATACGGATAGTCCAGGATCTCCCGTCAGGCGGTGTGGTGATGGCCCTTGTCGACCGAATCGAGGCAGCTCTACGAACCCGGCTCCACGTCGCTCGGAGCCGAGGGGATGTGTGGTCGGCGGAGCTGTGTGCCCGCGCCCTGTCCGGCCACGTCTACGACGACCCCACCCGGTGGCTGCTGGAGACCGTCACGGCCGAGGTAGAAGCACGGTGGAGTGGCCACCGGATCCAACAGCCGCGCACCGAGGCTGTGCCCTGGCCGGTATGACGGCCATAGCCGAGGCTCCCAGCTTTGGTGACCGCCTGGCCTCCCTGCCCGCCCTGTGGGTGGATCGCTGGACCTGCAAGCAGGAACTGGCGGCCGGCCAGTTGCTGCTCGACCTGGAGGCCGCCGTGCAGGCCGCCGTGGAGCCGGACTACTACGACCTCGTTCACGCCTTCCATGCCAGGCGTGAACGCACGCGCAAGGGCCACGTGGATCGGCTGCGGTCTGCGTCGGAGGCTGCGCATCGAGATCAGCACCCGCGGTGGCGAGACCTGCGTGTGTGGTGGGACATGCACGAGCAGACCGCGTGGCGGCTGGCACTGTCGGCGAACTGGATTGCCTGGAAAGAGGCCCAAAAAGTCGCCGGTGTCATATCCTCAGCGTCGAAAGAGCTGGCGCAGGAAGGTCGGATTGGGTTGCTTGGGGCCGCCTATCGATTCGATCCTGGCCGTGGCCTCCGCTTCGCCACGTACGCCCGGTGGTGGGTCCGCTCGCAGATCACCCGCTCGGTCGACCTGACTGGCCGCCTGATCCGGATCCCCGGTACCGCGATCGAGCTGCGCCGGACTGCGGCTCCCCTGCGCGAACAGGGGTTGACTACCGAGCAGATCGCCAGAGAGCTAGGGGTCACCGTGGAGCGGATACACGACATCGATGTCCGCGTGGATCTGTTGCTCGACCAGCCCGTACCCGTCGACGAGTACGAGCCAGGCCGGATGGGCCAGGACAGGCGGGTCGAGCTCGCCGAGCAGCCGACGGTAGCGCAGCCGTTGAACAGGGGCGCGGCCGAAGAGAAGTCCTGCGTGATGTCCGCCGTGTAGGTGCCGAAGGTGGAGAGGACCGTCATGGTGGACGGGTCG
>WLWG01002907.1_pt1 | contig 12335 bp, 20 predicted proteins | sample 6712871 | NCBI WGS metagenome assembly WLWG01 (sample SAMN12718693, study PRJNA515312) | sponge metagenome | isolation source: marine sponge | host: Mycale hentscheli | place: New Zealand: South Island, Marlborough, Capsize Point | collected 2003-05-01 | reverse complement strand
ACCCAAGTCTTTTTGCAAACCAATCTGTACAGCCTTCTTAACTAGATCCTCGCACTGCCCATAGTCACCGTTCTCTAACAAGTCGGCACTCTTTAGGATTGCCGCTTCTAGTGCCTTGTGTTTACTAAACGTTTCAAACTCTTGCATCAGCCAGTCATAGTGATTTTCTTGTAGCTGCCCTGGATCTTTTAAATTAATATCAGTTGCTGCATTAATCATATCAAACGTAGGCAATGCATTATGTTCACTAACATAATTGTTTAAAAACTCTGCTGGTGCCTTTAGTCTTCTATCAAAACTATCTGGATCAAACACAGCCTGACAACGTACAAAGCTCTCGGCATCGCTCATCATCATTTCAAGATATACTTTCTGTATATCATATCCATAGTCTGTGTTTTGTCTAGTTGCCATTCTTTGCTTCCGTTATATGTGATTGCGATTTTACTTGTCCGCACGTTTTACAATATCTTATTATAACACAAAACTTGTGGTTGTCAACTTCAATTACTTCTGAATGCTGAGATTGTATTACGTTGTTGCAGCAGCCGTGCATACCTTTACTCCATAATGCTTTTCAAATGCTAGTGCATCTTCTGTAGTATTTACAATAGGTTTGCCTTTGATATTAAGCGAGGTATTTAGTAACATCGGACAACCTGTTTTTGCATACCATGCTTCTAACAGTTTTCTAATTCCGCTATTGTTGTTTGGTACTGTTTGTACTCTGCTTGTTCCGTCTGCGTGACAGATTGCAGGATACAGATCTGGATGTTTACAGGTTGAGGTATACTGCATATAATTGTTGTAGTATCCTTCAAAGTTATCACTTGCATGTTCTTCAAGCACTACTGGTGCAAATGGTCTAAACTGTTGCCTTTGTTTGATCTCATTGACTCTGTCTTTGATGTCATTGCCACGAGGATCAGCAAGCAAAGACCGATTACCAAAAGCCCTCGGGCCAAATTCTGCCCTACCCGACGCGACTCCGCAGATGCCAGTTTGGGCAAGTTCTTTGATTGTTTCTTCAACTGGATATTCTCCTTCTATATCATATCCTAAGAACGCATGATCCATAAGCATAGTTTTATTTTTGTGTGCCAACACACACCCTATAGCACTTCCTGCATCACCCGGATTAGGCATAATCCATACGTCATCAAAATACTTATAGGCTAGGTGATTAGCCGAACAATTTAATGCGCACCCTCCCATGAGTACCAGATTAGAACTCCAACCTTGACTTGCTGCCCATGCTAAAATTTGGTTAAGTAGTTCTACGTATACCTTCTGTGTAGCTGCCGCTATGTCAAAGTAGTCTTGTTCTGACTGTAACTCAGGCATCCAGTCCATACACCCTCGATGTAAGTTGTTGTTAAATGTCACAGGCTTGCCTATAGCGTCAATAAAATCATTGTAAATTGTTTGATATAATCTATCCGGGTCGCCATAAGCTGCCATACCCATAAGAATATACTCGTCTTCTTGTGGCTTTAAACCGATACGCTGTGTCATAGCACTATACCATAGTCCTACACTATGCGGATAACTTTGTACATATTTCTTTTCGAGTGTATCCCCTTTGCCGTGCCACACAGTTAACGTTTCAAATTCTCCAATACTGTCAATACAAACAACAGTGGCATCTGTAAAAGACGTAGTATAATAACCGGCAGCAGCATGGGAACGGTGATGAGAAATATAACTAACAGGAGCAGATATCCCATAAGATCGAAGATAACGATTGATATTGTTTTCCCTAAAGTTGAATCCTTGTCCTGCTCGAAGTTGTCTAATAGTTTTTCTAAAGGGTCTTTCGTACCAAATAATTTCATCAGGTTCTCCCCACTTTCTTGCATAATTGATTAGTTCTTTATTTAAGTGAGCATCATTTTTTACACCGCTGAAACGTTCACTATGACTAGCAAATTCTAGTCCGTCATTTGAAAATACTGCTAGAGCAGCATCATGACTGTTTGCACTTATTCCCCAAGTAATCATAGTAACTGTAATACCTCTTGTACGCCGTTGGCTACATTTGTTTGCCACGTGTCTGCTTGATGCGGTGTGCCTACATAATCAGTTATATACTTGTAGCAGGTGAATTGCACATTCATACGTTTGCATACACTGGCAATAGCATACGCTTCCATATCAACTATGTCAATTTTGTTTTCTATTAACCATGTTTCGAGTTCGTGTACAAACTGATCTCCTGTGCCTAGTGTAAGACTAGATGTCATATCAGGAGAGAAGTCTAAGTAAGGCAGTCCTGCTTCAAAAGGTGTAACGCCTCTTGGTGCTTGTGGCTCTGCGTTCATGTCACGCTGTACAAACTTTGTAATACGATGTATACCATTTAGCTCTGTTTGACAACTTCCAACTGTACCGTAGTTGTATACTTCAGGATGAAATCCTAGACTGTGTGCTTCTGCAATAGCTTGTGTTGCTGCAAATGCTGCATTAACTTTGCCTACGCCTGTGTATACTACTTTGTAATCATTGGGTGCCTGCTTGTATGGCAGTTCTGCTTCAAGAGCAACTAATAATATTCTATACTTCAATGTCGATATATTGTCCTTGTGTTTCGCCTGGGCTTACTGTTTTGCCATGTTGATCATATCTACTAGCAGCTTGGTCTCTTAGTGCTTGTATTTCTTTCATACGCTCTTCTACTTGTCTAGTTTGATCTAATTTAAGATCTGATCGTGTAGCTGCTTCTACAACTCTAATACGTTCCTTTTCCATAGGAGGTTTAATATGTTCGCTATTAGGATACACATTAGGATGCCCGTACTGGCTTGCTTGTAATGCTTGTTTAATTTCACTCATTTGTAAATAAACGGATCACGTTTTCTAAGTTCTTTTAGTCGCTTGCGCCAAGTAATTTCTTCTTTGATACGTGTGTATGGCCAAATAATAATTCGCCAAACTTTCTTAATTAAAACCATTTCTTTGCTCTCAATCTAATTTTAAGTGGGCTGCTTTCGGCAGCGTTTGCAATACTATACAATGTATATAGTCTACCGTATTTACTCACAGCATCGCCAATATCATTAACCTCTTGACTCCATTCAGGAAGACTAACACTCCATCCTAGTTCAATAGCACGTTCAACTAACTTACTGCCTGCACTATCTCTATCAGGCACAACTATAATATCTTTTGCAAGTCTATTTAATAACATTGCTTGTTGGTCATTAATTTCGCTACCGCCTAACGCACAACCGTCAATATGAATAGCATCTACTTGTCCTTCGCAGACAATAGCAAATACTTTATTGTAACTCTGTTCGTCAAGTCCGTATACAAATCCAGGTTGTGTTTCTGTAAGGTACTTGGGTTTTTTGTCTGCTGTAATAGTTCTAGCAGTCCATCCTACAATACGTTTTTCATAGTAGAAAGGAATAATAAGCCTATCACGATAGCCTAAGCTAGGGCTCCAATAGTAATCTGTATCATCTACATTTAAATTTCGTGCAGCCATATACTCAAGCACAGCCATACTAAATTTATTGAAGTCTGTTATGTCTGTAATCTTTACAGCATCCGGTGGCAGCGGAACAGTTTCAAATGTAGGAAGTTCTATTTTCATTTGCTGAACTTCTACACCTTCGTTTTCACGCATAACATCTAGTGCAAGTTTAGTAATTTCGTTATCAGGGGTATTACACCACTCTAGTAGTTTTTTAAATTTATAACTAAGACTACGTCCTGGTTGCCAACTAGCTTTATATCCACAGTTGAAGCAATGATAACTTATTACATCACCTTCATATATTACACCACCGCGTTGTCTTTTATCTGCGTTTTCGTTATTATGAGTACAACAAGGCGCATTAAAGCTAGTCCAACCACTAGGTGTAGTTTTACGCTTTGCAGGCAGATAGGCTGTTAATAGATCAGATACGATGCTCATAATATTATTATAGCATTGTATTAATTAGTTGTCAATGATTTAATGTAATTGAATTAATTGTTCCAGCAGTCCAAGTATCAACATATGCTCTTACCCATACATAGTTGCCTGTAAAGTTATACATAAACGAACCAGTACTTCCGGTATATGTGTTTTCTGTATCAGCTACATCAAACCAATCCGATGATCCTGGAAGTGTTGCAAGTGTGGCTTGTATAACTATTCTTCCGCGGAATTCATTTGCTAAATTATATTGTACAGTATGAAATCCGTCTGCACGACTATAGTAACCGTCACCTTTGTATTTGTCTCCAGTTGCAGTTTGTACAGAACTATCTCCTACATGAGACGATGCTGATAAAATTGTTTCACTATTTGTCATGCTGTATTTACCTTAATTTCTAATTAGAACCTTTGTTACTTTGTCAGTAGGATCTGCTGTTGCTTTTATTCTTAGATAGCTAAACACACCGTTTATATTAGTTGGCACTGGCTGCGATTCGTTGCCGGTAAATGTAATAGTAGATAACGTCGACCAGTTGTTTAGTCCTGTAATCTGATTATCAAGTGTGCCTTGTATTTCAATGTCGCCGATATACGAATCAGTATATATTGCAAGTGTATGTAATGCTTCGTTGCCATTAAGCCCGGGCTGGGCTGTAATCTTAGTTGAGTCGTCGCTGCCTGCATACCATTGCAAATTTTCTTCTTTAAAGTTAACAATCTCTGTGCTTGACTTTGGACCTGGATATGCAACACTGTCTAGCATAATTACGCCAGCACTTTCAAAATCTCTATTTGCATATGTAACTGTATTTGTGGAGCCATTTGACATATAGATATTATATTTTAGATATTGCTGTTTTACATTTAATAAATCGTTTTCAGTAAGTGATACATTAAACATTCCTTTGGTTGAAGTTGTACTACCGTCGTCTGTAACCGTACAAGCTCTTTCGATTATCTTTGAATTGTTTTCATCAAATATTACTATGTACGGAGTATCTGTTATCCATACTGGCTTTTGATCTGCATTGATAAATCTAAATTGAATAGCATTATCGATGCCTCTATAAATTTTTAATTGTCTACTATACACTGGTCTATACTCCACAACAAATCCAGTATCGTTTGATACAACGTCTATTTTGTTTTCGACTAAATATCTAGGTATTAGTTGCATTAAAGGATCCTTCTTGTATAAGTATTTATCGGCATGTTATTAAAAGAAATAGAGAATCAATATCCATATATTAGTGTTGTCGCTTACGGCGGCAACGAATACGTGGGCATCATATCAAATCAAGATGCATTTGTAACAAGTATGTTTATATACACCTCATTAAAAACTATTGATGAAAAGGAATTATTATTAGACCTTGGAGATATTTGGTGGTGGGAATCAAACAGAATGATACCAATTAATATTTTCCTTAAAAGAGAAATGGAACGATTTAATTATAGTTTGCTTACAATGAATAGTAAAAACGTTAAAGTAGTAATTGGTCCGTGTGTTAATATCAACAACTTGTCAATCAAGCGTGTTAAACGCAAAAGTGTTCAACTTATAAAACGATCTGCTAGTACGTAAGATCTTCGCAGATTAAATTTATATGTACAACACAAGATAATGCATATGCTACAGCATGTGCTTTCTTAAAATAGTAACTGCCGTCTTCAGGCTTCTTCCAAACTTCTTTGAATATCGTTTGCCATGTTTCGTTGGCAAGATGCCTCTTCGCAGGCCGAATTATCGCTAGTGTCGCTGCTAACTGTTCTACCGAAGTAGGCTTCAATTGCTGCAATAGTGCGCTGTGTCCGTTTAGATGAAATACTTGATCTGAGAAGTCTTTGTGTTCCAACAGTTGCCATAATGGTTCCTTTTCCATTAGTTTTGTTAAGTGTGTTTCGTTTTTAATATCTTTGTAGATGCTTACATTTAAGAAGTCTAGTTTAAAGTAGCCACGTTCGTCTGCAGTCTTATGTTCGATAGTAGATAAGTTGTCTATAGGATTATGCGGTATCTCTGTTGCATACACACCTGTGTTGTGTTTCTTACCTGTGTCTAATTTTGCCACACGATGTTTGAGTTGAGAAAGTACAATATCTCTGTCTCCAAAATCTATGTCAATATCAGGCATATTCTATCCTATAATAAAAATAATTGTACCATAGCAATACTGTTCATAACTACAAACCATGCACACAAGACTATTGCAAATGCTGCTTTACGTATCACTGTACTTATAACTCCGAGTATACTGCCTAGCAAATACAAAGGAATAAAAATCTTTGTTGCTGGATCTAATACTGTAAATGTTAGAATAGCACTTGCAACAATCAATAATGTTGTTTCGACCATTTCGCAATAGAATGCAACAGGCGATAGTCTATAACTTTCTTTGCAAAAGTCTACAATATATTTAATTGAGTTTACCATTCTTTCTCATCTCTGCACGAATTTTTGTTGCGCTTATATTATGTATTGTAGCACCCAAATCGTGTTCTGTCAAGGTATATCCTACACCTCTGCCATAACTAATGTCTACAATATTTGGTACTATCATTATAATATATTCTTTTTGATATGTAAAGCCTTCTTTTGCTAGTTCTTTTTTAATGTTTTCTTCTACGTCTGTAACAATAAAAGGATTGTCATCCTGTGTTGTTGTACGTCCACCTGACGCATCAGTGTCTTGCGGTACAGTTCTAATCTGTATACACACTTGTCCTGTTTCTGCAAGAGCTCGTTTGAATAGTTCTGTATGTCCACTATGCCAAGGTTGCCAGCGTCCTAACATTTGTGTTGTAGGCTTAAATGTATCAAACACGATTAATACCCATCCAACGTTGTACTACTGGCATAAGTTGCTCATGTGCGTTGTCAAACCATTTTTCAACATGATAATCTACATCGTCGGGCTTCTCAAATAATGCATTTGTATCTTCAAATCTACCTTCTTTGATTGTGTCCATCCACACTGTATAGTCTGCATTAAACTCTGATCGAGACATGTAAGTAGGACAGACAAAGTCTGCTACAGCAATTTTGCCTGCCATAACAACACCGTCTGCTAGATGTTTCATACGTTGTGCTTGACGAATACGTCCTTCTGGCGTAAAGTCCCAATCATCGTAACTTGTGCGTACTACGTCTGCGTTTAGATGGACGCCGCCTATTAGTTCTGCAAAAGGTTTTGCTAATGTAGTCTTGCCGCTACCAGGCAACCCAAAAATTAATATCTTCATTTTTCCTCCATTAAATTAGGTAAACAAATTTTCCAGTCGTGGTCTTTTTTAAAGACTTCGATATCATTAAAATATACAGTATCGTCTTTTAAATAAATCTCAATATCTTCTTGGGTTACTAAATCTTTATAGCCTTGTTGTCTATCATGCGGACGTACTTGTGTAGTAATATTTTCGCCCCATAATGTTTCTATTACTATATTATCACTAAGAAATCGAATACTGTCGTCGGTACGCCCAAATTTTCTAAATTTAAAATATATTATTTCTTGGTTAGGCAAATAAGGAATGAATAAAGAACGTTTTAATCCAGGTTGTATTTCAATTTGTTGTCCATCGTCGTGTATGGTAATTGGATCTCTAATGAATTTATCTTTTATTAAAATAAAATATACATCAAGAAGTGAATTATAATTATCTATTGGGTTATGTATAAAGTCTCGATTTGTATACGATTGTTTACTTTTATTTTTAAAATATCTTATAACTAATTGATTCCATCGATTGTATTGTGGCGATGCGTGTTTAACAATATTTTTATAGAACTCAAAAGAAGATGTTTTGTGTACAACAAAATTTAAATCTCTTTTTGCGTATTCTAACTCGTCTATTGTTTTTAAAGAATATACAGCCATTAGAGCATTGCCTTTTTTGCAATATTTTTAATAAGTTCAATATCCTTTGGTTGTCTTTTAAATCGCATTGCCCAGTGACTTGGATCTAAAACATTGCTTAACATTCCTAACTGTTCCCCAGATAAACTACTTAATGCTTGTTTGCCTGAACTACAATTTAGTACTAGCCACGGAGATACTTTACCGTCTTTGATATCCCATGTAAGTCTGTTTTCATTTACATATCTAAAGTAGTCGTTGAATCGACTATTTTTTTCTTCAGCCCATTTTGTCATTGTTTGAATACTACGTTCAAGTGCAGTTTCGACACCTTCTTTACGTATAAGCTCTACAGCATATGCTTCGTACATTTCTTCTCGACACCAGTGATCAAGTTTTACATTACTAGTAACAACATAATCAATATACTTGTCAGGATAAAGAGGACGCACGTTAGATACAAAACTTCCAAACTTAACAAAGGCATTATAAAAACTACTCTTTGAAAACTCATTGTACGTTTTTTCTTTTTTGTGTCCTGCACTTAAAGTATAGAATCGCTGAAATGCATAAAAGCCCAACGTAACACGTTTTTCATCTTTTTGTAGCCAGCGTCTTTTAGGCTCACACATGTGCGCTAAGAGTGTGCTTTCTTTAACATAACTCTTATTACAATATTCGCATGTGTGTTTAGATGTCAACTTTGTCGTAACCGTGCTCTTTGGCAAACTGCTTGATTTCTTTTTTTGTAGATATTCTAGCAAGTAATTCAACCTCGTCTAATTTCATTTCGGGATATATCTGTGATAGTAATTTTGCTGCTTTGCTGCTTTCATCTTTTTTCTTTTTAAGACCAATCCACGGATGAAACATTTTCTTTCCAGTTTTACCAGCAACACACAACAACTGCCATTGCAGTTTGATGTGGTTTGTTCCGCCAATATCATTCCAGTTTTTGTTGTAGTATTCATTTACTTTGAACACTGCTAATGCCTGATCTTCAAACTTGCCTTTAACACTACTGATGTAACGATTGAGATTCCATAGGTCGCCTTTGATATCTTTCTTGCCAACATCGCTTGCTGCATCATACAGTTCTTTAATGCCCATATCAATGCTCGGAATAAGTTCTTTAAATAAGTCTAGTTCTTTATTTGGCATGCCATTCCTCTACATCACTTGGCGAATTAATCTCTACTCCATTGTATTGTACACCCAAACAACCAATTTGCCAACCGTTTTTTAACCAGCGTAGCTGTTCAAGTTTTTCAACTTGTTCTTCTTGAGTTACTTCTAGTCTACTATACATTTCCAATGGATTGCGTTTATATCCGTATACACCTAAGTGCCAATCGCCGTAACCAGTCATACCTCTACCAAACCATAGAGCATTGTCGCCTGCACGTACCATCTTAACTGAGTTAGGATCGTTTTGTTTGTCTTCGGGCATATGTGTAAACACTGTGCTTACAGGATAATGCTTTAAGCTAAAAATACATTTCTCAATCATCTCTAGTGTTACATCAGGCATGTCGCCTTGTACGTTTATAAAGTTTTTGTATTGATCTAACACATCAAACTTAGCAACAGCACCAGCACACCTTTCTGTGCCGTTTTCATATTCACGGTGGTCTAATAGACAATTTGCGCCAATTACATTGTATATGTCTTGGTTATCAGTAAGCACATACGTTGGTATCTTAGACGCTGTACAAGCGTCATACACACGCTTTACCATAGGAACACCATCCAACATAGCCAAAGGTTTTCCAGGGAAGCGTGTACTGCCGTATCTAGCGGGTATAAGAATAACTGATGATGTCACGTACTACCTCCTCGAAGTTATCTAAGCGTAGCATGTTAGGCCCATCGCTTGGTGCATTATCAGGATCAGGGTGAACTTCTATGAAAAAATCTGTAATCCCAAGAGCACTGCTTGCCCTAGCCAAACCAGGAATATAATCCCTGTTGCCGCCACTAGATTCCCCATTGCCTCCGGGCTTTTGGCACGAGTGGCTAATATCGTACACAATTGGAGTGTTATAAGTGTCAAGCATATACTGCAAACCAGTAAAGTCAACGACAAGATTATTGTAACCAAAACTTGTTCCCCTTTCAGTTATCCAAACTTCTTTAGCACCTTTAGTTTTACTTAAAATACCTTTGACATCCCACGGTGCAAGGAACTGTCCTTTTTTGATATTTACAATCTTATCAGTAGCACAGGCAGCTTGTATCAAATCTGTTTGCCTACATAAAAATGCAGGTATCTGTAGCACATCTACAACATCTCCTAACATATCTATTTTATGTATTTGTTCTACAGTATGTACATCGGTTAATGTTTTTACATTGAATTTTTCTTTGATTGCTTTGAAATCTGTCATAGTAGGTCCAAAGCCGACACCACGTTTGCCTTGCATACTACTACGGTTTGCCTTATCAAAACTTGCCTTAAAGTAATATTCAATGTTATACCTATCACATACTCGTTTACATTCACGTGCAATTTCTGAACTTTGTGCTAATGTCTCGTGCTGACACGGTCCTGCAATAATTCTCATTTTGATTCCTTCACGATATAATAGGTTGTTACTGCACTTTGTAATTGTTTACGCAATGTTGGATATTCTTCTGCTAGTTCCATCATTTCTTGCCATTCGCTGTAGCTAAACAAATTTCCTTGTGCTTTACTTACGTCTTCTGGATTACCGCCTATAATCCATCTAGGAATGTTATTATGTGGCGGATCTCTATAACGTGCATATGTTACACCATTTGCACGTTCATAGATCAATGCTTCCCCTGGAACAAGTTTACTCATTTTTTTCTAACAAAACAATATACTTAACCATATGTATTTGCTGTCCTTGTATAAATTTTTCTTTTTCTTTAACTTTTTCAAACACAATCTTCCAGTTGTATTTTGAAAGTTTGTTTTTCCACCATTCAGGTGTTTCTATAATTAAATGAGCATTTCTTCCATCTTTTAGTTTTTTCTTTGCTGGATGACAAGCAATTAAATGATATTGATATTTTGTAGTTATATTAAAAAGCATATCTAATGTTTCTTTAAGATATGCCGGCTCTATATGTTCTAAGACATCGCTACTATATGTCATATCGACATTAGTTGGTAAATCTATACAAGATGTTACTGGATCGTATGTATATAAATTAATATCCTTATAATGTTCTTTTATAGTGTTAGAAAAGAATCCCTTTCCACTTCCAAAATCCAATAAGCTTTGTATTTTCTCTAAATAAGGCAAAACTATTTTGGGCAAGGTTGTTCCGCCACTTCCAAATTTAGTTGTGTTATGCAGATGCGAAAGTTGTTCTAGATATTCTTTTGATAAACTCATACAGTTGTACCAACAGACCTTCTTACAATATCATTGTGATTAAACTCGGCCCAATACAGTTCAAAAGCAATACCGTCTTCTAATCCTTCAAACTGATGAATTACTCCTGGCTTGACTTGTGTAAAGTCTCCTGGACCAAGAATAGTTTCATCTACTAGGTCGTAATCTTTTTGCCATACACGAACTAGCATTTTTCCTGACTCAACAAAAAATCCGTTCCATTTAAATTGATGCTCATGCTCTGAGCATTTGTATCCTGCTTTAAACTCTATTCTATGAAATTCTAATACACCATTTTTGTGTATCAGTTCTGTATTACCCCAAATTTTACCTGCTTTCATTATAATTTATTCATCCAATGTTCAATCATGTCATCTAATAAAGATTCAAAGTTATGTTTAGGTTTCCATCCTAATTTTCTTAACTCACTTGAATCTCCTTTTAAATCTCTTAACTCTTCTGCTCTAAGAAACTTAGGATTCATAGTAACATAATCCTCATAATTTAAATCTAACTTATTAAATACATATTCACATAAATCTTTTACACTATGTGAAACACCAGTTGCACATACATAATCTCCTGGTTTATCTTGTTGTAACATTAACCACATTGCTTCAACATAATCCTTGGCATGGCCCCAATCTCTAGTAGCATCTAAATTACCTAATGATAAGTTATCTCGTAAACCTTTTTTAATTTCAACAGCAGTTTTAACTACTTTGTTAGTCACAAAGTTTGTACCTCTCCTAGGAGATTCATGATTAAATAAAATACCATTAGAAACAAATAAGTTATAAGCATTTCTATAATTTCTACATATATTATATGAAAATACTTTTGCGCAGCCATAAGGTGATACTGGATTTAATGGAGTTGATTCTCTCTGAAAACCATCTTCATCTATTGAATTACCAAACATTTCAGACGATGATGCTTGATACATTTTAATAGATGTATTGGTTAATTTAATTGCCTCTAATAAATTCAGAGTTCCAATACCAGTTGTTTGTGCAGTATAGATAGGTTGGTCAAAACTTATTCTTACGTGAGATTGTGCTGCTAAATTATAAATTTCATCTGGCTGAGATAATTGTATTACTCTAATTAATGATGCTAAATCATTTAAGTCAGCATATTCTAATCTTATATCATTAAATATAGAATCTAGCCTAGATGTTTGATTTT